>Ga0126381_100001829_pt1 | contig 22846 bp, 18 predicted proteins | sample PanSoiMetPlot_28_FD_96465 | JGI IMG/M metagenome (GOLD analysis project Ga0126381, IMG submission 96465) | Tropical forest soil microbial communities from Panama - MetaG Plot_28 | ecosystem: Environmental > Terrestrial > Soil > Tropical forest > Bulk soil | place: Panama | collected 2016-02-17 | reverse complement strand
TTTTGCCGGCAAGATTCGAATGGAATTGAAGTCTGCCACTGCGCCACCACGGGAGGGTTCGATGACGACCGTCACGCGACTTGAAGATGTTCTGACGCGATTGTCCTTTGGCGCAATCACAAGCATGGGACTGCTGGCTTTGCCGATCGCGGGGAGCCATCCGGCGATGGCTCAAAACCACGGCCCTGCGGCACTGGCCGGCACGGTTTCCTCGGCGGAAGAAGGCAAGATGGAAGGCGTTGTCGTCAGCGCCAAGCAGCCTGGCTCGACCATCATGGTTTCGGTCAGCACTAACGCGCAGGGGCAGTACAGTTTTCCGCAGGACCGGCTTGCCCCCGGTGCCTATGACATCACCATCCGTGCCGTCGGGTACACGCTCAAGCCGACAAGGGCGACGATAGCATCGGGCGGCTCCACGCAACTCGACCTCACACTTGCGAAGGCCGCGCCGAACGTTCTCGCCCTGCAATTGACCAACAGCGAGTTGATGCAAAGCGCCCCGGGCACGCAGGGTCAGAAAATGGCTTTGCTGTCGTGTCTCGATTGTCATGGCCTGCAGCGTCCGTTCTTTTCCAAAGACAAAGGGCCGGAAATGGCGATTACACTGCAGCGCATGCGGGCGCATACCCCGAATGCTTCTCCCAATTTTCCTTTCTTCTTTCAGAACGCAAACGAGATTTTGAGCGGTCCGCCGGCCAAGGCCCAGGTGGATTTCGGAGCTTACATCGCTTCGGTCAATCTCAGCTCCGGAGAGACGTGGCCGTACCAAATAAAAACGCAGCCACGGCCGACCGGCAAATCAACCCAGGCCATCATCACGACCTACGATTTGCCTGACGAAGCCGCGCCCCACGACACGCTCCTCGATCCGGAGGGCAATGTCTGGTTCACGGATTTCCAGCACCAGTTCATCTCGAAGCTGGACCCCAAGACCGGCAAGGTCACCCGCTATCCGGTCCCGATCACGAAGCCCGGCTTTCCGACCGGCGGCCTCATGGTCACGATGGATAAGGATGGACACATCTGGCAGGCGATGATGGAGCAGGCGGCGATCGCCGAGCTCGACCCGAAGACCGGAAAGGTCTCCACCTACCTGGCGCCCGGTTGGAAAAAGGACGACACGCGGTTCACCATGATCGACGCCCTGCATTCCAACGTCGACGGGAAACTGTGGACCAAGGCCAACGAGGGCAACGCCAACAGAATGTATCAGTTCGACCTCGCCACCAAGCAATTCCACGAAGTTCTGCCGCCCCCGGGAAGGCAAACCATTGCAGGCTACGGACTGGTCAGTGACCTCGACAACAATGAGTACAGCCTTCCCAATGCTCCCAACGCAAGGCAAATCTGGCGCATCGACGCCAAGACGGGCGATGTCACCTATATCGATCTTCCGCCCGGCATCGGCGGTGCGAGGCGAGGCCATATCGACTCGCAGAATCGCCTGTGGTTCTCACAGTTCCACGCCAATCGTTACGCGATGTATGATCCCAAGACCAACAAGGTCACGGCGTGGGACGTGCCGGTTGCCTATGCGGGCGCGTACGACGTCGGGTTCGACGACGTCAGATACGCGTGGGGCGCCGACATGAGCACCGATCTGGTTCAGCGGTTCAATGTGGAAACCGGCGAATGGAGCGGCTATCTGCTGCCCACGTCCATCAATACGCGTCATATCGACGTGCAGAAGAGCACCACGCCTGGCGTGCTCTCCAGCATGTGGACCGAAGGCCAGCAGACGAGCAAGCTCGTCCATATCGAGCCGCTGGCCCCGTAACGAGTCGTTTCGTTGCCGCTCGTTCAAGGGCGCCTGAGGGCCGCTCACTGGATGAGCATGATCCCGAAATGGAGAGTTCCGGGGATCATGCTCCATCGACAAGCGGGATGACGATCCGAGGAGAAGTCGTCACGCTTCAGGCATGCCCGCCGCGGTCGAGGGGGGAAAACGTCGTATAGATCGGGCACCAGCCGCTCGGGCTGATCTCGCCCTCGACCAGAGCGCAGCTCTTGGGCTGGATGAAATACGGACAACCGGCGCAGACCTCGCTCCCGTTCGGGTGGTCTTGATAGCGAGCGGCGGCCTGGGTCAGTTTCTTCTGATCCTGAGGCTTGTAATTCTGGGCTTTGGCGGGCGCGGCGGGATTGCAGGTCGCCGCGACGGCGGCAGCGCCCATTGTCTTGATGAAAGCCCTCCGCGATGAACTGGAAGTCGGCATGGCTGTCCCTCCCTGGCACTTTCGCTCGATCATATCCCTAGTCCCATTAGCCAGCCAATGCTCGCGCAGGCAATACCGGGCACCGCTCGCAGGTTGCCGCCCACCGTTAGAGCAGCGGTTCCTTTGGTGCGCCGAAAGGGATGGGGTTCCGAACGTCAGCCAACCCAGCCTGATGCCAAACCAGCGCGCTTGAGATCGAAGTTATCGGGGGCCGTGAGTTCCTGCTCATCGTCGACGAGGCAATCGAATGAGTGCGCCAGGACGAAGCTGGTGCGATCTAGCTGGTGCAAGTCGGGGCCGGGTCATTCACCCTTTTAAGTTCGCTTCGCGAATAATCCGCTCGTAATCGTCATACTGCTTTCGAAGAAATGCGCCGAATTCCGAACCGCACGTCACCATTGGGTACATCCCCTGGATCTCCAGCTTTGTTCGAACCTCAGGTACCCGCAAAGCCGGGGTGAACAAACCGGCGAGCTCGGTAACGGTTGAGCTCGGCGTCTTCGCCGGAGCAAAGATTCCAGTCCAAATGTTTACCTCGTAATCCTTATAGCCGTATTCTGCGACGGTCGGCACATCTGGCAGCGCTTCGATCCTGGTTTGTGAAGCCGTGGCGAGCGCTCGCAACCTGCCCGCTTTGATCTGCTCAGCGACCTCTCCCCCATAAATGCCGAACACCGAGGTAACGTGGTTGCCCAGTAATGCGTTGAGCGCAGGCGGAATGCCTGGAAATGGCACGAAAGTGACGTCAACGTTGGCTTCGCGCTTGAGTATTTCGAAAGCGATCTGCGTGGCGCTGGCCGGGCCAATGCTCGCCAAGGTCAGCTCTCCGGGCTTGGCGCGCGCTGCCTCCAGCAAATCGGCAAGTGTGTGGTAGGGAGACGTGCTATTGACGACGATCAAGGTGGGCGATCTGGCGAGATTGCAAATCGGCTCGAAGCCGGTCAACGGATGATAGTTGAGTTTCTGCACAAGTGGGTTGATGAGAAATGGGTTTCCGTTGACCAGAAGGGTCTTGCCGTCGGGCGCCTCGTGCGAGACTGACTCAGTGCCAATCGCAGTGCTGGCCCCTGGGCGGTTCTCGATCACCATTGTCAGACCTCGGGTTCGGCTGATCTCGTCGGCCAACACCCGAGAGAAAATGTCCTGTGCGCTGCCTGGCGGAAGCGGAACAACCATCTTGATTGTGCCCGTTATCTGCGACCAGGCGCCGCCCCCGATCGGCGTGAGGGCCATGGATAGGACGACAGCTCCTGCGGCGAAATGTCGGCGGTGCGGAACTTCCATGTTTTTCCCCTGAACGAGCAAACTTATACGAGCCCTCCCCGGATAGAAAGGGAGCGAGGATTTCTCTACCGTCCGCCGACACTTGGGCTGACATGAAAAAAGCGGGCCTACCGGCAGGCGATTCGAACGTCTACCTGGGGGCATGCAAGCAGAAGGCTTGACCCTGTTTCGCCAACGTTCGGTCGCTTGATCAGTCCTGCCCGACGCAATATCCTCCGTCCGGCCAGCAAGACCGTCGACTGAAAATGGAGTGCACCGCTACGCCGCCACGGGAGGCTTAGATGACGACCGCCACGCGACTTAGAAATTCCCTTACGAGATTGTCCTTCGGCGCAATGACGAGCATGGGCCTGCTGGCTTTGCCGATTGTCGGCAGCCATCCGTCGATGGCTCAAAACCACGGCCCGGCGGCGCTGGCCGGTACCGTATCCTCAGCCGAAGAAGGAAAAATGGAAGGCGTTGTCGTCAGCGCCAAGCGCCCTGGCTCGAGCATGATGGTTTCGGTCAGCACCAACGCGCAAGGACACTACAGTTTTCCACAGGACCGGCTCGCACCCGGCGCTTATGACATAACCATCCGTGCCATCGGGTACACGCTCAAGCCGACAGCGGCGACGATCGAGCAAGGTGGCTCCGCGCGACTCGACCTTACCCTCGCGAAGGCGGCGCCGGACGTACTTGCCCTGCAAATGTCCAACAGCGAATGGATTCAAAGCGCGCCGGGCACGCCAGGGCAGAAAATGGGATTGCTGCGATGTTTCGATTGTCACGGCCTGCAGCGGCCGATCTTTTCCAGGAAAAATGCTACGGAAATGGCGTTCACGCTGGAACGCATGACCGCCCATAGTGCCAATGCTTCTCCCAATTTTCCTTTCTTCCATCAGAACGCATCCGAGATATTGAGCCATCCGCCGACCAAGGCGCAGGTAGACCTCGGGGCCTACATCGCTTCGATCAATCTCAGCTCCGGAGAGACGTGGCCCTATCAACTCAAAACGCAGCCCCGGCCGAAGGGCAAATCGACTGAAGCCATCATCACGACCTATGACCTGCCTGACGACGCCGCGCCCCATGACACGCTGCTCGACAAGGAGGGCAACGTCTGGTTCTCGGATTTCCAGCACCAGTTCATCTCGAAGCTCGACCCCAAAACCGGCAAGGTCACGCGCTATCCGGTTCCCGTGTCGAAGCCTGGCTTTCCGACCGGCGGCCTCATGATCACAATGGACAAGGACGGCAACGTCTGGGAAGGCATGATGGGGCAGGCGCAGATCGCCAAGCTCGATCCAAAGACGGGGAAGGTCTCGATCTTCCTGGCGCCCGATTGGGACAAGGCCGACACGCGGTTCACCATGATCGATGCCCTGCATTCGAACGTGGACGGAAAGCTGTGGACCAAGACCAATGGCGGCCCCGATCCCGGCCATGCCAACAAACTGTATCAGTTCGATCTCGCCACCGAAAAATTCCACGAGGTCTTGCCGCCGGCCGGACAGCACGACATTGCCGCCTACGGATTGGTCACCGACCTCGACAACAACGTCTACGGCCTCGACAACAATCCCGCCCAAAAGCAAATCTGGCGCACAAGCGCCAAGACCGGGGAGACGACTTACATTGACCTTCTGCCGGGCGTGGGAGGCGCAAGGCGAGGACATATCGACGCGCAGAATCGTCTATGGTTCTCGCAGTTTCATGCCAATCGTTACTCGATGTACGATCCCAGGACCGGCCAGATCACGACGTGGGAACTGACAGTCCCCTATGCGGGCGCGTACGATGTTCAGTTCGACGACGTCAATTATGCGTGGGGCGCCGACATGAGCACCGATCTGGTTCAGCGGCTCAATGTGGAAACCGGCGAATGGAGTTCCTACCTCCTGCCCACTTCCATCAACACGCGCCACATCGACGTGCAGAAGAGCACGAATCCCGGCGTGCTCTCCAGCATGTGGACCGAAGGCCAGCAGACGAGCAAGATTGTCCATATTGAGCCGCTGACCCCGTAACGAGCCCTTTCGCTTCGGCGGGCGAAGGCAGGCCCGCCAGCGCGAACCTTGGCAAGGCGCATCAATTTGGCTCGATGCTTCGGCGAAGGCAGGTCGGAAAAGGCTTGTCCCCGCGCATAGCCCGTCAACGGGTCCGGCCTGCGGCCGGCCCGATGATAAACTCCGACGGGCGTAAACGCCCTTTAAGACGGGGATCATGCTCCATCGACGAGCGGGATGACGATCCGAAGAGAAGACGTCACGCTTCAGGCATGCCCGCCCCGGTCAAGCGGGGAAAATGTCGTGTAGATGGGGCACCAGCCGCTCGGGCTGATCTCGCCTTCGACCAGAGCGCAACTCTTGGGCAATATGAAATACGGACAACCGGCGCAGACTTCGCTCCCGTTCGGGTGGTCTTGATAGTGAGCGGCCGCCTGGGTCAGTTTCTTCTGTTCCTGAGGTTTGTAATTCTGGGCTTTGGCGGGCGCGGCGGGGTTGCAGGTCGCCGCGGCGGCGACGGCACCCATTGTCTTGATGAAAGCCCTCCGCGATGAACTGGAAGTCGGCATGGCTGTCCCTCCCTGGCACTTTCGCTCGATGATATCCGTAGTCCCATTAGCCAGCCAACGCTCGCGCAGGCAATACCGGGTACCGCTCGCAGGCTGTGGTCAACCGGTAGAGCAACTTAAGGAAGGGGGGTTCCGAGCGTCAGCCGATGTAGCCCGGCCTACCAGAGCGCAAGCTTGGACTGCGTTGCTAGCGCGTCCCGCGGTCCGGCAGCAGCAAATCCTCCTCTTCGAGTAATTCGCGCAAATCCCCAATCGCCTCGATTGCTGCTTCCTCATCGGCCACCGATTTCAATCGATGCCAGACTTCGCGCCAAGGCTCCGGACGGCCGAGCCGCATCGCCTCGCCAACGTAGTCACGCGCCTCTTCGATCGTTGTGAGCCGCCGAGGTTTCGGCGTGTCCTTGATCACGATCGGCGGAGTGATCGGGAAATCGTCCATGCGGTTATTGTGCCGCGAATTGAGCCGTTTGTCAGCTCCTGAGGCAAGCGGACGTTCGATCGAGATCATCGGCTGGCGCGCGGAGCTATTCGTTCTGGCCTTTGCCAACGAACGCCTTCAGCGCCGAGACGTCCCTCTGCGCACCCTCGAAGTCGCGCGCGATGTGCTCATAGAACCGCGCCACGGCTGCATATATGTCCTTCGCGGCGGGGTTTTCGCCGGTAAAGCCCGAAACTTCCTCCATTTCGGCGACCCAGCGGTAGGCTTTCGGGGTCATGGCGGGAACTTGGCGGCTGAACCAGGCCAGGAGCTGCGGCTGGCTCTCCTTGAGCTCCGCGAACAGCGCATCGGCCGATCCGCCGCGCGTAGCCGCGAGGAACATGGCGGCGGCGATGGCGGTCACGCCCTTGGTGATGCCGCCATAGGACATTTTCAGCGCGGAGGCGGCGCTGAGCGGCCCGTCGAGCACGCGGATATCGAGATCGTATTGGCCGAGCGCCGCGAACCGCTGCGCCTCGGGTCCGGAGGCGTAGTAGGTCGGTCCATCATACCCCTGCCGTGGCGGCCCGCCGATGATGCCGGCATCGACGAACGGGCAGCCGGTCGGCGCGATGGCGGCGGCGACGCGCTCGACGGTCGGCGGACTGATCGCGTTGCACTCGACATAGACCGGCTTGCGGTTGCTCGCCTTGAGATGCGGCGCGAAGCGCTCGGCGAGCGCCACCGCATCGCCGGGCGGCAGGATCGAAAGAAAGAGATCGGCGGAGGCGATCTCCTCGTCGCTTGCGTCCCGCATGCCGGCCTTTTGCGCGCGGGCAATCGTCTCGGCGCTGCGGCCGGTAAGCGAGGTCAGCACGGTCACGCCATGCTCGACCAGGCGCGCGCCTGTCCCTGCGCCCATGGCGCCGGGTGCGATCACTGCGACCACTGGGTTCATGGTGCCTCTCTCCGATCGGGTCCGCGGCAATGAATCCTGCCGCCGTCCGCGTCGCGAGGCAACGCCCCCGGCGCGGGTTTGGCTTGGCAAGGGCGGATGTTTGAGGTTTGCTGTGCGCGCCCATCGCGCCTGGGGAGCCGCCGTGTCCGATCGAAGCCCTGACCACCGCTACGAGATTGCGCTCGCCAGCCGCATGCTGGCGAACGAAGGCGTGCTCGACGCATTCGGCCACGTCAGCCTGCGCCATCCTGGCGATCCCACCCGCTTCCTGTTGGCGCGCTCGCGCTCGCCCCAGCTGGTCGAGCCCGGTGACATTCTGGAGTTCACGCTCGATGCCGAGCCGGTGCGCCCGCCGTCGGTCCGCCTGTTCGCCGAGCGGGTGATCCATGGCTGCATCTATCAGGCGCGTCCCGACGTGATGGCGGTTTGCCACCATCATGCGGCCGCGGTGCTGCCCTTCTGCATCGCCGGGGTGCCGATCGTTCCGGTCTTTCACCTGGGGGCGGCCGGCGGTGAGACGATTCCGTTCTGGAACCAGCGTGACGAGTTCGGCGATACCAATCTGCTGGTCGTGAAGCCGGAGGAGGGGCATTCGCTCGCCCGAGCCCTTGGGTCCCATGCCGCGGTGCTGATGCGGCACCATGGCGCAACGGTTGTCGGATCGGACCTGCGCGAGCTTGTTTCGCGCTCGGTCTTCATGTGCCAGAACGCCCTCTACCAGCTCCAGGCGCAACTCCTCGGCAAAGTCGCGCAGCTGACGCCGGGAGAAACCAGGCTTGCCGGCTCGATCAATGCGCTGCCCAATGTGGTGGGGCGAACATGGGAATACTGGTCATGCCGCCTGGCGGAGAGCGGACGGATGCCGGCGCGCGGAACCGCCGAAAGGAAGTCGCCCGCCGCGATGCGCTCGGCCGCAAAGGGCAGGGCAGGGCGCAAGCGGAAGCGATCATGACGCGTTGGATCAGGGAGAGAACCGCCATGCAACACCACCGGGGAACGATATTCGCTTGCGCGCTGGCGCTTACCCTGCCGGTGATCGCCGCCTCGGCTCCCGCGCTTGCCGACGATCAGTTCAAGGTCGCGATCGGCCAGATCAACAATTGGGAGAATCAGATGCCGACGCTCGGCCAGGACGCCGGCATCTTCAAGAAATATGGGCTGACCCTCGACAGTTTCGGAACCGCGGGGGCGGGCGAGACGCTGCAGCCGATCATCTCCGGCAGCGCGGATATCGGGATCGGGGTCGGCGTGGCGGGAGCCATGCGGGTCTTCTCGAGAGGCGCGCCGGTGCGCGTGCTGCTGCCGGCCTTCACCGGCACGGGCGATCTCTATTGGTACGTGCGGGCCGATTCCCCCCTCAAGAGCCTGAAGGATGCGACCGATCGCAACACCATCGCGTATTCCACCAGCGGCTCGAGCTCCAACAATATCGTGGTGGGCTTCGTGGAAATCCTGGGCACCAAGGCCAAGCCCGTTGCGACCGGCACGCCAGCCGCGACCCTGACCGCGGTCATGTCCGGTCAGGTCGACATCGGATGGGGCGCGTTCCCGATCGGCCTCAAGGAGGTCGATGAAGGCAAGCTACGCATCATCGCGCGTGGCAGCGACGTAGCCTCGCTCGACACGCAGACCGTGCGCGTGGTGGTCGTCAACGCCGACCTGCTCAAGAGCCGCAAGGACGCGGTGCTGCGCTTCGCGCGTGCCTACCGGGAAACGGTCGATTGGATGTACTCCGATCCGGACGCGATCAGGCGCTACGCCCGCAAGGTCGGCGCTGACGAGGATTTCGTGCGCCGCTCGATCGCGAAAATCTATCCGAAGGCGGCGCTGCAGACCGACGAGATGAAGGACATCGACGGCATCCAGCGCGATGCGGTGAAGCTGAAATTCCTCGATCAGCCGCTCACCCGGGAGCAGCTTGCCGAGTTTCTGCAGATCCCGCCGCGCAATTAGTTCGGCATCACAAACTCCGTAGGGCGTGCAAAATCGCCTGCCGAGGCGCAGACCGCGTGCGCAAGGCGCCCGTAGCCCGTCGAAGACGGTCGTAGACGCCCTTGAGGCGATTTTGCGCACGCCGTCCGCGTCGTGTCTATGGCGCCTTGCACACCCTACGAAGTCTATCGGCTGCGCCAGACAAAGACCGAGGCGACGACGTAGTTCCACACCACGCTGACCACGGCGCCGGCAAGCCCGGCCACCCACCATTTCTGGGCGTTCACGAACAGCCAGTCGCTCACTCCGATATTGGAAACAAGGCCGGCCGCGGACACGAGGTAGAAGCGCAACAAGCCGGTCAGGAAGGTCAGGCCGCGCAGGCGGCGGTCGCGATAGGTCAGGATGTTGTTGATGACGAAGTTGCTGCCGATCGCGACCGTGGTCGCCAGGATCTGTGCCCATACGAATGCCATCCCGAGGACGTCGTATCCGAGGATCAGGGCGGCAAAATGCACGCCGATGCCGATGGCGCCGACCAGGCAGAACAGGGCGAAGCGGAGCGAGACGAGGTCGTCGGTGGCCTTCGCCAGCAGCAGCCCGAGATAATCGAGCGCGACGCCGGCATCGAGCTTGCTCTCGCCGTGGAGCCGGCCGCGGAACGTGTAGGGAAGCTCCGCGATCCTCAGGCGGTCGCCGGCCGTGACCACGATGTCGAGCAGGATCTTGAACCCCTGCGTCGACAGTTTTGGGGCGATCTCTTCGACCAGCTCGCGGCGAAGCATGAAGAAGCCGCTCATCGGGTCGCTGAGGTTTTGCTTCAGCAGGCGGTGCGCGAGCTTCGTCGCAAGGCGGCTGCCCCAGGCGCGCTCCGAGGAAAGGGCTGCCGCCGAGCCGCCGTCGCCGTAGCGCGTGGCGACTGCGAGATCGGCCGCGTTGGCAGCCAGCAAACGCAGCATCGGCACCAGCAGGTTCTCATCGTGCTGCAGATCGCCGTCCATCACCGCGACGAAGGTCGCCTGGCTTGCCAAAATCCCTTCAAGGCAGGCGCCGGCGAGACCCCGCCGGCCGACCCGGCGAATGCAGCGGATGCGGCTGTCGGCGGCGGCCAGGCGCTTGGCAAGATCGGCGGTGCCGTCCGGCGAATTGTCGTCGACGATGATCACCTCCCAAGTGACCTGCGCCAGCGCCGTCTTCAGAAGATCGATGAGGCACGGAAGGTTGTCCCGTTCGTTGAAGGTCGGGACTACGACGCTGAGATCGGGAGCCGGCTGCGGCGATTGCGATCCGCCCAACGAGGGACCGGGGCGGATGACGCTGGCGCGCCTCGTTTCCTCAAAGGTGGACATGGGCGAATGCAATCGGCATCGGCCGGCCTGCTAATTCATCGAGCAATTCAAATCCCCCGGACAAATCCGGGAAATCCCGTAGCACATGGGTCGCCTCGCGAACAACACTCGCGGGCCGCAAGGAGCGCCTCCGCGTCCCCGCCGGACGCATTTTTTCGCGAGCTCTTTCAACGGCTTGCGCGGCGCCGCCATGGCCTCAGGAAATCGCCGCCACCGGCTCGCCGCGCGGCTCTTCCAGCCTGAGCTGGAGGCGATGGAACGAGGCGTAGCGGCCGCCCTTGCGCAGGAGCTCGTCATGGCGTCCGGTCTCGACCACCTGGCCGGCCTCGATGACCAGGATTCGATCTGCATGCATCACGGTGGCCAGCCGATGGGCGATTACAATGGTGGTGCGGCCCATGCAAAGCTTGGCAATCGCCTCCTGGACGTGATGCTCGGATTCCGAATCGAGCGCCGCGGTGGCCTCGTCGAGCAGGATGATCGGCGCATCCCTGATGAGAGCGCGCGCGATGGCGATGCGCTGTCGCTCGCCGCCCGACAGCTGCAGCCCGCGCTCGCCGACCTCCGCGTCATAGCCGTCCGAAAACGCGACGATGAAATCGTGGGCATGGGCTGCCTTGGCGGCGGCCATGATCTCGGCGTCGCTCGCGCCCGGCTTGCCGAACGCGATGTTCTCGCGGATCGTTCCCCGGAACAGGAAGACGTCCTGCCCCACATAGGCGATCTGCCGGCGCAGCGACCGCCGCGACGTCTCGGCGATATTCTGGCCGTCGATGGCAATCACGCCGCTCGATGTCTCGTAGAAGCGCGGGATCAAGTTGAGGATCGTCGACTTGCCGCCGCCCGATTGACCGACCAGCGCGGTGACGCGGGCCGGCTCCGCGACGAAAGACAGATCGCGCAGCACCGGCACGCCTTCCCGGTAGCCGAAATGCACGCGCGAGAACTCCACCCGGGCGGCAGTGACAACGAGCGCCGGCCGGTCGTCGTCAGGAGGCTCGGTCGGGGGGCTGTCGATGATCTCGAACAGGGTACGGACGCCTACCAGGCTGCTGTTGAGGTCGATGTTGAAGCGAGCAAGGCGTTTGGCGGGCTCGTTGGCGAGCAGGAACGCCGTGATGAAGGAAAAAAGGGCGCCCGCGGATGCAGCATCCTGGATCACACGGTAGCCGCCATAGATCAAGGCGGCAGCCATCGCGAAGCCGCCCAGGCTTTCCATCAGCGGCGAGGCGCGGTTGCCGATGCGCGCCAGCTTGTTCGCCTCCCGCTCGACCATCGCGACATCGGCGTCGAAACGCTTGCGCAGGACGTCCTCGAGCGTGAAGGCCTTGACGATGCGGATTCCCTGCACCGTCTCCTGCAGAGTCTCCAGAATTCGCGTGCCGCCGGTGAACTGCAGCCTCGCGATGTCGCGAATACGCTTGATCAACTTGCGCAGGACAAGCATCGCCGGCGGAACCAGGACGAGCGCGACCAGCGACAGCAGCGGATCCTGCAGGATCATCACGCCGACGAGCGCGATCAGCGTAAGCAGGTCGCGGCCGATGGAGGTGATGAGCAGGTTGAGGACTTGCGTCGCGGCCGTCGCGCCGCCCATCAATCGGGCGGCGAGCTCGGAAGAATGGCGGTTCCCGAAAAATCCGATGCTTTCTTCGAGCAGCTTCTTGAACAGTCGGCGCTGGTTCTCGGCGACGATATGGTTGGCTATCCGCGCCATCATCACGGACTGCCCGAATGTCGCCGCGCCTTTGAGCGAGAAGATCACGGCCGCCCCCACTCCGAGCACGACCAGGCCGGGGAAATCGTGATCGACATAGGCGAGGTTGGAGAGATTCTTGATCAGGTAGGCCGGGATCGCGGTACAGGCCGCCGCGACGCCCATCAGCGCGAAAGCCACGGCATAGCGGCGCCACTGCGTTATCCCAAACTCGACGACCAGGCGCCGGATCAGGCCGAACGTGCTGTCCGGGTCGCGGTCCGTCGACCGAATGATCGCCTGGAGCATCTCAAATCCATGGCGCGTCGCGCGCCTGCGCGGGATACCACATCGGCAGGGTGCCGGCGTGCGCCAAGCTCGTATCCTATTTCCGGGAAAAACGGAAACCGCGCTAGCGGACCGACCGCGCCGCCGCGGCAAGGACGGCGCGGTGGCGTTCCCACGCGAGCGCATGCTTGACGATCGTCTCCAGATCGTCGAGGCGAGGCTTGAAGCCGAGCAGCGAGCCGATGCGTCGCGCGTCCGCCACGATCGCGGCCGGGTCCCCGGCGCGGCGGCCGCTGATGTCCACTTTGAAGTCAACCTCGGAGACGCGCTTGACGCTCTCGATCACCTCCAAAACCGAGAAGCCGCGGCCGTAGCCGCAATTGAGCGTGACCGAGGCGCCGCCGCCGCGCAGGTAGCGCAGCGCGTCCCAATGCGCGCGCACCAGATCGGACACGTGAATGTAATCGCGGATGCAGGTGCCGTCCGGGGTATCATAGTCGGTGCCGAAGACCTCGATCCGGGGACGCAGGCCGAGCGCGGTCTCTACCGCCACCTTGATCAGGTGGGTCGCCCCCTTGGTCGATTGGCCGGCGCGCATGGCCGGGTCCGCGCCGGCGACGTTGAAGTAGCGCAGGATGAGATGGTTCAGCCCGTGCGCGGCGCCCGCATCGCGCAGCATGATCTCCGTCATGAGCTTCGAGGAGCCATAAGGCGACATCGGCACCGTCGGATCGCTCTCGCCGACGGGGATGCGCGCGGGATTGCCGTAAACCGCGGCGGTCGAGGAGAAGATGAAATGGCGCACGCCTCCCTTGATCGCGGTCTCGATCAAGGCGCGCGAATTCACGGTGTTGTTGCGATAATATCCAAGCGGATCGGCCACCGAATCGGGCACCACAATCGAGGCGGCAAAGTGAATGACGGCATCGACTCCTTCCCGGGCGATCAGCGCGGCGGTGAGCGCCTGATCGCCGGTCTCGCCGATCAGGAGCGGTACCGACTTGGGTACCGCCCAGTCGAAGCCGGTCGACAGATTGTCGAGCACGACCACGGATTCGCCTGCATCGAGCAGTGCATGAACCATGTGGCTGCCGATATAACCGGCGCCGCCGGTCACCAGGACTGTCATGACACGGCTCCACTCCGTCCATTGCTGTCCATGGTTGGTATCCTATTGCTATGAAAATCAACTTAGCGGCCGCCGGTGGGCGCGGATAGGGGCGATCGCCGAGCATGTCGGAACTCTTGTTCATCAAGACATCGTCGCTGGGCGATGTCATACATCACATGCCGGCGATCACCGAGCTGCGGCGGCATTTGCGCCAGGTGCGCGTGTCGTGGCTGGTCGAGGAAGCGTTCGCGCCGCTGGTGGGGCTGCATGCGGGTGTCGACGTGGTGATTCCGGTCGCCGCGCGGCGCTGGCGCAGGCTCTGGCACCGGCGCTCGACTTGGACTGAGGTCGGCGAGTTCGTGACGCGGCTGCGCGCACAGCGCTACGATGCGATCATCGACAGCCAGGGCCTCTTTCGCACAGCCGTGATGGCGAAACTCGCGCGCGGAGAGCGCCACGGCTACGATGCACAGAGCGTCCGCGAGCCCCCGGCTTCGCTCCTCTACGACGTGCGTCATCGCGTCGAGCGCGATCGGCACGCCATCGAGCGCAACCGCACCCTGACGGCGCTCGCGCTTGGTTACGAGCGCGACCACATCCTCGACTTCGGGCTCGACCGCGCGCGACTTGCCGCTTCGGCAAAGAAGCCTTACGGCATTCTCCTTCACGCAACCGCACGACCCACGAAGGAATGGCCGGAACAATCCTGGATCGATCTTGGCCGCTCGCTGTCGGGCCGCGGGATCGAGCTGTTGCTGCCATGGGCAACGCCGGGTGAGCGGGCTCGCAGTGGCCGCATCGCCGGCGCGCTCGGAAATGCGAAGCTGCCTGATCTGGCACCACTCGATGCGATGGCGGGCGTGATTGCCGGAGCTGCGTTCGTGGTCGGGGTCGATACGGGGCTTCTGCATCTTGCGGCTGCGCTTGCGGTGCCGCTTGTCGGCATCTTTCAGGCGAGCGATCCAGGGAGAACAGGGCCGATGGGGCCTGGGCCCATCGCAATTGTCGGCGCCCCAGGCAAGTCGCCCTCGGTGTGCGAGGTAGTAGCCGCGCTCGCGCGGGTGGCACCTGAAGCGTGATGGCGCGAAACTCACATCGAGGTCGCCGCGTCTTGCGCCTGCGCTACCTGAGCGGCGCCAATCGCGGCCCGCGTGGCGCTGAGCACCTGCTCGACTGTGATGTCGCGGATGCAACGGTGGTGACGAAGGCGGCAGACCGGCTTGTGGCAGGGACGACAGGCAAGCTCGCTTTGGGTTTCGACGACGGCGGCAAGCGGATTGAGCGGGGCCCAGAGCGAAGGGCTGGTGGGGCCGAAAATACCGATGGTGGGAGTACCGAGCGCGGCCGCCACATGCATGAGCCCGGAGTCGTTGGAGACGGCGACATGGGCGGCCGCCAGAGCCAGAATGGCGGTACGCAGATCGGGTCCGGTCAGGTCACGGATACCGAGGTATTCCACTCCGGCGATTTCGGCGGCCAGCGTGCGCTCCTGCGGCCCGCCAAGGATCCAGACGCGATGTCCCGCGCGGGCGAGCTGCCGCGCCAGTCCCGCATAGAAGGAAGCCGGCCAGCGCTTCGCCGGGCCGACGGCGCCCGGGGCCAGCGCAATGTCAACGCCTGCGCCCTCCAGCCCAAGCCGGCGGCGCCAGGCAGCCACCTCCGCCGGGGGGACCACAAGCTCGGGCAAGGGCCATTCGGGCGGCGGGGGGGCGCCTTTTGGCAAGGCCAGGGCGGCACAACGATCGATCATCCGGGGCAGCTTCCGCTCCCCCCAGCGCAAGTCATTGATGAGGCCGAAACGGCATTCGCCGACAAAGCCGGTGCGGCGGGGAATACCCGCCAGGTAGGGGGCAAGCGCGGACTTCCAGGTACGAGGCATCACCAAAGCTTGGCCATAAGCCTCACTGCGAAGGCGATCCGCCAACTCATGATGCCGGCTCAAACCAAGCCGGCGGCGCTGCAGATCGGCGACGATCCCCGCCCGCACCCCGGGCATGTAATCGATCAGGGGCGACACCATCGCGGTCGTCAATACATCGATTGGGCGCTCCGGAAAGCGCCGCGTGAGAAGTTTCACCACGCTGTGGCATCGCACGAAGTCTCCAATCCACATGTAGGGGACCACGAGAATCGGGGAGCTTGAGGCGTCGGGGCGCGGATCAGGTGGGGCCATAAATCTTCATTTAATAATCAACTGTGATTCCTACCCGAACGCCGCGTCCGCGCGGGAACGGCGTTCTGGGAGCTTGATGAAGCCTCTCAGAGAGCGCCCGGAAAGCCAACAGGTTTTTGCCTCCCTTTGCGGGCGTGCCTCTTGGGTTGCGCCCTTTCCCGCTCTGGGGCAAAGGGAGGTCGACGAGAGACGGGGACGTAATGCTGCTGGTCACCGGTGGGGCCGGGTTCATCGGGTCGAATGTGGTGGCGAGCCTCAACGAGGCCGGCCATGACGACATCGTGGTCAATGATTCGCTCGAAACCGGCGAGAAGTGGCGCAACCTCGGCAAGCGCCGGCTGGCCGACGTGGTGCCGCCGCGCGACCTGCTTGTCTGGCTCGACGGCCGCAAGCTCGACGCGGTCATTCATCTGGGCGCCATCTCCGACACCACGGCGACCGACGGCGACCTGGTCATCGAGACTAATTTCCGGCTGTCGCTGCGGCTCCTCGACTGGTGCACGGCCACGCGCACGCGGTTCATCTACGCCTCCTCGGCCGCGACCTATGGCGACGGCGAGCAGGGCTTCTCCGACGACTGGTCGCCGTCGGGGCTGCGACGGCTCAGGCCGCTCAATCTCTACGGCTGGAGCAAGCATTTGTTCGACCTGGCGCTTGTCGATCGCGTGGCAAAAGGCGGCGCAGCGCCGCCGCAATGGGCCGGGTTGAAATTCTTCAACGTCTTCGGCCCCAACGAATATCACAAGGGCGAGATGATGAGCCTCCTTGCCAAGCGTTTCGACGACGCGAGGAGCGGGGCGCCCATTCGCCTGTTCAAATCATATCGGGAGGGCATCGCCGACGGCGAGCAGAAGCGCGACTTCATCTATGTGGACGACGCGATCGCGGTCATGCGCTGGCTCATCGAACGGCCGGCGGTGTCGGGAATCTTCAATGTCGGCACCGCGAAGGCGCGCAGCTTCCGCGACCTGGCGCTTGCCATGTTCGCGGCGCTCGGCAAGGCTGCGAACATCGAATATATCGACATGCCGGAGGCGATTCGCGACAAGTACCAGTATTTCACCCAGAGCGATGCGGAGGGCCTGCGCCGCGTGGGCTACACCAGGCCCTTCACGCCGCTCGAAGAGGCGGTCGGGAGCTACGTCACCCAATTCCTCGACCGCGCGGACCGTTACCGTTGAGATCCCAGAAACCGGCGGGCGCGATGCACGACATCGATCAGCAACTCTCGAAGATTGCCCAGGCGACGGTCCTGTGCGTGGGCGACCTGATGCTCGACGATTTCGTCTATGGCGAGGTCTCGCGCATCTCTCCGGAAGCGCCGGCCGCGGTATTGGCGGTGACCCGCAGCGAGCTGGTCATCGGCGGCGGCGGGAATGTGGCGCGCAACCTCGCCTCGCTCGGTACGCGCTGCATCTTCGTGGGCGTGGTCGGCGAGGATGATGCGAGCTCGAAGCTGATGCGCGCGCTCGCCGCCGAGCCCTTGATCGAGCCGCATCTGGTGGTCGATGCCACGCGTCCGACCACCCGCAAGGTGCGCTTCGTGTCCGAGCACTATTCGACCCACCTGTTGCGCGCGGACTGGGAGCTGGCGAGCACGATCGCGCCGCCGACCGAGAAGGCCGTCATTGATCGGGCGCTCGCGGTCCTTCCCGACGTGAGCTGCGTCGTGCTGTCCGACTATGCCAAGGGGGTCCTCACGCCGCGCGTCATTCGCACCGTGATCGACGCCGCCCGCGCGGCCGGCAAGTCCGTCATCGTCGATCCAAAGGGCAAGGATTTCTCGATCTATCGCGGCGCCACGGTCATTACGCCCAATCGCCATGAGCTCGCCGAGGCAACCAGGCGCCCGGCGGTGACTGATGCCGAGGTCGCGGCCGCCGCCGCCGAGCTCAACCGGATCGTGGGCAGCGACGCCGTCCTGGTGACGCGCAGCGAGGAGGGCATGACCTTCCTGCCCGCGGGGGGATCGCCGCTCCATGTCCCGGCCCATCCGGTCAGGGTGCGCGACGTGTCCGGAGCGGGCGACACGGTGGTCGCGGTGCTCGCCGCTCTGGTCGGGATGCAGGTGGAAGCCGAGCTCGCGGTGCGGGCGGCCAATGCGGCGGCTGCGGTCGTCGTCGGCAAGCGCGGCACGGCGACGCTCTCGGTCGCCGAGCTGCATGCGCGCATGCTTCCCCCGGCCTCGCTCGCGGCCGCGGAGAAGATCGTCTTCGACTGGTCGGTGCTTGACGAACGGCTTGATGAGTGGCGCCGCCGCGGGTTGCGGATCGGCTTCACCAACGGCTGCTTCGACCTGCTGCATCGCGGCCATGTCAAGCTCCTGACCGAGGCGCGCGCCGCCTGCGATCGCCTGGTTGTCGGGCTCAACGACGATGCCTCGGTGCGCCGGCTGAAAGGCGAGAGCCGTCCGTTGCAGGACGTGCACGCGCGCGCCGAGGTGCTGGCGGCGCTCGAAGCCGTCGATCTGGTGGCGGTGTTTGGCGACGATACGCCGCTCAGGCTGATCGAGCGGGTGCGCCCGCGCGCGCTGGTCAAGGGCAGCGACTACACCCGCGAGGAGGTGGTGGGGCACGAGCTCATGGAGGCATGGGGCGGAGAGACGATCCTCGTCGATCTGCTGCCGGGACATTCGACAACTGCGTTGGTCGGCCGCTCTGCCGCCGCCAAGCCGCCAACCCGCGAGCCCGCCGCCGACGCGCGAGCGTCGGCAAAGACCGGAAAATCCGCGCCGCCCGCGCGGACCTCAAAGGTCTGATTGCCGGTGCAGCGGCAAAGCGGAATCATCATCGCCCGGAAAGAAGCGGGCAACAGCGGGCTCAAGGCGCGCCGCGATGGATGATCTGATCTCGGTCATCGTGGCGACCTACAACCGAGAGGATGCGCTCGGCGCAGTCCTGCGCTCGCTGTCGCGGCAAACCGAGCTGCATTTCGAGATCATCGTGGCTGATGACGGCTCGCGGCCAGCGACCGCATCGCTGGTCGAGACCTGGGCCGCGCGCATGCCGGTCGCGCTCAAGCACGTATGGCATGAGGATCGCGGATTTCGGCTGGCCGAGATCCGGAACCGCGCGATTCGCGCCGGTACCGGCCGCTATTGCGTCTTTCTGGATGGCGATTGCATCGCGCGGGCCGACTTCGTCGCGGCGCATCGACGACTTGCGGAGCCCGGATGTTTTGTCACCGGAAACCGCGTTCTGCTGTCGCGGAGCCTGAGCGAGCGCATTCTCGCGCAGGGGCTCGAGCCCGAACGCTGGAGCATGGGCGATTTCATCGCGCGCCGTTGGCACGGGGACCTTAACCGGGCGACACCGCTCCTGCGGCTGCCGCTTGGCCCCTTGCGCAAGCTTGGCGGGCGCCGCTGGCGGGGCGCGCGCGGCGGCAACATGGGTTTTTTTCGCGATGATCTCGAGAAAATCGACGGCTTCGATGCCTCCTACACCGGATGGGGCCGCGAGGATTCCGATGTCTTCGTCCGCCTCATTCGCGCCGGCGTGCAGCGCAAGGACGGCCGCTTTGCCACCGGCGTGCTCCACTTGTGGCATCCCGAACGCGAGCGTTCGCAGCTGGCGGACAATGATGCAAGGCTCGATCTGGCTTTGCAAAGCGATGATTGGCGGGCGCTGCACGGCCTCTCGGCGCTCGACGAGGTTGTGCGCTACGATGCAGACCAGGCGGGCGCCTGACACAAGGAGCTTGAGGGCCGCCCGGATTCCGTCGAGGCACTGATGAACGGAATTGGCACCGGCGTACCCGATGGAGCGGCACCCACGCCGTTCGATCGATTGATTATCGCCCTCACCAGCCGGCTGCCCCAGAATTGGCTGGGACTGCGGACTGCAATCCTGTTGCGGCGCGCCGTGACCATGCGGCTCGGCGAGGACTCCGGGCTCGATGTCGAGCGCTGGGGATTGCGAATGCGATTGCACCCCCGGCGCAATGGCTGCGAGAAGTGGATGCTGTTCACGCCCCAGATGTATGATGTCCCCGAGCGGGCGGAGCTGGCGCTCGAAATTGCCAAGGTCGCTCCTGCGGGCCGTCCGTTCGTATTCGTCGATGTCGGTGCGAATGTCGGGCTGTTCTCGTTGTTCGTGGCATCACAAACCCGAGGGAACGCGAGGATCCTGGCATTCGAGCCGGAACCGGAGAATGTCCGCCGGCTTCGGTTCAACGTCGATGCCAATCCCGGTATTCCGATCAGAGTATTTTCGTTTGCCCTTGGCCAGACCGCGGGCAGCGTTTTGCTGCAGAAGAACGGGCGCGACCGCGGAGGCACGCGCGTGCTGCGCTCGCCTGCGGCTGCCGAAGCGCCAGACACGATCTGGGTTCCGTGCCGCCCGCTGCTCGACGTCCTCGTTGAAGAGGGCCTGGATACGATCGACGCGCTCAAGATCGACGTGGAAGGCGATGAAGATCAAGTCCTGGCCCCGTTCTTTCGCCAGGCGCCAATCCAGCTGTGGCCTCGACTGCTCATCATCGAGGACGCAACCTCGGCTTGGCAGGTCGATCTGTTTTCCGATTTGGGTGCGCTCGGGTACAAGCTCAGCGCACGTACCAAGCTGAATGTCATCATGCGGCGCTGATGTCGATCGAGCACATTTCATATTTTTTCTTCTGGCTTCTCCTCGCAATCTTGGGAGGGGGAGCGCTGATGCTCGGCTGGAGCTTCGTGAGCGCAAGACAGGAGGCTCGATCGGGAGGCCACGAGAGGCAGCCGGAAGCGCCGGACATTCGAAGTAAGAATCTCGCGCGGCTCGCGGACTCAATCGCAGTTGCGACCGCAGCGTCGATCCCTTGGTCGACGACTTTGACCAGCATTCTGGTGGCGGCCTGGTTCGTGACTGCCGGGCCGGCGATCGATCGTGCCGAGTTCCGCCGGCAAGCCCTGAGCCCGGCAGGCGGGCTGCCGTTGGCCCTGGTGGCGGTCGCAGTGCTGGGCATGGCATGGGCGGATGTGGGCCTTTTCGATCGATGGTTGGGTTTCGACGGATTTCTCAAGCTCGCGCTTGTTCCATATCTGCTCACACACTTCCGCCATTCCGAACGCGGGACCTGGGTCATCCTCGCCTTTCTTGGCACCTGCACCGTGCTCTTGCTCGTGTCCTGGGGCCTGGCTCTCACTCCGGGCCTGCCCTGGCGGGGCAAGGTCGTCGGGGTGCCGGTGAAGGACTACATCTCGCAAAGCGGCGCGTTTCTCCTCTGTGCGCTGGCCCTGCTCGGCTATGCCCTGAACCTGTGGCGGTCCGGGCGACGCCAACTGGCCGTGGTTGTGACGATCCTGGCTGGGACCTTTGTCGCCAACATTGCCTATGTGGAAACCTCCCGTACCACGCTGGTCGTCGGCGCGGTGCTGGCCCTGCTTTTCGGCCTGTGGAACTTCGGTTGGAGGGGGGTGCTCGCGACCGCAGTCGTGGCCGGCTTGCTGGGCGGGGTCTTTTGGGTGTCGTCCCCGTATCTCAGGGAGCGAGTGACGCAGGCGATCGAGGAAGTTCGCTTGTACCGAACCGAGCACGCGGCGCTTTCCTCGGGACTTCGACTCGAGTTCTGGATCAGATCGATCGAGGCCATCGCCAAGTCGCCGGTGATCGGTAACGGAACCGGATCGATTCCGGAAATGCTGAACGCCACCGGCGCGGAGACGGACCCATCCTTCGACACGGTCAATCCGCATAATCAGATATTCGTTGTCGGGATCCAGCTCGGCCTGCTCGGCACCGGTGTGCTGCTGGCAATGTGGATGGCGCACCTCGCGCTTTTTCGCGGCGAGGGCCTGGTCAACTGGATCGGCCAGGTCGCGGTCGTCCAGCTGATCTGCAGCTCGTTTTTCAACTCGCATCTCAGCGATTTCACCCAGGGCTGGACTTATGTCTTCGCCATCGGTGTCCTGGGCGGAATGGCGCTGAGGCAGCCCGCGCCGAGTCCTTCGGCATCGTTGGCTGCCGTCGCCGTCGCCGGAGAATGATCAACCGCCCGGCATGGCGCGACCTCGTCAGGCCCGGATACCTGGTCACCGGAAGGGACACCGCACCAGCTGCGCGCGCGGCCGGTCAGGCAGAAGCAGGCGCCGACCGCGCAGTCTGCAGCAATTTGCATCAGGGGTAGCGTCGGCACGCAAAGACCGGTAAGGATTGAGCCGATCTCTGCCGATCGGGTCGGGGGAACATGACCATAAGGACACCGAGGCTTACCCCGCGGCAAATTCTGATCGTGGTGCACGACCTTGTCGCCACCGCGGCGGCGATCATCGCAAGCTTCTACATCCGCTTCGAGGCGGCCGGTCTGCTCAATCGCCTCGATGCGCTCCTTGTCGTGCTGCCGGGCTTCCTGGTCTATGCCGGGCTTGTCTATTGGCTGTTTCACCTCTACCGGGGGAAGTGGCGGTTCGCCTCGCTGCCGGACCTGTCCAACATCTTCCGGGCGGTGACGGTGCTGGCGCTGTCGCTCCTGGTCCTCGATTACGTTCTGGTCGCGCCCAACATCCTTGGCACCTTCTTCTTCGGGAAGATCACGATCGTTCTCTACTGGTTCCTCCAGATGTTCTTTCTCGGAGGACCGCGCATCGCCTATCGTTATTTCCGCTACACACGCACCCGCCACCACGCCGCGCGAAGCGAGCAGGCGGCAACCCTGGTGCTCGGGCGGGCCGCCGATGCCGAGGTTCTCCTGCGCGGCATCGAGAGCAACGCGGTCAAGAAAATCTGGCCGGTCGGCATCCTCTCCCCCTCGCGCGCCGATCAGGGTCAGTGGATGCGCGGCGTTGCCGTTCTTGGCGGGCTCGATGACCTGGAGCGGGTTGTGGGGGAGCTTGCGGCCCGCGATGAGCCGGTGGCGCGGGTGATCTTCACGCGGTCCGCGCTCGAGCCT
>Ga0126381_100001828_pt1 | contig 22847 bp, 18 predicted proteins | sample PanSoiMetPlot_28_FD_96465 | JGI IMG/M metagenome (GOLD analysis project Ga0126381, IMG submission 96465) | Tropical forest soil microbial communities from Panama - MetaG Plot_28 | ecosystem: Environmental > Terrestrial > Soil > Tropical forest > Bulk soil | place: Panama | collected 2016-02-17 | reverse complement strand
GGCGCGGGACCGGGTGCCGACCATCGACCAGCGCGTCGTCGCGCAGATGGCCTGGGTGAAGCTCCGCCTCGGCAACCTGAACGCGCGCGGGCAGCAAAAGGGCGTGGACGCCAACATCCGGGCCGACATGGAGGCGCTCGCCAGGCACCGCGCGATCACCGACGCGGTGCTCATCGCGGGCGACGAGGACATGGTGCCGGCCGTCGAGGCGGCCCAGGCCTTCGGCGTGCGGGTGCACCTGTGGGGCATCGAGCCGCCGTACGGCACCAACCAGGCCGAGCGGCTCGTCTGGGAATCGGACACGGTCGACGTGCTCGACGCCGCGTTCCTGCGGCCCTACTTCACCAGGAACCCGGTCGTCGAGCAGCCGCGGCCGGACATCCAGGCCACCGTCCCGTCGCCGTCGCAGCTTTTCGGCGAGCGGCACAGCACCCGCCCGCAGCCCACACTCGGGCGGAACTCACACGTCTCCTCCACTGGCCCGATGCCCAGGCTCGGCCCGGACCGCCGGCACGTCGAAGAGGCGGGCGAGCACGTGGCGCACAAGTGGATCCTCACCCGGGGCGCGGACAACATCCGCGACCTGCTGCCTGGGCCGATCCTGCCGCCTGTCATCGACAAGGAACTGCTCGTCGAGGCCGAAAAGGAACTCGGCCAGTCGCTGCGCCCGTACCAGGAGGCGCGCGAATGGCTGCGGGACGCGTTCTGGGCGCGAGTGCACAGGGAGTTCGGCATCGGCGTCGGCAAGTCCCGTGGCTAGGGGGGGTACGGGGGGGTGTCCCCCCCGTCCGGGGGGGTTTGGGGGGGTCGTCCCCCCGGGCAAGCAGAGCCTCCGCGTCGTACGCGGCGACGCGAGCGCCGACGAGATAGCGGCGCTTGTCGCCGCCCTCGCGGTCACCGCCGCCGCACGCGGGAGCGCTGGCCTCGGGCAGAGACAAGCGCCCGTTCGGGATAACTGGAATGAAAAATCCCGGCTGATGCGCCAGCCTGTGCACCCTTCCGCCGGCGGGTGGCGGCGCTCAGCCCTTCCTTAGCCTTGCCGCGTCCTAGCCTTGCCTAGCAGGGCGAAGATCATATATTTTCGCTTCGTTCCCGGGCTCCTCCACTGGCAGGGGTGGCGTGATGAAGAAGGCGAAGTACGACGAGCTCCCAGTGAGCGACGTTCGGTCGGGGGTTACCCGGCGGTCGTTCTCCGGCGCGGGCGCCACGCTGGCCTGGGGCACGCTCAGCCCCGGCCACGAGCCGCGGCCGCATACCCACCCGCACGAGCAGATCGTGTACATCGTCTCCGGGCATGGCACGTTCACCGTCGGCGACGAGACGACCGACGTCGAACAGGGTGACATGCTCGTCGTGCCGTCGGGGGTGCTGCACTACGCGGTCGCCGGGGGCGAGGAGCCGATGATCGACCTGAGCGTGTTCAACCCGCGCCGCGACGACTACTACGCGATCGACGAGGGCGGCCCCGCCGCCGATGCCTGACTGGCGCGCGGGCATCCGGCGCGGGGACCTGCGGTACCCGCAGTTGCGCACGCGCGTCCGGGACGGCGAGCTGCTGGCCGGGACGTTCGTCAAATCCCGCGACCCGGCCACCGCGGAGGCGCTGGCGGTCAGCGGGTACGACTTCATCGCCGCCGACCTGGAGCATTCGGCGCTGTCGGTCGCCGACGTGGAGGGGATCGTCCGCGCCTGCGACTGCCATGACGTGCCGGTGATCGCGCGGCTGCCCGCGGCCGGGCTCGGCCTGTGCGGGCCGCTTCTTGACATCGGCGTGTCCGGCATCCAGGTCAGCGACGTGTCAAGCGCCGCCGCCGCGAAGGCCGCCCGGAACGCGGCCCATTATCCGCCCGTCGGCGAGCGCAGCCTTTCGCTGTCGACCCGGGCCGCCCGGTTCGGTGTCGTCCCGGCCGCGCTGCACGTCCCGGCGAGCCTTGCCCAGACGGTGCTCATCGGCCAGATCGAGTCGGCGCAGGGGGTGGCCGCACTGGACGAGATCATCGAGTCGGACGTCTTCGACGCCCTGTTCATCGGGCCCACCGACCTGTCACTCGCGCTGCGGCACGCCGGCCAGCTCGACCATCCCGACGTCGCGGCAGCCCTGGACGTGGCGATCGAGACCATCACCGGCAGCGGAACCGCGCTCGGCATCTTCTGCGCGAACGTCGAGCAGGCGCTGCAGTGGGCGGACCGCGGCCTGACGCTGCTCGCGATCGGCACGGACCTGTCCACCCTCGCGGCCGCGGGCAGGTCGACGCTCGGACAGTTGCGGGCGCGTTCGTGAAGATCACCGTCGCCGGGGCGGGGGCGATGGGCTGCCGGTTCGGCGGCGCGCTGTTCGCGGCCGGCCACGACGTCCTGCTGCTCGACGGATGGCGGGAGCACGTCGACGCGATCAACGGCGCTGGCCTGCGGATCGACGACACGGGCGGCTCGCGGGTGCTGCCGGTTCGCGCGCGGCTCTTCCCCGCCGCGGCGCCCGCCGACCTGCTGATCGTGTTCGCCAAGGCCACGCAGACCGCTACGGTGGCGGCCGCGGCTGCGGCCGCCATCGGCCCGGACACGCTGGTGCTCACGCTGCAGAACGGCCTGGGCAACATCGAAGTGCTGCGGTCCTACGTGCCCGCGGGGCGGTTGCTGGCCGGCACCACGACGCTCGGCACCGAACTGCTCGGGCCAGGCCACATCCGCGCGCTTGGGTCTGGCGAGACGGTGCTCGGCGCGCTCGGGCCAGGGCTCTCTACTCATGCCGAACGGACCGGACTTGCTCTGTCCGCCGCCGGGCTTCCCGCCGAGGTGGCGACCGACGTGCTCGCGGTGATCTGGGCGAAGGTCGCCTTCAACTGCGTGATGAACAGCCTGTGCGCGATCGCCTCGATCCCGGTCTCGGCGTTGGGCCTGTATGAGGAGTTCGACGCGCTGGCCGGCTCGATCCTCGCCGAGGTGGCGGCCGTGGCCGCGGCGGAAGGCGTCACGGTGGACCTCGCCGCGGCGCTCGCGCTGATGCGGGCCCAGTTCGATCCTGCCGCGTCCGGCGATCACCTGGCGTCCACGCTCCAGGACCTGATGAACGGCCGCCGCACCGAGATCGCCCATCTCAACGGCGCGATCGCCGACCGGGCGCACGCGCACGGCATCCCGGCACCGGCCAACGCCCTGATCACGCGGCTCGTGCGACTGCTCGAAGTCACCTGGCCCCGCCGCGTTAACAGCCTCCACCGGGACGCGGATTAGATTTGCTCCTAAGGGGACCTCCCGCGCCTGAGCGGTGCGGGAAGCTGAAAACTTGAATCATTCGTTTTCTTGGATCTCTCGCGTTTATGACGATAGGTTAGGCCTCATGACCGCATCCCAGACTCCAGGCATCGCCGCGGAACTGCGCGGTGCCGGCCTGCGGGTGACGGCCGCCCGTGTCGCCTTGCTCGAGACCGTCCGCGACGGCAACCATCTCGACGTCGAGGCGATCACCGCCGGGGTGCGTGCTCGCGTGGGCCATGTCTCCCTGCAAGCGGTGTATGAGGCCCTGCACGCGCTCACCGCGGCCGGACTCGTCCGCCGCATTGAGCCCGCCGGCGGCCCGGCCCGGTTCGAGGGGCGCGTCGGGGATAACCACCACCACCTCGTGTGCCGGTCGTGCGGCATCGTCGTCGACGTCGACTGCGCGGTCGGCGAGGCGCCCTGCCTGACCCCGGCCGACGACCACGGTTTCTCGATCGGCGAGGCTGAGGTCACCTACTGGGGCCTGTGCCCCGACTGTTCCACCGGCCGTACCGCCAGCGCACCGTAATTCGCCTAGTCCGGAAGGATTCCCATGTCTGAGCAACATGACCCGATAGCCGCCGAAGGCGCGACCCCGGAGAGCGGCAGATGTCCGGTCGCGCCCGGGCGCACGCACCCCACGATGGGTGACGCCAACCGTGACTGGTGGCCCAACAGGCTCAACCTCAAGATCCTCGCCAAGAACCCCGCCGTGGCCAACCCGCTCGGCGAGCAGTTCAACTACGCCGAGGCGTTCGCCGCACTCGACCTCGCGGCCGTGAAACGCGACATCGCCGACGTGCTGACGACCTCGCAGGACTGGTGGCCCGCCGACTTCGGCAACTACGGCCCGCTCATGATCCGGATGGCCTGGCACGGCGCTGGCACCTACCGGATCAGCGACGGCCGCGGCGGCGCCGGGGCCGGCCAGCAGCGGTTCGCGCCGCTCAACAGCTGGCCGGACAACGCGAGCCTGGACAAGGCACGGCGACTGCTGTGGCCGGTCAAGAAGAAGTACGGCCAGCAGATCTCGTGGGCCGACCTCATGGTCCTCACCGGCAACGTCGCCCTGGAGACCATGGGCTTCGCGACGTTCGGCTTCGGCGGCGGCCGCGAGGACACATGGGAGGCCGAGGACGACGTCTACTGGGGCCCAGAGACCACCTGGCTCGGCGACGAGCGCTATTCCGGCGACCGCGAGCTCGCGAACCCGTTCGGCGCGGTCCAGATGGGGCTGATCTACGTCAACCCGCAGGGCCCGAACGCCAACCCGGACCCGCTCGCCGCGGCCCGCGACATCCGCGAGACGTTCCGCCGGATGGCGATGAACGACGAGGAGACGGTCGCGCTGATCGCGGGCGGCCACACCTTCGGCAAGACGCACGGCGCGGGCACCGAGGACCACGTCGGCCCCGATCCCGAGGCCGCTCCTATTGAGCAGCAGGGCCTGGGGTGGAAGAGCAGTTTCGGCACCGGCGTGGGCGACGACGCGATCACGAGCGGTCTTGAGGTCATCTGGACGCCTACCCCTGTGACGTGGGACAACAGCTTCTTCGAGACCCTGTTCGGCTACGAGTGGGAGCTGACGAGCAGCCCTGCGGGCGCGCACCAGTGGAAGCCGAAGGACGGCGCCGGGGAGGGCACCGTCCCCGATGCCCACGACCCGTCCAAGCGCCACGCGCCGATGATGCTGACGACAGACCTGTCGCTGCGCTTCGACCCGATCTACGAGCCGATCTCGCGCCGCTTCCTCGAGAACCCCGCCGAGTTCGCGGACGCCTTCGCCCGGGCGTGGTTCAAGCTGACCCACCGCGACATGGGGCCGGTCGCGCGCTACCTCGGCCCGGAGGTGCCGACCGAGGCGCTGCTGTGGCAGGACCCCGTTCCGCCGGTGACGCACGAGCTCATCGACGCCGTCGACATCGCCTGGCTCAAGGGCCAGATCCTGGCCTCGGGCCTGTCGGTGTCCCAGCTCGTGTCCGCCGCCTGGGCTGCCGCGGCGTCCTTCCGCGGCAGCGACAAGCGCGGCGGCGCCAACGGCGGGCGCGTCCGCCTTGAGCCGCAGAGCGGGTGGGAGGTCAACGGACCCGACCAGCTCGCAGCGGTGGTACGCACCCTGGAGGGAATCCAGGGCGCCTTCAACGCCGCCCACGCCGGCAAGGAGGTCTCGTTCGCCGACCTGGTCGTGCTCGGCGGCTGCGCGGCCGTCGAGCGCGCCGCCAGCGACGCCGGATTCGCCGTCGAGGTCCCGTTCAAGCCTGGCCGTGGCGACGCCGCGCAGGAGCAGACCGACGTGGAGTCGTTCGCAGCGCTCGAGCCGAGCGCCGACGGGTTCCGCAACTACCAGGGGAAGAGCAACACGCTGCCCGCCGAGTACCTCCTCATCGACCGGGCGAACCTGCTGACGCTGAGCGCACCCGAGATGACGGCCCTGATCGGAGGCCTGCGCGTGCTTGGCGCGAACTACCAGCAGTCGCCGCTCGGCGTCTTCACCGCGACACCCGGGTCGCTGACCAACGACTTCTTCGTCAACCTGCTCGACATGGGCACGACCTGGAAGCCGACGTCCGCGGACGCGAACGTGTTCGAGGGCCGCGACGCCGCGACCGGCGAGGTCAAGTGGACCGGCAGCCGCGTCGACCTGGTGTTCGGATCCAACTCCGAGCTGCGCGCGCTCGCGGAGGTCTACGCGAGCGACGACGCGAAGGAGAAGTTCGTCCGCGACTTCGTCGCGGCGTGGGACAAGGTGATGAACCTCGACCGGTTCGACCTGCGTTAGCCCCGCGTTAGCCCTGATTGCGATGGCCGGCCGGCGCGCTCACGCCGGCCGGCCATCGCGCTTGCCCCGCTTGGCATAGCCTGCTGCGGTGAGCGCGCAGCCATCTCTGTTCGGGCCCGAGGTGCCCGGTGCGGACGCAGGGCTGCGGGCCGTCGCCGAGGAACTCACCGAACGCGACCCGGCCGGCGCGCGGGTGGCCAGGGTGCTGCGCCGAACGTACGACATGCTGCTCGACGGGCAGCACACCGGGCGCTACCGGTGGGACCAGCTGTTCAAGACGGAGAAAACCCACTTCGGCACGCTGGTCGAGATCAACCTGCAGCGAGCCTTCGGCTTCCCTGACGGAACCGCGATGGACTTCGCCATCCGCGGCGTCGATGTGGACTGCAAGTTCTCGCAGAGCCCGGCGGACTGGATGATCCCGCCCGAGGCGGTCGGCCACGTCGTGCTTGGCCTGTGGGCCAGCGACGAGCTAGGCAGCTGGTCCCTCGGCTTGATCCGGGCGACAGAAGAGGTGCTGACCAGCGCGGCCAACAGGGATCGCAAGCGCTGGCTGTCCGCGCACGGCAAGGCGTCGGTGACGTGGCTGCACAAGAACAAGCCGCTGCCTGAGAACGCCCTGCTGCGGATACCGCCGCGCGACGTGCAGACCATCTTCACCTGCTCCGAGCACGGCGCCAGGCGGGTGGACATGCTGTTCCGGCTGGCTCAGCGCAGGATCATCAGCCGGACGGTCGTCGCGACGGTCGCGCAGCAAGAGGACTACATGAAGCGCGTTCGCGGCAACGGCGGGTCGCGCAGCAGGCTGCGGGCGGAAGGCATCGTGATATTCGGCCACTACGACAGCCACCGTGGCGTCGCGGAGCAGCTTCGGCTGCCGGTGCCTGGTCCCGGGTCGGGCGAGTCCGTCAGCGTCCGGCTGGCCCGGCGGCGGCCGGAACAGCCTGGCCATGAGGGACTGCCGTTCGTCACCCTCGACGGTCAGCGCTGGGTAGTGGCGCTGCCGGATGACACGGCGGAGCCGGCGCCACGGCTTCCCGCTACATGAGGGGGTCCGGGGGGAAGCCCCCCGGACGGGGGTTCCGGGGGTCGTCCCCCGGGCTAACTCAGCAAGGCGGCGCGGATCGCCTCGCCCAGTGCCCTGGCGACTGGGGGCGGGAACGCGTTGCCGACTTGGCGGTAGGCCGCTGTCTTGCGGCCTGAGAACGCCCATGTGTCAGGAAAACCCTGGATGCGTGCGACCATCCGGGTAGTCAGCTTTGGCAGTCGGTCGATCGGGAAGTCGGGCCCTGGAGGTTCATTGGCGACGCCAATGCCGTCCACCCCCAGTTTTCTCCACGCCTCGCGCGCACGGGTAGGACCGAGATCGGGGCCGCCATGCTTCTTACTGCCGCCCACGATGGTGGGCCCGATTCCCCGCGCCTTGTCCCGCCACTGCCCGGCGCCTGGCCAGCCGCGGACACTCATGAGGTCGTGCAGAGTGTCACCGACCGTCGGCGGTGGATCAGGTGAGGGCTCCGGCCACCGGAAATGCCCTGCCCAGGGCTCCTTCATCGCCACCAGGACGAACCGCGGCCGCAGTTGCGGGACCCCATGCTCGCTGGCCTGCACGAGATCCCACCATGTCTGGTACCCGAGTGCGTGCAACTGCTCCCGCACCTGGGCCCGGTAGCCGCCGAACCGGCTGGTGGCCAGCCCCGGCACGTTCTCCAGGAGGACGGCCCGCGGCCCTGTCTCCCTGACGAGCCGGAGTGCCTGGGGGAACAAGTCGCGGTCGTCATCTTGGCCGAGCTGCTTACCCGCGATCGAGAAGGGAGGGCACGGCACGCCGCCGGAGACCAGATCGATGCCCGCGTAAGGGCGCCCGTCCAGGTTGTGAACGTCGTCTTCGATGACTTTCCACGCAGCGCCGCGGTTCAGCCGCAGAGTCTCGCACGCATCGGAGTCAAGCTCTACCACGGCTTCGTGGATGAATCCTGCCTGCTCCAGACCGAGCGACTGGCCACCAGCACCAGCGCAGATCTCAAGACAGGTCAGTTCGTCCACAGTTCCTCCAGCACTAGCATGATGGCTCATTCTGCCCGCGGGTACCGACATTCGACGCACGCCACACCGGTCCTGTCCGTTTTCGTCTCATTGACATGCCATCTAGCTATGAAGCTATAGTGCTAGGTACCTAGATAAAGTGGAGGCGCGGTGATCGAGTTCCACCTGGATGGCCGGTCAGGTGTCGCTCCGTACTTGCAGCTAATCCATCAGGTGCGGCACGCGCTGCGGCTGGGCTTGCTGCGTGAGGGTGATCAGCTGCCGAAGGTCAAGGACGTGGCGGCCGGGCTGGCGATTAATCCGAACACGGTGCTCAAGGCCTACCGGGAGCTGGAGTACGAGGGGCTGGCGGCGGCCCGCCCGGGCGTCGGGACATTCGTGACAGGGACGCTTGACGGCGGCTCGCTGGCCGCGCACCGGCCGCTGCGCCGTGACCTGCAGCGGTGGCTGGCGAAGGCGCGACGCGCCGGGCTGGACGACGAGTCCATCGAGGCCCTGTTCGTGAGCACGTTTCGGTCCGCGGCCGAGGAGGACATAGCATGACCGCCGTCATAGAGGCCCAGGGGCTGGGCAAGCGGTACCGGCGGCTATGGGCGCTGTCGGACTGCACGCTGTCGGTCCCGGCTGGGCACGTGGTGGGCCTGGTCGGGCCTAACGGCGCCGGGAAGACCACCTTGCTGAGCATCGCCACCGGGATGCTCGAGCCGACGACAGGCACGATCGAGGTGCTTGGCGCGCGGCCCGCGGCCGGGCAAGCGCAGCTGGCCCGGGTCGGGTACCTGGCCCAGAACGCGCCGGTCTACGCGGAGCTATCGGTCGCCGATCACCTGCGGCTGGGCGCGCACCTCAACCCGGGCTGGGACGCCGGGCTGGCCCGCGACCGGCTCGAACTGCTGGACCTGGACCCCCGGCAGAAGGCGGGGACGCTGTCCGGCGGGCAGCGCGCCCAGCTCGCGCTGACCCTCGCCGTCGCGAAACGGCCTGAGCTGCTGATCCTGGACGAGCCAGTGGCCAGCCTTGACCCGCTCGCGCGGCGGGAGTTCCTGCAGGACCTGATGGAAGCAGTCGCCGATCAAGAGCTGTCGGTCGTGCTGTCTTCCCACCTGATCAGCGACCTGGAACGGGTCTGCGATTACCTGATCCTGCTTGTCGGATCCCGGGTACGGGTCGCCGGGCCGGTAGACGAACTGCTGGCCACGCACCACCTGCTGTCGGGCTCGCGCCGCGACCCCGGCAGCCTCCCGGACGGCATGGAGGTCATCTCGGAAAGTCACACCGACGTGCAGAGCACGCTGCTGGTACGCACTGGCGGCCCGGTCCTCGACCCGGCCTGGACGGTCTCAGAAGTCGGCCTCGAAGACCTGGTGCTCGCCTACATGAGCCAGGCCGCCGGCCGCAAGCGCCGCAACCGCCACCTGGAGGTGCAGAAATGACCTGGCTCACCTGGCGGCAGTTCCGCGTCCAGGCCATCGCCGCGGCCGTCGCGATGGCCGCGTTCGCGATCCTGCTCGCGGCCACCGGACCGCACCTGGCCAGCCAGTACGCCGCCAGCGGGCTCACCGGCTGCCGGCCCGCCAGCTGCGCGAACCTGGCGCTCGGCTTCCTCGCGCACGTCTCGACCGGTGGCACCTACGCGGTGCTTGACCGGCTCGGCGTCATGATTATCCTGCTCACGCCCGCGGTCATCGGCCTGTTCTGGGGCGCGCCGCTCATCGCCCGCGAGCTGGAGACCGGGACCTGCGCCCTGGCCTGGAACCAGTCCGTCACCAGGACGCGGTGGCTCGCGGTCAAGCTCACCATCTACGGCCTGGCCGCCATGACGGTCACCGAGGGACTGAGCCTGATGCATGCCTGGTGGGCGGCCCCCATCGGCAGGGCCGTCGGCCAGCTCGGCGGCACCCATGCCGACCTGGCGGCCCAGTTCGGCTTCGTCCTGAGCCGATTCAGCCCGCTGTCTTTCGCCTCCCAGGGCATCGCCCCGCTCGGCTACGCCGCGTTCGGCTTCGCCCTCGGCGCCATGGCCGGGGCGCTGATCAGGCGCACCGTCCCGGCCATGGCGCTAACCCTGGTCATCTTCGCCGCCATCCAGATCGCCATGCCGCTGTGGGTTCGCCCGCACCTTTTCCCGGCCAGCCACACGGTCGTCTCAGTCACCGCGGAGGAGTCACTCCGGCCCGACAACATCCCCGGCCATCCCGGTGCCTGGCTGCTCTCGAGCCAAACCATCAACGCCGCCGGGCAACCTGTTTACGCTGCCCCCGCCGCCTGCCCCGCACCTGTGCCCGTCAAAGGAGCAGCCGACGGAGAAGGCGGCTACCTCGCGTGCCTGGCCAGCCATGGCATCCGGGAGGAGTTCGTCTACCAGGCCGCCAGCCGCTACTGGGCCTTCCAGGTCACCGAGACCGCGATCTACCTCGCGCTGGCACTGGCCCTGGCCGGTCTCTGCTTCCGGCGACTCAGCCGCCGCCTCTCCTGAAACCGGGCTGGCGGAGGCCGGCGACGAAAGCCGCGAGGTCGGAAGCTACCCGCTCGGGTTGCTCCCACAAAACCAAGTGCCCGGTGTCGGGGTAGACGATGAGCCGCGAGGCCGGGATGGCGGCGGCGAGGGCCTGCTGGTCCTCACGCGTGAGCAGTTCGTCGCGGGCGCCCCACAGGATGAGGGCGGGTGCCGTGATCGTTGCCAAGTCGGTGGGCGGGCGGGCGCTGACCAGCCCGGCGAGCGTTTGCCGCCACACGTGAGACGGCACGCGGGCCCCGTCTTGGATCCGGTCGTCGATATACCACGAGGGCACATCGTGGAACCGGGGGAACCAGGTCAGGGAATTCCTCACCCAGGCGGCATCCACGGGGTCGGCTAGGCGATCGACCTCATCCGCGAACACGGGCCGCCCCTGCAGGCTGCGCGGCGACCCGACGAGAACCAGGCCGGTCACGCGGTGCGGGCTGGTGATCGCCACCTGCTGGGCGACGTACCCGCCACTGGAGGACCCCAGCAGCACCGCGGAGGGGACGCCGACCGCATCCATGAACGCCGCCACGTCCGCCGCGACCTCCGCGAGGGAATACCCCGAGGCGGGCTTATCGGCGTCGCCGTGACCGCGCAAGTCCATCGCTACGGCATGAATGGCGCGCGGCAGCAGCGGCAGCAACCGGTCGAAGCAACGCCGGGACTCGGCCCAGGCGTGCAGCAGCACTACCGGCGCCGCGTTGGCGGGGCCGGCCGAGACATAACGCACGCTCACCCCGGTTGCCAGGTCAGCCCGGCGCACGCGTGGCGGCCGATCCACTCGTCCACGCTAGCCGACCGCCGCCTCGGCTATTTGTTCCGGGTTTCTGCTGCCAGGGCGACGGAAACCCGGAACAAATCGATACGGCGGGTTAGCCGAAGGAGATCTTGTGGGTGGAGTTGACGATCCATGGGTTGCCGTGCTGATCGACCGCGATCGTTACGGCCGCGCCGGGTGACTTCACCCAGCCGGACCCGATCCGCTCGCTGACCGAATGCCCGCCCGGGAGCGCGTCCGCGCCGACGTCCCAGACCACACCGTTGGCACCGACGGAAATGTCCGTGGCCGTGCCGGTAACGGCGACCCACTTAGTGCCCGACCAGTGGGAGATCTTGTGGCCGGAGTTGATGATCCACGGGTTGCCATGCGGGTCAACCGCGATCACGACCGCACCGCCAGCCACAGTCACCCACTTGCTCCCGTTCCACCGGTAGATCGGATGCCCGCCGGCGACACTCGCGGTCCCCACCGCCCACACCGAGCCGTTGGCACCGACAGCGATGTCCGTGGCCGTCCCGGTAACGGCGACCCACTTACTGCCCGACCGGTGGGAGATCTTGTGGCCGGAGTTGATGATCCACGGGTTGCCATGCGGGTCAACCGCGATCACGACCGCACCGCCAGCCACAGTCACCCACTTGCTTCCGTTCCACGTGTAGATCGGATGCCCGCCGGCGACGCTGGCCGTTCCAACCGCCCACACCGCACCGTTAGCCCCGACAGAGATATCGGTGGCGGTGCCAGGACGCGCGGCGAGGTGCAGCGGCAGTACCGCGTTCGAGGCCGCGGACGCTGGTCCGGTGCCGACAGAGTTGGTGGCCGTGACCTTGAACGTGTACGCGGTGCCGTCGGTGAGGCCGGTGACCGTGATGGGCGACGAAGTGCCGGTCGCTGTCGCGCCACCGGGACTCGCCGTGACCCGGTAGAAGTTGACTGGGTCACCGCCGTCGGAGGCCGGCGCTGCGAACGTCACGGTCGCCTGCCTGTCACCAGGGGCCGCGGTGACGCCAGACGGCGCTCCCGGGCTAGCGGCCGACGACACGATTGTGATCGTCGCTGTGGCCACGCCCAGCCTGCCGCCAGTTGGGAAGCTCAGCGTGAAGTTGAACGTCAGCGGGCTGCTCGTGGCGCAGTTGAGGAGCGGCACGCGGACGGTCCCCGTGGTCACCCCTGGGGTGAACGTCAGCGTCCCGGCCTGGTTGACGAACGCCGAGTTCGGCACGTTGCAGCTGTTGAACGAGCCGCTGGCCGTCCCGTTCGACGTCGTGTACTGCACCGTCACCGTGCCCTGCCCCGGCGCGCTCAACGTCACCGGCAGGTCAACGTACCCGTCGGTTTCACCGACGACCGTGTTCGGTGGCGCGTTGATGAACGGGGAAGATGCCGCGACGGCGCCGCTCGCGCCGATCATGACGATCCCGGTGCCGTCGGTAATCGTCGCGTTCGACGGGGTGTCCAGGGTCACGGAGAAGGTCCGTGCCGCCGCCGACCCCGGCCGATCCATGATCGGCACCGTGATGGTCTGCGCGGTCTCTCCTGGCGGGAACGTCAGCGTCCCGCTGACCGCCGCGTAGTCGGTGCCTGCCCTCGCCGACCCGTCGTGCGTCGCGTAGTGGACGGTGACCGGCACGCCCTGCGCCAGCCCCGACGGGCCGCCGAGGATCACCGGTACCTGCACGCTGCCTGAAAGCGCGTCAGCTATCGCGTCCCGTACATAAAGGCCCGGCGTTGAGGCGGCGGCCTGGTCGCCGGTGATGGCGACCTGGCTGACCGCGCGGTTTATCGACGAGTTGGAACTGTTCCCCGACAGCGTCAGGTAGAAGTTCAAGAACCCCAGGCTCAGGCTCGCCTGGCAGTCGAGCAAAGGCACGCGGACAGTCTGAGTGGTCACGCCCGGGGTGAAGGTCAGCGTGCCGCTCTGGTTCACGAACGCGGAGTTCGGCACGTTGCAGCTGTTGAACGAGCCGCTGGCCGTCCCGTTCGACGTCGTGTACTGCACCGTCACCGTGCCCTGCCCCGGCGCGCTCAGCGTCACCGGCAGGTCAATGTACCCGTCGGTTTCGCCCGCCACCGCGTCCGGCGGCGCGTAGATACCCGGCGCGGCCACGGGGGCGGCGCCGCTGGCGCCGATCGTGACGACCCCGGTGCCATAGGCGATCGTCGCGTTGGACGGCGAATCCAGCGTCACGGAGAAGCTACGTGCCGCCGCCGCCCCCGACCGGTCGATGATCGGCACCGTGATGGTCTGCGCGGTCTCCCCTGGCGGGAACGTCAGCGTCCCGCTGACCGCCGTGTAGTCGGTGCCGGCTTTGGCAGACCCGTTCCCCGTCGAGTAGTGGACGGTGACCGGCACGCCCTGCGCCAGCCCCGATGGGCCGCCGAGCACCACCGGCACCTGCACGGACCCCGCGTGCGCGTCGACCGTCGCGCCCCGCACATACAGCCCGGGCGTGGAACTAGCGGCCTGGTCACCGGTGATCGCGACCTGGGTGACCGCCCGGTTTAGCGACGAATTGGAACTGTTCCCGGACAGCGTCAGGTAGAAGTTCAAGAAGCCCAGGCTCAGGCTCTGATGGCAATCGAGCAGCGTGACCTGCACCGTCTGGGTGGTCACGCCCGGCGGAAAGGTCAGCGTGCCGCTTTGGTTCTCGAACGCGGAGTTCGGCACGTTGCAGCTGTTGAACGAGCCGCTGGCCGTCCCGTTCGACGTCGTGTACTGCACCGTCACAGTTCCCTGGCCCGGCGCGTTCAGCGTCACCGGCAGGTCGACATGCCCGTCGGCTTCGCCCACCACCGTGTCCGGCGGCGCGTAGATCCCTGGCGAGGCCACGGGGGCTGCCGCGAGCGCGGTCCCCCCTGTCGAAGCCATGCCGATGACGACCGCGATCGCCGCTAGCCCAGTGATTACCCGCGAAGTCCTGCTAAGCGCGCGCATCCCACTGTCCCCCCACTTCTTGTTGCGCTGTCCCGTGCTGACGGGCTAGTTCCACCTAGTGCCGTTCCAGTGCAGGATCAGGGTGTCTGATCCGGACGAACCGACGGCCCAGCCGTCCCGCGCGGACGAGAACCCAAGGCCGTAGAGCGAATTACTCGTGCCGGGGCTCGGGCTGGCGACCCGGGTCCACGCCGTACCGTTCCACCGCAGGATGAGCGCGGACGAGCCGGTTGTCCCTGCGGCCCACGGGGTGCCGCCCGGCGCGAACGTGACGGCGTGCAGCCCGGCGATGGACGGGGCCTTGACGGTCACCCTCTTCCAGGTCGACCCGGCCAGCTTCAGGATGACCGGCACGGGAGTCCCGAGAGGCGGGATCACGTTGCCGACCGCGAACGCGGCACCGGCCGGGCTGGCCGCGATGCCGTCGAGGAGGTAGGTGTCCCGCACCGGCGGGATTGTTTCCCACGTCCACGTGTGGCCGTTCCAGTGAGCCAACTCGGAAAACTGCTCGTTGGTGCCGATCGCCCACGCGGTGTTCGCACCCGTCGTGGCGACGCCCATGACGTCAATCACGTTGGGAACCGAGACACGCGACCACGTCGCGCCGGACAGGCGCAGGGCCAGCGGGCGCGGGAAAATATGACCGTTCGGGACGCCGCCGACAGCCCAGCCGCCGCTCGCCGTGTCGGTCACCGCGTTGAGGAAGCCGGGGATCGGCGCCGGACGCGTGACCACGCTCCAGATGCTGCCGTTCCAGTGCAGCAGCAGCGTGTGCTCGCTTGTCAAGAGCGGGTTACCTGTGTAGCCAACCGCCCAGGCGTCCTTGGCGCTGACGACCTTGATCGCGTTCAGCTGGCCCGCCCTGGTCAGCACGCCCGGGCTGGTAACGCGCGACCACGATGTCCCGTTCCAGTGCAGCATGAGCACTCGCGGCGAGCCGCTCGATCCCGCGAAGCCAACGGCCCAGGCGCTGCTCGCGGAGACCGCCGCGACGCCGGTCAGGTTGCCGGGAACGGTGTAATGGACGGACGCGGGGACGGCCGGGGGCGCCGGCAACGCCCGGGCGGGGCCGGCCGCCAGCCCGGCCAGCGCGAGGCAGATGCCGGATGCCGCGACCGCGATCCGGGCGAGTGAAGACGAAGAAACGCGCATTGAACTCCCCATTTCTGTGACGCGGTCGGACTCAGCCCCAGGCCTTGCCGTTCCAGTGCAGGATCGCGGTCCTGCCGTTTCCCGAGATCGAGATGGTGGCGCCGACCGCCCAGCCGTAATTCGAGGCTGAGAACGCCAGCCCGTTGAGCTGCTCGCCAGCCCTCGGGCTGGTGACACGCGTCCATGCCTTGCCGTTCCAGCGCATGACCAGCGTGTGCCAGGCGCTGCCCGCGAAATAGCTCCCCGCCGCCCACGCGGCGCCGCCGGGCGCGAACGCGACGGCGTTGAGCCCGGAATCAGCCGGCGCGCTGACGGCCACCTGCCGCCAGGCCTTCCCGTTCCACCTCGCGCTGATCGCCGCTGGGGTGGAGTCGTTGTTGGTGCCGACCACGAACGCGGTCCCCCCGGGACCGGCCGCGATGCCGTTAAGCGGGCGGAAAGCACCCCGCACCGGGTCCGTGGTCCACGACCACGCGCTGCCGCTCCACTTCGCCAGGGCCCCGGTGATCATCGCGAGCGGGCCGCCAGTCGCCCATGAGCTGTTAGTGGCGGTGCTTGCCACGCCGTTCAGGTAGGTGCCCTTGCCGAGCTTGGTGGCGACCCGCGACCATTTCGCGCCGTTCCAGCGGAAGACCAGCGGCGTGCCAGCGCAGCACAGTGGTGCGCTGGGATCGGTGTTGACGAAGCCGACCGCCCAGCCGCTCTTCGCCGTCGCCGTTATGGCGGCGAGGTTCCCCCCGGCGACAGGGGCCGGGCTGGTTACCTGGCTCCATTTCGAGCCGTTCCAGTGCAGGAGCAGCGAGTGGTTCTTCCCCGTCCCGAGCAGCCCGGTGGAGCCCACGGCCCAGGCGCTCTTGGCGGATACGACCGTGACGGCGGACAGTTGCCCGGACGCGGTCAGCACCCCCGGGCTGGTGACCCGCGACCACGCCGCCCCGTTCCAGTGCAGCATGAGGACCCTCGGCGCGGAACTCGTGCCGGCGTAGCCGACCGCCCAGGCGCTGCTGTTCGAGATGGCCGCGACGCCGCCTAGGCTTCCGGTCGTGCTATAGGCAGCCGCGGCGGGTCTGGCCGCCGCCTGCTGAACGCTGGCCACCGCACGGGCTGACACCGCACGGGCTGACACCGCATGGGCCGACACCGCATTGGCCGAAACCGCGATGAAACTGGATAGACCGACTGAAATCCCCGTAGCCGCGGTTGCGATCAGGGAACGCTTAGAAACGCTCAAGGAGCCGTCCTCCCCCTCGAGGCGACCGAAATCGCCTCCCACCCCAGGACAAGTCATACGATGCCCCCGATCGAGTCTTCGGGCAAGGCCCCCGCGACCTGGAGTTTTCGCGGGCCTACCATCAGAGTCGGGCCGGCGAAGCGGAATTGACCGGCAACACCACCGGAAGAAGACCGGCAGAAACAACGCCGCGTGCGCCAACATTGAGACAGGAGCGGTGCCGGGGGTCCAGATGGAGTTTGGCGAGTTGCTGCGGGCGCTGCGAGACGGCGCCGGGCTGACTCAGCTGGAGCTGGCTGCCGCGCTCGACGTGTCCGAACGCACCGTGCGCGCCTGGGAGACCAGCAAGCCTCCGCCGGCCAGCAAGGCACGCCACATCGCGGAACTGCTCGGGCTTACCGGCGCAGAGTACACGCGTTTCGTGGCTCTGGCAGCGGGTCGTGACGCTGACGCGGCGCCGCCGGCGATCGCGGCGGCCACGAGGACGCTGCCGTACGATATCGCCAGCTTCACCGGACGGGTAGCCGAGCTTGACGCGCTGGCGGCTACCGTGGCCGACGCTCCGCGCTTCGGCGGGGTCCCGCGGATCTGTGTCATCCACGGCATGCCCGGCGTAGGGAAGACGAAGCTGGCGCTGCACTTCGCCCACATGGTGGCGGGCCAGTATCCGGACGGCCAGTTCTTCGCGGACCTGGCGGGCCACTCCGCCGAGAGGGGCCCCGTCGATCCGGCGGATGAGCTCAGCGCGCTGCTGCTCGCGGCCGGGATTCCGCGCCCGGTGATCCCCGATGACCCCGGCAAGCGCGCGGCCGCCTGGCGGGACTGGACAGCCGACCGCAAGTCGCTGCTGCTGCTTGACGACGCCAGGGACGCCGGGCAGGTCATCCCGCTGCTGCCCGGCAGCGCCGGGAATCTCGTGCTGATCACCACCAGGAACCGGTTCGCCGGACTGGCGGACGCCACCGACATCCCGGTCGAGGTGATGAGCCCCGATGAGGCCGCCGAGCTGTTCGTCCGGCTAGCCAGCCGTCCCGGCCTGCAGGCGGGCAGCCGTGAAGTCGGGGAGGTCGTCGGCCTCCTTGGCGGGCTGCCGGTCGTCATCGCGCCGATGGCGGGCCAGCTCAAGCAGCACCGCACCTGGCGTGTCTCCGACCTGGGCGCGCGGCTTGGCAGGAGCGGCGGCCGGCTGGGCCTGCCGGTGTCCGATCGCGCCAAGGTCGCTGACTTGGTCGACCTGTCCTACCGCGCGCTTTCCGCTGACATGCAGCGGATGTTCCGTCGGCTGGCCCTCCACTCTGGCCCTGACATCGACCCGTACTCGGCCGCCGCGCTCGACGACCGGGACCCGGACAGCGCGGGGGCACTGCTTGAGGAACTGTTCGACTATCACCTCATCGACGAGCAGGCCCCGGACCGGTACCGGTTCCACGACCTGATCCGCGACTATGCCCTCAGGCGAGTGGCGGAAGACCCCGCGGCGGACCTGGCGGCGGCGGAGCGCCGGCTCCTTGGCTACTACTTCCGCATGGCCAGGACCGCCGACAGGTACCTCGTCCGGCGCACTGCCACCGGGATGCCGCCGGTGTCCGACGCGGCGCCCGGGTCCGTCCCGGACATCCTGTCCAGGCAAGACGCGTTCGCGTGGCTGGATGACAATTACCGGCACCTGCACGCCGCCGCCGAGCACGCCTACGCGCGCGGCTTTCCGGAGTACGCCAACCTGATCCCCGCCGTCATGGACGAGTACCTGACCCGGCGCGGGCACTGGAACCAGCTGCTGGCCCTGCAGCAGCTAGCCGTGCGCGCCGCGGACGACATGGGCGATACCGGTGACATGGACGTGCCCGCCAAGGCGCGGGCGCTCGCCGACCTGGGCGGGATTCATTATCTGCTCGGCGATCTGGACGGCGCGGTCGGCGCGCTCGCGCAGGCGCTCGTGCTGCACGACCGGACCGGGGACCGGCTGGGTCGGGCTCAGGTCCTGCGGCGGCAGGGCGTGATCGCCTTCGCCACCGGCGACTACGACGCGGCGGACCGGGCGCTGTCGGCGGCGCTCGAGCTGTTCCGCCAGGTCAGCGACAGGCGCGGTGAGGCCGACACGCTCCTTCGGATGGGCCTGCTGCGGTACGAGACCGGGCAGATCGAGGCCGCGTTCGCCGCCCAGTCCGACGCGCGGGACATGTGCGCCGAACTCGACGACCTGCTTGGCCAGGCGAACGCGCTGTGCTGGCTGGGCGAGGTGCAGCGGGAGCGCGGCAATCACGATGAGGCGATCGCCAGCACCGCCGCGGGCCTGGCCCTGTACCGCGAGCTTGGCGACCCGTGGGACGCGGCAGGCGCCAGGTCCTACCTGGGGGCGGCGCTACGCGCCGCCGGGCGGCTCGATGAGGCGCGGGCGGAATTCGACGCGGCCCTGGCCGTGTACAGGGAGGCGGGCGACGATTACGACGAGGCGGGCGTGCTCAATCAGATCGGCATGCTCGCCACGCAGACCCGGGACTTCGCCGGGGCGGCGGACAGCCTCGCCCGCGCACTCGTGCCGTACGAGCGCTGGGGCAGCGAGAACGGCAAGGCCGAGGTGTTCAACAGCATGGGCGAACTCGCCCTGGCCAGGGGCGAGTCCGCCGAAGCGCTCCGCTATCACGGCATGGCGCTGGCCATAGCGGAGGACAAGGAGATCATGCGCGAGGAGGCACGCGCCCGCGAGGGCATCGGCCACGTACGCCGCGCTCAGGGCCGGCGCGCCGAGGCGGACGGGGAGTTCCGCTCGGCGTACGCCATCTACGACAAGCTTGAGTCCCCGCACGCGGCCCGCATCGCCGAACTCCTCGCCCGCGACCAGCGCGGCTAGTCAGACCCCGAGCCGTTCCACGATCAGCTCGCGCACGCGGGCCGCGTCGGCCTTGCCGCGGGTGGCCTTCATGACCGCGCCCACCAAGACGCCCGCGGCCTGCACCTTGCCATCGCGGATGCGGGCCACCACGTCCGGGTTGTCGGCGACGGCCGAGTCGATCGCCGCGAGCAGGGCGCTGTCGTCGCTGACGACGGCTAGGCCTCGCGCGGCGACCACCTCGTCTGGCGTGCCCTCGCCCTCGAGCACGCCTTCGATGACCTCCCGGGCGAGCCGGTCGTTCAGCGAACCTGAAGCGACAAGCTCCGCCACGCGCGCCACGGCAGCGGGCGTGATCAGCAGCTCGGACACCTCGACGCCGGAGTCGTTGGCGCGGCGCGCCAGTTCGCCGAGCCACCACTTGCGCGCGTCCGCGGGTGACGCGCCGCGGGCGACGGTCTGCTCCACGACCTCGAGCGCGCCCGCGTTGCGCAGCGCTTCGAATTCGAGCTCGGTGAGCGACCACGCCGCGACCAGGCGGGCGCGGCGGGCCGACGGCAGTTCGGGCAGCGCGGCACGCACCTCCTCGACCCACTCTCGCGGCGGGGCGACGGGGACAAGGTCGGGCTCGGGGAAGTAGCGGTAGTCCTGCGCCTCTTCCTTGGACCGTCCCGAGGTGGTAACGCCGGTGTCCTCGTGGAAGTGCCTGGTCTCCTGGATCACCCGCCCGCCGTCGTCGAGGACGCCGGCCTGCCGCTCGATCTCCGACCGAACCGCGCGTTCCACCGATCGCAGCGAGTTGACGTTCTTGGTCTCGGTCCTGGTCCCCCACACGCCGGACCCGCGAACCGACAGCGACGTGTTCACGTCACAGCGCAGCGAGCCCTCCTCCATCCGCACGTCGGAGACGCCGAGAGTCCGGAGCACATCACGCAGTTCGCTGACGTAGGCCTTCGCGATCTCGGGGGCCAGGAAGCCGGTGTCAGGCACCGGCTTGGTGACGATCTCCACTAGCGGGATGCCCGCCCTGTTGTAGTCGACAAGCGAGTACTCGGCCCCCTGGATGCGGCCGGTCGCGCCGCCGACGTGCAGCGACTTGCCGGTGTCCTCCTCAAGGTGCACCCGTTCGATGCCAACCCGGACGGTCTTGCCGCCGACGAGCACGTCCAGGTACCCGTCGGTGCACAGCGGTTCGTCGTACTGCGAAATCTGGAAGTTCTTCGGCATGTCCGGGTAGAAGTAGTTTTTCCGCGCGAACCTGCACCACGACGCGATCGAGCAGTTGAGGGCCAGCCCGATCTTGATCGTGTACTCGATGGCCAGCCTGTTCACCACGGGCAGCGAGCCGGGCAGGCCGAGGCAGACCGGGCAGACCTGGCTGTTCGGCTCCGCGCCGAACACGGCCGCGCAGCCGCAGAACATCTTGGTCCTGGTGCCGAGCTCGACGTGTGTCTCGAGTCCGAACACCGGCTCATAGCGCTGCAGCGCGGACTCGTACATGACGGTCATGCGAGCAACCCCTTCGCCTCGGCGAGCAGCGGATGCCCCCAGCGGTCGAGGTAAGCCGCCTCGACCGCGGCGGCCACCCGGTAAAGCCTGTCGTCCGCCAGTGGCGGCGCCATGACATGCAGGCCGGCGGGCAGGCCGTCCTCGTCGGCCAGGCCGCACGGCACCGCGATGGCCGAGTTGCCGGCCAGGTCTGTGGGGATCGTGCACAGGTCGGCGAGGTACATCGCCATCGGGTCGTCGGCCCGCTCGCCGATCGGGAATGCCGTGGTCGGCGTCACCGGCGATACCAGCACGTCCACCTGGCCGAACGCGTTGTCGAAGTCCCTGATGATCAGCGTTCTGACCTGCTGCGCCTTGCCGTAGTAGGCGTCGTAGTAGCCGCTGGACAGCGCGTACGTGCCGAGCATGATCCGGCGCTTGACCTCGGCGCCGAACCCGGCCGCGCGGGACCGCGCCATCACCTCCTCAGCGCTGCCGGTGCCGGCCCGCAGCCCGTAGCGCATGCCGTCGAAGCGCGCCAGGTTGGACGACACCTCGCTCGGCGCGATCAGGTAGTACGCGGGCAGCGCGTACTTGAAGTGCGGACAGCTGATCTCGGTCACCTTCGCGCCGAGCGACTCGAGCAGTTCGACCGTCTCGGTGAACCGGGCCATCACGCCGGGCTGGTAGCCGTCACCGGAGAACTCGGCGACCACGCCGACCCGCATGCCGCTCACGTCACCGTGGCGGGCCGCCTCGACGACGGGCGGCACCGGCGCGTCGATCGACGTGGAGTCCATCGGATCGTGGCCGGACATCGCCTCGTGCAGCAGGGCGGTATCAAGAACTGTTCTCCCGAACGGGCCCGGGGTGTCTAGGGAGGAGGCGAAGGCCACGACGCCGTACCGGGAGGAGCCGCCATAGGTGGGCTTGGTCCCGACGATGCCGCATACCGAGGCGGGCTGGCGGATGGAGCCGCCGGTGTCCGAGCCGAGCGCGAGCGGCGCCTCGTACGCCGCGACGGCGGCGGCCGAGCCACCCGATGAGCCGCCGGGGACCTTGGTTAGGTCCCACGGGTTGTGCGACGGGCCGTACCCGGAGTTCTCCGTCGAGGAGCCCATCGCGAACTCGTCCATGTTCGTCTTGCCGATGAGCACCGCGCCCGCCTCGCGCAGCCGCCTGGTGATCGTCGACTCGTACGGCGGGTACCAGCCCTCCAGGATGCGCGACCCGCAGGTGGTCGGCATGCCGACGGTGGTGAACAGGTCCTTGACCGCGACGGGCACGCCGGCCAGCGGGCCGAGCGGCTCGCCCGCCGCGCGCCTGCGATCGATCTCGCGCGCCTGCGCGAGCGCGTCGTCCCCGGCCACGTGCAGGAATGCGCGGACCCTGCCATCGACGGATCCGATCCGGTCCAGGTGGGCGGCGGTCACTTCGGCGGCGGAGACCTCGCCCGCCATCATCGCGGCGGACATTTCCGCCGCGCTCATCGTGATGAGCTCGTCCATGCCCTCACTCCTCGACCAGGATCCGCGGCACCTTGAAGCGCTGCAGTTCGACCGCCGGGGCGCCGGCGAGCGCCTCCTGCGGCGTCAGGCAGGGCGCCGGCTCATCCTCGCGGAACACGTTGGTCAGGCCGGTCGCGTGCGAGGTCGGCGGGATCCCCTCCGCCGCGACCTCCTGCACCTGCGCGACCGACGTGATGATCTGGTCCAGCTGCGGAGCCAGATGATCAAGCTCTTCGTCGCTGAGCGCGAGCCGCGAGAGCCGGGCCAGGTGGGCGACCTCGATACGGGTGATGGGCACTACCCCTCCTTGTCGGGGGTGCGGGGGTCGTCCCCCGC
>Ga0126381_100001827_pt1 | contig 22847 bp, 18 predicted proteins | sample PanSoiMetPlot_28_FD_96465 | JGI IMG/M metagenome (GOLD analysis project Ga0126381, IMG submission 96465) | Tropical forest soil microbial communities from Panama - MetaG Plot_28 | ecosystem: Environmental > Terrestrial > Soil > Tropical forest > Bulk soil | place: Panama | collected 2016-02-17 | reverse complement strand
TCCGGATTGGTGTCGCCCAACTTAGCGCCCAGATTGATGCAAATAACAAGATCGATTTGATTTTGGGCCGCAAGGCGCCAAGAGCGGCTAATGGCGCAGAGCCAGTCAGCACAGTTTATTTTCGCCAGCACTGCCTCCTGCCGAAAAAAAATAGTGCTCGCCGCGTCTGCGCCATTAGTCGGTCTTGGCGCCTTTCCGCCCAAAGTCAGATCGATCTGGTAATTTGGATCAATCTGGGCGATAAGCTGGCCCACACCAATCCCGATCCAGGCCATCCCAATCCAGAAAATAGGCCGCATCCCGGTCCTCCAGCCGCTGCGAATGAGCGGCCTAGCGGAAGTCCGCATCCGCATGAATTTCCTCGCCGAACAGTGCCTGTGGTCCACCAAAGCACCTCAGTACCAAGCCAAAACAAGACGGCTTAGCCTAACCAGTCCCACTCTAAAAACGGGTCACATTGTAGAAACTCTCTTCCGATCGCGCTCACAGTTACGGGAGCACCGGAGCAGAAGCTAATCCGAGAAGAGCAACAAGTATCGACGGCGATTGTCTGCGCGGCCGGAGCAGATCCTTTCGAAGCCGCCATCCGGCGCATTCCCAACCCGGGCTCGACCTCCCCAGCCGCATTTCCCCAAGCTGCTGATTTCACGGCGCGGCTGAGTATTGGCGGTGGGCAGGTCCATAGCCTTTGGGGAAGAAACCTGCCCCCGCCGTGATTCCATATTTTCCCCACTCCCAAGCTCGGCCCGTGGACAATCGATCACTTGCGGCTTCTCGGCGCCTGCAAGCGCACCGCGATGTTATATCTATGACCCCCTTATAGCCGACAGCACAATTCCGGAACCCGACACGCAATACACAACCGCGGGATAGGCCGCTGGAAAGGCCAGCAGAAAGTCGTTCAAGCCCATAGTCAGCGCAACACCTACATGAAAGATCACGCCCAGAGCCAGCATAAATGGCACGATTCTAGTGTCACCAACGAAGACGAACCAAAAGCTACACTCGAATACCATGATCGCCCAACTCACAAGTCTAGCAATTAGCAAATGTCCGGTAACTAGTTTGTAAAGCGTATTATTCCCATAAGTTATTGTCCCCAACACCCCGATGAGTCCCTGTCCGTTCCACCAGCTCCGCGAAACCGTCTTGTATGCGCCCGCCACAAAATAGGATAGTCCTGTTTGAATCGCTATGAACCACAAGGCGGCCACCCGGGCGATGTCACCAGGAGGTCGAATGTGGGCCAGAAACAAGCTCCCAAAGAGAACAAGCCACATCTGGTGAGCTCCATCGAGGCCGTAGCGACTCCTGAGGCTCAGGATGGCACTCGACGCGAAGACGACGAACAACAATGTGGGGTTTAGCGAGCTAACGGATGCCACAGCCGCAACCAACACAGCAGATAACATTCGAGCAAGCAGCACGAATCTGAAGCAGCGAAACGAAATCAAGCGATTCATGAGCGTCGATAAAGGACCGAGAGTCGACCATCTATTTTCAAGTCTATTCACCTCCCAGCTAAGAAGACCCTGATCGCTGAAACATTTCAGCATAGCTAGATCCTCAAGGCCGGAGATAGAAACGCCGATACCCGCGATCAGTGCTATCGCACGAAGCGCAATCTCAGAATCATAAGTCATAGGATGCTATGCAAACTCGAAACAAAAATAACTTCCTCGGAACCCGCAATCGCCTGGCGTCTCATCAAAAGAAATTGGATCTTAATGCTGCCCCAGGGACGAGGTAAGTTCGAAACATAGTTAATGATAAGGATATATGGGATACTAACCTGTATAAGAGCATTCTCTTCGCGGATATTTGCATACGAGACTAACGTAGTTGCAAGATCGGTTAAAACCTTGTTAACGCGTTTTTCAGGATTCCAGAGTACGGCGTATTTGGTCCGCCGGCGAGTTAGCTGGGCGACTTGGCGCCACAACCCAACGGCTCCTCCTTGAAACTGATATCGGTATAACAAGTGATAATCGTGGATCCCGGGATTTGGTGCGAAAAATGTCCAGCGGGGGATAAACGGCGAAATCACCTCTGGAAGAAAGTATCCCTGCAATCGCTGAGATGGCAGAGCTTCTATAATCGTGGCCATTAGCCAAAGGCTAAAAAGAAGGATTATTCCGCCGCTGACAACGAATCCCACCTGACTTGTCCATTGGCTACGAACGCTGAAATCTGGGATCATTAAATAACTGGCGACGTAGGCTAAGCAACTCAACAGCCGATGGCGCCGGCCCCAAGGCCTCAATTGTTGCTGGAGTTAAAGTGAGCTCCAAGGCATGTCGATAAAGTTCCCGCGTCGGCCCGGGGCCTGCCATTCGGCCATTCACGGCCCTATCAATTGCCCGATTGATCGCTCGAGCAACTTCTTTAACCATATCCACTGGAAATGCGGGAGTAATCGAAGATCCAATATTCAATTCCAGTTGATCTGCTGGCACTGCGTCCACCGCTTTTTGTTCGATGTCAGAGAGATGAGGGGGACACTTGATCAGCAAATAGTCGTAACCTGCGGGCGGCTCAGATCGGTAGTATTCGATGATCGAGAAGTCCTCGTCTCGTAATTGGCCGCCATTGTAAGGCAACAAAATGGATCCGATGGTCGAACCGTTAATTAGCGCGATTGTGGTAGCCAGGGTTTTGCCGCCGTAGCGGAGATCGAAATAAACAGGTGCTTCGATAATTTGCTCTGCGGCCTTCGACAGAGACGGCGGCTCCAGTTGCAGCTGCTGCTCGAAATCGCTAGCCATACCCATTAGCAGCCTCAAGTCCGTAGTGAGGTACGCCGTTTCGAGTTTGCTAATCTCGTCAGGATCTTCGGAGACATAAAGGACCACGCTGCCCGGGGGCGGCAGCAACAAAAAGTTTTCAAAGTTCGTGTTGGGGTCAGATATGAGCGTGAGAATTCGGGGAGTTCGGCGTTTGATCAGCCTAGTGTACTGGTCAGCAGAGATTTTGTGTAGAGCACTAAAAAGAGGCGTCGCCTCTGACTCGTATCTTTCACTTGAATGTGTCATGCGTCCTCCCCTAAGGCGAGTCCGTTCTTGCGAGCTGACCGCCGAGTTTATAGGAATTGCCTTCCGAGTGGGCAGGAAAAAACGCCGCCGAGAGTCTCGGTCGGCGGTTGAATCAGTTCTGCATCGAATCGAAATCCTTCCAAGTTCTTTCCCTCAGACCGGGTGGCTTTGCCAAAGGCGGGACCACCAGATAGGCACAAGAATATCGTCATTCTGCGTTAAGCTTCTCGCCGCCCTGGTGGCGAGACCTGCCGCTAATCCGGCGCTCGAAGGTCTCTAATATTTGGCGAACATGTATGGCCATGCCCACAGGGAGGTTATCCGGCTTTAGCGGGTGATATAGGCCGGCAACATACCGCCGGATATCTCTGTCGCGCATCGAGGCCGTGCGACCCTCCGAGTCGATCGAAATCGACGGGAACGGCAGAAGTCGAACCAAATGACCGGGTTGGTAACGTGCTAGCGCGGCGAGCCTTGGCAATCGGGCGTTCGCCGCACGTGGAAGCGGATTCGGGACACTGCTGACGCACATACTGTCTTGACACGCGGATCCTGAGTATTGGCCGTTATCATTTGCAAGGCTATAGACCTTCTGAACGTTCCATCGGTGGGATCCGACAAATAGCGCGTCGCCGCAGCCATTACAGATGTCTCCTATTTCACCATAGAATGGGATGGTCCAGGCTGGATGGTCCGGCTCCGGGTCTGTGCAGATTTCAGCGAATTCGTGACTACACACCTGCGTGAGGCGGTCTATTTGGGATTGTCCGAGTTGTAAGGTGCATCCTCCCAAATGGCAGCTTTCTACGAGGCAGTCATCGCTGCAACAGGCGATAATGCCGTAATACAGTGGATTACCGGCTTTGGTATTGAAGTGATAGTGAAATCCGAAAGCCGCAGGGGGATAAGGAAATGCCGCATCGGGGAAACACGTCGAAACGTCTTCGCCGTCTAAGGTGTCATGGACGCCAATCGTTTCGTCCAGAAAGATGATGACTACCATGGCGCCAGCACTGCCCGCCGGACTGGGTTCGGGAATATGTCCGGAGTCGATGAGGAGCTGGAGCCAGACCTGAATGTTCCCGTTAGTCATCTCCCCGGAAATCGGAAGGAAATGCGATTGAAAGAATGCTCCAGCCATACCCGCCCCGGCTCCGACGCCATATTGGCTCAGAACGTTCATATAAGTACTGGCCGGGAGATCCTTAAGAAATTCATTCAAGCCCGAAAAAAGGCTGAGATGTCCAAGGTCAGCTTGCCACTGCGTTCCCCAAAAACCGGCATAGATCTGCGGGCACTCGACCACAGGCCCTCCGTGGTTAAGTACCAGTCCGGCGTCGGGGCGGACTGTTTCTTTAGGGACCCAAGCGGGAACGGAACCCACGCCAATCGACTGGGGCCTTATGAGGCCCTGGCGTTCTTTATGCATCGCTACCATTTGTTTGGAACCCCTCGTTCGGCCGCATGAGTCCGCAGCCTGCTATCCTCATTTAGTTTCATTTACGTTCGCGCTGCCTAACTGGGCAGCGCTGAAACGGCAAGCACAAATAGCCTGCCGTCGAGGCGACACGACGCCAGGTTTCCGTCGCTCTCGCCCCAAGCCCAAGTCCAGATGGCGTAGCGGTGTCCGGGAATCATCGAAAGATTCACAGCGCTGATCAAGTTCTGAACAAATCCGTTTCCGCCGCCGTCATGCGATTCGAACCAGCCCGTGCCATCGCTCCAGAGGTTCTGTCGGATATCTTCGATACTTCCGGTTCCGTCCACGTCTTGAATCAGGACTCCGACAAGGCCGCTAGTGTGAGACGTTACCAAGGCTGCAGTGTCAGCCCAGGCGTAGTCGAAGCTTGCATCCGGTGTAATTTGTACATTCACCGGCGTTGATGCCGTGATCAACACACCCATACCAGCGGACTGGCTGCTCCAATCTCCAGTGACGGAGCCCGTATTGAATCCGAAGCTGCCGGTAGACCCATCGGCGTAGCGGCTTCCGTGCAGATTGCCGCGCGCATCGGTCCACGGTAGGTCGAAAGGAGGCCCAATAATTGTGAGGCCACCTGGTCCAATCGCCGTGAGACTTGGAGCGGCTGTAGCGGAAAGCCTGGCGACCGGAGCTTTTCGGAGCGGCACGTCCGGCGAAATCCGCCCATTACCAAACTCTTGAAATGCTCTAAACGCTTCGACGTCGGTCTTTATCAGACCAAGGACCGGTTCTGCGGCCTTACGCGCCAACTCGGCCTGCCTGAGTCGCACGTTAAGCATCTCGCCCATCGCTTTGTGGACGTGATTTGTGAACTTGCCCGTCACTGCTTCCGCCGTTGCGGTATCGACAGAAACTCGGTCAATAACCGTGTGTTTCATCCTGTACCTCAGATAGCGTAGGAAAGGTCTACCAGATTAGTGCTTGGTATCCATCCCTCTCTGCCTGACGCCGATCACGGATGGCATCCTGGGCAGCGTTATGAAATTGCCAGATCCAGAGTAAATAACACCTGCCGATCTGTCACTGTCCGTTTGGATAGGATTTTTGAACTACCAACTCGTTATCGAATGACGCCGCTACGAAGCGCTTTGGCTATGGCTTCCGATTTTGAGTGGACCTGTAGTTTCTCATAGATGCTCCGAAGGTGAAATCGGATCGTATTCACACTCACATTCAGCTCTGCAGCCGCCGTCTGGTTGTTGTGTCCTTCCACGAGCAGTTTGAGAAGCCGAACCTCGTGTGGCGTGAGGTGATAACCTGCCCGTTCGGGCGGCCGGAACTCGCGGAAGAGCTCGATCACTCGCCGTGCCACTTCCGGGGACATGGGCCCACCGCCGTTGACGGCTTCCTGTAGGGCCTCCAAGAGACGCGCGGGAGGTGTAGTCTTAAGCAGATAACCACAAGCGCCGGCGCATATTGCCTCAAAGATGCGTTCGTCATCGTCGTAGACGGTAAGCATCAGCACCTGCATTCCAGGATAATGCTGCTTGAGCAGACGCATGCCTTCGATGCCGGACATACCGGGCAAACCAATATCCACCAGTGCCACATCGGGGACCTCCTTTCCGATGTTTTTAAGCGCTTCTTCCATCGATTGGAAATCACCCGTCGACCGATATCCCGTAGTGCCGCCGATCAGCGTCTTCAAGCCGAGCCGGATTTCCCGCTGGTCCTCGATGATCGCTACGCGAATCACTGCCGGAGCCGCGCGCTGCTCTTCTGACATCATTCGGGCCACCACAGCATAAACCAAATCAGGCAGCCTGTCACTATCCGGTTCGATAGGAATTCTTGACGGTGCGCTTCCCAGTAACGCGCCCTAGCGGCACTCGCAGCCATATCGTGGTGCCATGTTCTGATTGCACGTCGAGTGTTCCCCTTAGAATCTCGGCCCGAGCCCGCATATTGGCCAACCCGTGGCCGCTGTCAGATTGGGCGAGATCCAGACCTTTACCATTGTCTTGTATTCGCAGAACGAGCCAGTGCTTTTCCACCGAGAAGTCGATATCGGCCCGGCTGCAGCCCGAGTGCCGGACAAGATTGTTCACGCTTTCTTTGAAAACCAGAAATACATGGCGACGAATGTCCGCTGCAATTCTAATATCGTGCTCCAGTCTTGGACCGCGAAACTGGAAATCGACGCGACGGGCAGTTAATACGTCACCAGCGAAGCGTCGCATTCGCTGTGTCAGGTCTTGAAGATGATCTTTGTCGGGGTTAATTGCCCATACGATGTCGCTCATGGAGTTCACAAGGTCGCGCGAGGCGGTGGCAATTCGTGAGAGAGCCTCATCTTGCATCGCGTCCTGCCCATCAAGATTCTGACGGACTACTTCGCTCAGAATCGCGATTTGCGATAAACTCGATCCGATATCATCATGTAGGTCTGTTGCGATGCGCGTCCGGACCCGTTCGATCTCCAGCGCTCGATGGAGGCGCATCTGGTGGAGTGCATAGAGTGCGGACGCGGCAAGAATCGACGCGCCCATGAGGAACCACCATCGTCGCCATAACGGTGGAACGACGCGGAACGATATTGATGCCGAGGGGCCGGCGACATTGGAACCGACGGCTCTGACTAGGAACCGGTAATCGCCAGGCGAGAGACTCGCAAAGTGGACTGAGCGCTCAGTAGATGAACGGCTCCACCCAAGACTTGTGCCCTCCAGCTTGTATTGATATTGAACCGGAGAGCCTAACCGAAAATCAGGTGCGGAGAAATCTATCTGGATCGTGTTCCGCTCCGGCGGTATCACGAGCCCGCTCAGTGCTATTTCACCGATCTCTGAAACGGGATAGGGCTCACCCAAAATTCGCAGCCCACGAATCAGCACGCGTGGTTCGGAAGGGTGCCGGGCGGGATCCGGAATCAGCCGGGAGACTCCCTCGTTAGTGACGAACCACAGCGCCCCATCTCGGTCTTGTCGAGCCAACAAAACGGTGCCTCGGACCAGGCCATCGGCTGCAGTGAACCGACGGATGCGGCCGGACACAGGATCGAGGCGGTCGACACCCCTATTCGTTCCCGCATAGATCTGGCCTGATTTATCTTCGGTGATGCAGGAAACGTCGTTGCTGGACAGACCCTCGGCTTCGGAATAGCTTTTGATGTGAGGGTCGTCCAGATCAGTGTCATCAATGCGTGTCAGACCGGCTTGGTTGGTCGCAACCCACATACGACCAGCGTGATCTGAATAGATCGATTTCACGATTCCGCTGAACGTGCCAGGCGGCGCGGGTATGACCGTGAATTGGCCGTGCCGGTAGCGGACGACCCCACCACCATCTACCAATCCGATCCAGATATTGCCGGAGGAGTCCTCTCCAAATGCCGAGGCGCGTTTTCGCTTCAGCAGTGGCGATGCTTCTGTATAATGCTCAAGTTTTCCAGTGGATCGGCTCCAGCGACTAAGCGAGTGAGCAGAAACTGAATTTGTTGAAATCCAAATGTCTCCGTGAGAATCCTCGTAAAGGCTGGCAATGTTGTTACCTGCGAATCCGTCGGCCGCTCCGTAGATAGCCTTGACTCCCGTGCGGGCGAGTGCACGCGCCTGTGCCACTCTTGGAAATCGGAACAGGCCGTGTTCCGTGCCGATCCACCATTCACCGGCCCTATCCTGCAGACTGCCGGATCGCCCCGGATTACCCCCACGCGTAATGGGGAGGTTGGGATCGACACGGTGAAATCTGCCCTTGTTGAGGACTTGAATGATGATCTCCCCGCCTATCTCGGATACGATCGAGAGTTCCCCGGCAACAGTTTCGAAAATGGACTCGTGATTCATTCCAGAAAGGAATCCGTCGCGGCTATCGAAGGTGGTAAATCCCTGGCGAACCACTTTTATTATGCCGCTCAACGCCGTCCCCACCCAGAGATTCCCGTTGGAGTCTTCGAATAGCTTGAGAATATGAGAATCGCTCAGGCCATCGGCAACCGTGTAGTTTCGGAACCGCGGCCCGCGGCTGGAGGAATGGAATTCGCTTAGTCCGCCGGCAGTTCCGATCCAGAGTGCTCCGTCGGCCGATTGAAGTATGGATCGCACATCGTTGTTCGGGAGACCATCGCGTACCGAATAACAACGCTCCACTGCCCCGCCTTCGGTAGAAGATGTCGACCTCACGTTGCAGAACCCACCCGTTCGAGTGCCGGTCCAGATGCGACCGGCCCGATCTTCATAAACCGTCTCCACGAAGTTGTCGGGGAGACCCCGCGCGGACGTAATCCGCTCCACTCGGCCTTCCCTGGAAAGTCGGAACAGTCCGTAACGTGTTGCTATCCACCAACCTCCCTGACGGCTTGCGCTGAGATTGTTAACGAGGCCCCCTTCCATCACCCCTTTTGGAAGGCCGATTTCAATGCTGTTAAAACTCAGTCGATCGCTGGACCGTTCAAGGCGGTACAAACCTGCATACGTAGCGCAGAGGATGGAGCCGTCCCTATCTTCAGCCAGAGCATTCACCCGGCGCGCCCCGGCAGGACCTTCTGGTCCGACGCCAACGAACATGGGTGACAACCCGGGATCGTGGCGGCGATCCGACAAATGCGGGGGTCTCCCCGCGGGATCGAATTTCACCACTCCGGCGTCGGTGGCCAACCAGTATGTGCCATCATGTGCTTCCAGGAAATCGTTGACCCAGGGATGAGGAATTCCATCCCGGGTCGTGTAGTTGACGAAATCGCGGCCGTCAAAGCGGGTCAGTCCGCCGTCGGTGCACAACCATAAAAAGCCGTGCCCGTCTTGACGAATGCGGTTGATGTGGTTGTGCACTAACCCTTCAGCAGTTGTGTATATCTGGATCGGCAACTGCTCGGCGACGAGGACCGGCACAACCAATACAAATGAGCCGACCTTCCATGCCATGCTCTTCCACATGAGAAATATTTATCATGAAGAGTGCCAGCGTCGCTATCCGTGGTTCCCAGAAATTCTGATCTGGTTGATACATCTGGAGTCGTGTCAAGAAGACGCGAATAGCGTCATGCGTCGCGCCGCATCGGCGGTGATACGCGAGTTCGGCTCGCCACGAGGGCCGATGGGGTGTATGATGCCGCCGAAGAGCGGCAGGCATCGCAGCCACTATCGTCCGGGCATTTTGCTACTTCGGCTGGGAATCGACGTTTACTTGACTGTAGCTCTCCGATCCGGGCGATGAGTTCGTTCTTGAGCTTGCGGTCGCAGGACGCGCCGACGCTATCGTGACGCACAATGTTCGGCATTTTGCTGGCGCCAAGCGGTTCGGGATCACTGTGATGAGACCACGCGAGTTTTTGAGGAAAATAAAGGGAGAAGGACAATGAGCAGAAACATCGCCTTATCGGACGATCTCTACAACAAAGCCGCACAGCTTGCGGCGAGGGACCGGGTGTCAGTTGAGGAGTTCCTTTCCGCAGTCCTCGCCAGCTGCGTTGCAAGCAGGGAGTTCATCGAGTCGCGCGCCCGGCTTTTCAACAGAGAAGAATTCGAGCAAGCTCTAGACAAGATCCCTGACGTTGAACCCGAAGACCGCGACCGCATGTAGCGGGAGCCACCGGGGCCCATCAACGTTGACCGGGTTTAGGCTAGTCTGTGAGTTGCTGTGGATGTCGGTTGGCCTGCAGGTGAGGTTTGATCGTTCGATCGAAAAGCTCAAACAGCGCCGCGTCAAATGCCAGGTGCTTGTACGGTTCCTACCCCCGGTCTCTGCCGATGACGGCCTCGGGATGAATGATGCGACTTTTGTCGGCCGTGTGCCCGCCGCCTGCGCACTTCGCTATCGCTCCGTGCGCGCCAGCGCGTGCTGGACGGTGCGGTGTTGCGCGGTGCATCCCGCCGGCGAAGTTGTGAGCAAGTGACGGCAGCTATCCGCTCCTTGTCAATGGTGCTGAAAGGCCTCCCAGCACTGGGCGCCGGCCCGACGAATACTTTGGTCGAGTTGGTTCACTGAATTGTCACATAGACTATATTGCTACTTCCGCGCCGATTGGTATACGAGCGAGTCCCGTGCCGACAAGCGAAGGAGGTAGGAGGATGTTGATCTGATCCAACCCAGTCGTATTCGGGCTGCGGACCGGCATAGGTCACGCGCGCTTCGACGCCCTGCACCTTACTGACCACAGATCTCGAACTCTGACGAGGAACCGATGATCACCGGAAGCCCTTCCCGCGTTATTGCCTGGTCCTCGACGATCGCCAACCGAATTGGCACTCTCCAAAGTGTCGGCCATTTCCGAGTAGCCGTCATCCGGACTGAGCGACTCCGATCAGCTTCGGCAAGCCGACCTTGTGGGGCGGAATGTCGCGCTTTGAATTTTTCGGCTATAAGGCTTTGTTTAACAGGGAGACTAACCTAACGTCGGACACCCAAACTCGCAACCGATCCCCGTTTTAAGTCCAATTTGGCAATTCGCCAGGGACAGGCCTCCGCAGCGCGTCTTCGTCGCCTCGATTCCTCGGCGTTCCAGGCGATACTGTGATGCAGCCTTGAATTCGGGAATTGCAGTAATCAAAACTTGACTCTACGGACGCCGTCGCCGACGGCTGAGGCAACGGACGTGCAGTGAAATCCAACCGGGCTTCGATGTGTTGCAGTAGGGGGCGATCGCTGGCTGCGGAATCACTTCACCGGGGATCCGCTGCTTCACCTCGTCGAAGAAGTTGAGCAATATCGTGATATGCACGGGGTTTCTTTCGCCCGTCGCGGGTTCCGGCGTCATCAGCACAAGAAAACGCTTGCCATCCGGCGCGAGATCGAGATTCGAGGTCCCCGCGTAGAAAACCCGTTTGTCCGACCACAACCTCGGTTTGCCGGGGATGAAGGCTCCGCTTTCTACTCTGTAATCGACCACCATGATCTGGTTATCCGTTGTTTCATAAAACAGCTCGCGCCCGTTGTTCGCCGGATTTGGGCACTCCGGCGCGAGGCAACCGCACCCTGATGCGGTGCACCGCGACGGTGTATCATGGTGCAAATAATAAAACAAGGAATCTGAAGTGGCCAGAGCGCGCTCAATAAATGACGGTGAGCAGGCGGTCGAAGTAACCGTTCCTATAAAGCTCCTCGATGGCAGCCTGCATATACTGAACTGTGACCCGCGGAACGACGACAAGACAAGGTTCAGCGATGCAAGCTCGACCCAACCGTTGCTCTATTTCTAGATCCTGAGCGAGACGAACAGGATCCCAAAAATAGAGCTGGACCTTTCGCCCATCGGGTAAACACGCTATCGCATGTTCGAAGTAGCCCTTGAGCTCAACCTCCGCCCCTGTTCGGTCGTCGAAATCGCACGTAAAGCTTAGCGTTGGACTGTTAGGCATATTCATCGGATACAGCGGCTCGCTACCGTGGATTGACCTGGTCCAATTTTATTTGATTCAGCAACTCTTGAAAGTGCTCGAGTGTCATCGGCTCGCGGGGCGCAATCTCGTAATGGTTAGGATCCTGCCCTCTTTGTATGATTTCTAACTCCGAAGGGACCGACGCCTCATCGATTTTGTACGCACCCCCAAACTTCCCTAAGCCAGAGGGATCTGTGTTCACGGAAAGCCCCCTTCCGGGTCGCAACAATCCTGTCGTAGGATCGGTTTTGATATCGATCGTTCGTACCTGAAGCGAACTGCCACCACGATACAGCGCAGGAAGAGCCGCTTGCGCCAAAACCGCCAGCGGACGAGGTCCAGCTGCTCTCCAAGCCTCGTTGAACTGCTTCCAGGCATCCAGGACCTCTTGGTCCGACATCTTTGAGGGATCAACCGCCTTACCTTCGATGTAGATGGTCTGTCCTGGGATAGAGAGTCCTTGTCTCGCCTCTCTGACTCGATCCTCCTCGGTTGGAGCAAGTCCGACGGCGTGTAGAAAATTCTGTAACCAGCCCTTCGACGGCTGGCTAACAGCCGCGCAACATGAGTATGCTCCCGGATCTGAAGCCTGGACGAGAGGCGGGGGTATTTGCCCCAGAGAACGGGGTGTCATTATCGATTGGCTCACACCGATATCGGAAGCTTGGGAACTTGAAACCGACTCATCTGGGCCACCAGGTCCACATGCTGGAGCTAACGGTGTTCTAATCGGATAAGAAGCCATGCTGTAATCCTGCTCCTCACTCCCAGCATCCACGTCACCGCCGCCACCGCCACCTTCGTCCTGGAAGCCCGACGGGTCCACCCACTTTAGCGGATTGTTCCAGGCATAGCTATATCGATTAAGCGACTCGCTATCAAGAGGATCCTGTATAAAAGGATCCGGGGTAAGGAACTTGCCTATTTTTGGGTCGTAGATTCGGCCTTTCATGTTTATCAGAGCGAGATCGCTATCGTCCGTTTGCCCGGTAAAGCCGAGATCGACACTCGACCGCGACGGGATGATGACCCCGGGATTAGATGGACTGACGGTCTGACCAAAAGGTTCGTACCATACATGCTCCCGCGAGGTCCCGGTATTGTCCGTTACGGTCTGGATCGAACTTAAATGATCATCATGAAGGAAGACGACACTGTCGGGTGAATTTCTCTTTGTCCTTCGCACCTGCGCAACTACACGTTCGGAACCCTGGACTGAGAATACTTGTGTAGTCCTCAGCCATCGGTTCCGTTTTTCGTACAGCCCCGCCACATAAGTTGTTGTTCGTCCCCAGCCAGTGCCCTTAGCGACACGGGCGTGGCTCGCGTCGTATTTGAACGAGCTTGTCTTTCCCTTTTCCTTCAAGTGGGAGGGTAGATTGAATACCGTATACCGGACAGCGCGACCAGGTCCCGAGGTCTGGTCACCGTGAGCGTCGTAACCGTACGACGCTGAATTGACCTGCGTGACCGCGTGCGGACCCGCCTGGTTCTGTCCGTACTGATAGGTGAGGTTTGGCCCTGCACCCAGCGTAGTGCTCCGCTGCTTCAAATTCCCAATGTCGTCATAGCTGAAGACTTGTTCCATCAACTTAGTAGGTGTTTCCACAACGGGGCACGGGGAGAGTCCGTTATTTACGGTCCCAGCTCGCCAGTACTTCAGTCTGTCAAACGGATCGTATAGAAACTGTTCCACCACGGTTAAAGACGGCAATTCGTTGGATCGACACTGAAGGGAGCCAGTCGGAAAATAACTGTAGCTAATTCGCTGTTCAATGACTCCTTTTCCGGTTGTCTGGATGCCCGTTATTCGCCCCTGAGTGTCATAGTCGCGCTGTGTGATCAATCCATTACCGAATTCCTCTTTCCTAATCTCGCCACGCTCGTTCTGGGCGTCAACTTGCCAATAAACGGATGAAGTTCGTGCATTGATTACCTGTTGAAGGAACCCGAACTGATTGTATTTCTCTTTGACCGTAAAGGGCGAGTGACCCACCAATGGATAACTGATGGTATCGAGGCGGCCGTACGAATCGTAACTTAACCCAAACCTATATTTGCTATGGCCGACAGTCCACGTTGCTGTCGAGATCCTCGCCTTCGAATCGTACAAATATGCTGTGGTAATTCCATCTGTGCTCCGGGTATTGCTGATCTTCCCGATTCCATGAAGCGCAGCATCCCAGCAGAAGGTGGCGGTTCCATCGGTATCTTTCACGGCTTCGATTCTTCCAAGCGTGTCTCTTTGATATTGAATATGAATATTGCCATTCTGTTCCGCAGCCAGATCACCGAAAGCTGACCATTCATACGAATGGTTGCCGGAGTCGGGATCGTTTAAGGTGATTTGTCGTCCCCGCACATCGTAAGCCGCGCTCACAACGTTTCCATAAGCGTCGGTCACCGTCTGAATGAGTCCGAATGGCTCGTAATTGAAGATGATCGGGACTTCTCTGCCCTTATCGACAACTCGTACGCTACGCGCGACGCGTCCAAGTTGATCCTGAACAAGGTAGTGCTGGTTCTGAAGCTCGTCGAAATCTGTGATCTTAAGACCCAAGTACGTTTTCTTGCGTCTGCTGCCATCGCCATGAATTGTGCCAATTCGACGTCCTAATTCGTCGTAAGTATATTTTTCAGAACCTGCGCTGGCGCAATTCGATATGGTTTTATAGCAAGGTCCATCTCGCTCCGAAATGAGGCCTTGGGCGTTATAGTTCGTTACGATTGCAATAGGTGTTCCGTCAAAACCCGTTGAGTCGTGCTCGACTTCATTCAGAAAAGCATCATAGTTCGTGTCTGCGAACTGACCTGTCGCACGCCGGGTGTCAATCTCATAGAATGGACTAGCCCGGTACGTAGAAAAGACGTCGTCACCATCCGGCGCTGCGAGGTGTTTAAATCGGCCGAATCCATCGTATTGGAACTGTCTAAGCACTCCGTTAGAGTCTTGGTGAACCGCGAGAACGCCAAAAGCAGGATGGATTGCAAACTCTTCGCTTTGCCCCAAGGCGTTTGTGAGGATAGTTGGGTACAAATCCTCCGAGTCAAAACGCAAGGAAAGCGTTCGCTTCTGCAGTCCAGACTTATCCTGCGATACGAACCCCGACACTACACCGTGCGGGTCAACTTGATAAGTCGTCAGCTCGAAAGTTGATTCGTCGCCATTTGGTTCAATCGTTTGTGAGGACAGCGCTCCAGTAGACGTGTCAGAGGTGAATTGTGTTGCACGGGTAGTCGTCTGATTGGATGGAGTCGAGCTGAATTCAAGTAATCCCGCTGGCATCGAAATGAGCCAAGAGACCAGATCATACTGATATGTAAGATTGTGCCCATCAACGTATCCATCCCCCGTAGTACGCGTAACCTTCGAAATGTTGCCATAGGAGTCGTACTCGTATTTGGTCGTGATATCTCGGATCGGTGCAATCTGGGCAATTAAGTGGGGAACAGCGAGAAACCCAGTGAGTACTACGAGCCAAGCAAAGCGTATGCGGTCGCTAACATTAGGATGATTTTGGGGCTTCCCAACGTTGCACAACATACGCGGACCTCTTTTCCGAGGGAGGTTCCCTCATTTCTTGTGGGCGTTCCAGAGCCCGAACCACCTATGGCACGTCGCCGTTGGAGTAGGCGAAGGAATGCAGGCTTCACCTGGGCCCGGGATAGGGTAGGGGATGAAAACGGCGTCGGATGGACCTGCGGTGTGGGTGGGGCCGTCGTCAAAAACAAAGCCATTCGCTGCTCGACCATCGCCGAGAAGTGCGGGCCCGAACCATTTGCGGCAGGTCCCATCCGCAAGACAAGCTTTGCTGGCGCCCGAATTGCCTTGATAGTTTTGATCCTGAATAAAGACGGCATCAGTTGGCCCTACGACGTTCGAATAGCCATCATCAAAGAGACTGAAGTACATCGGTTCGCCGGTTCCTACCGTGTGACAATGCCCAAATGCCTTGCGACATATGCCAAATTGGCCCGAGGGAACACACGCCATGCCTTGTTCATTATTTCTGCCTGAGATAAAGATGGAGTCCGAGGGACCCGCGAGATTGGCGAGGGTAACGGGGTCGTCGAAGACCGAGCAGATTATGGATTCGCGTAAAGAATTCGTGAATGTACAGGCCTTACTATCACCGGGGGCTAAGGTGACGTTGCCGTTTGCATCGCAGTCTCCAGCGATGTTGATGGCGAATTGGCTCAGGTCGGTACCTGTACCAGCTACCTCGCTCACGTTGTGAGGTCCTGCCAGCTGCATTTGTGGGCCCGTGCTCGTACCACTTTGAATATCAGTCGCATAGGTCAACCCGTCAATCTGCAGGTTGAAATTTGCCGTGTACCAAGTTGGCTGAACGACGACATTGACACTAAGTTGCGCTGGCGCTTCAAATTCCTGTTCGTGAACCACGTTCGGAGTGACCACTGTATATTTTCCATCCGACGTCCCATTGATTCCATAGGTCGTCGTGATGACGCGTTCGTTGAACAGATGGTTATCGGTCAACGCCACATGCTTGTCGTAAATATGAAGTTTATTCGCGGATGGATAAGCAGAACCGAACATCGTGAGGTTGTCATAGCTCGTTGTAATGACCGCGTGGGTCTGCATGTCCGTCTCAGTCATCTGTGCGAACCCAAGCCAACCGCGGCCGAGTAAGTCCGTACGGCCATCGCGGTAGGAATATCGGTATTCGTTTCTTGGGCCCGACTTTTGGTCAAGGGAGCCAGCACGGGGAATCGTGTAGCTACTCACCACCCAGAGACCCCGACTGAGTACATATGTGTGGCCAGGCGAGGACGGATCTGGAATCCCAGCGGATGAAATGACGCCGGGTGGAACTGTCGTGCTGTAAGCGCTTCCGCTAGTCAATGGAGCATAATTAACCGAGATAAGAGCTCCACGATCGTTGATATTTTCGAGAAGGTCGGGCTTCTTGCCTTGTCGAATATAGACGTGGATATCCCCGTCCAGAATTTGTACCAAATCCATCAGTCCATCCCCATTTAGGTCTAGCGCTTGAATCCTGGGCCCCGGGCGTTGTAGAGATCTTCCAAACACTTCCCCCCCCATGGAGCCGGCCCGTATTGGATTTCCGTTTTGGTCTAATAGCGGAACCGATCTGTACTGACTGTCTCGCGTTAAAAGAGCATAGAGATATGACCCCATGTCGCTTGAACTCCACGCCGCTGAATAGCTGTAATCAGGTTTTGGACTCCAGACGTTCATTCCCAGTCCAGCAAACTGAGGATCCAAGCTGCTATTGTTGGCCCAAATTTGCACGATTTGGGTCTTGCCGTCCCCATGCATGTCTACCGGCAGCCATTCGATTACTTCAGATTCGAGCTGGTGGCCCGTATCTCCTGCACAGCACACCTGGGAAAAGCTGAAATCCGCATTGGGAGCCCAGATGATGAAACCTAGATTGCCGCCGCTATTCCACAGCTGTGCAATCTCGGTCCTGCCATCGCCTTGCATGTCCACCTTCACCCATCCCCCCTGGACGGCTCCCGACCCCTGCCCCATATCACTGGAGCTCCACGGCAGTGAATAACTGTAATTTGCGTTCGGGGCCCAGACGTTCATGCCGAGCTTGTTGTTGTTGTCCCATAGCTCAACAATCTCGGTCCTGCCGTCGCCGTGCATGTCTACCGGCACCCATTCGATTACCTTAGATTCGAGTTGGTGGCCCGTATCCCCCGCGCAGCACACCTGGGAATAGCTGTAATCCGCATTTGGGGCCCAAACGATAAAACCTAGATTGCCGCTGCTATTCCACAGCTGTGCAATCTCGGTCCTGCCATCACCTTGCATGTCCACCGGCACCCAGCCCCCTTGGACGGCTCCCGACCCCTGCCCCATATCACTGGAGCTCCATGCCAGTGAATAGCTGTAATTTGCATTCGGGGCCCAGACGTTCATGCCGAGCTTGTTGTTGTTGTCCCACAGCTCAACAATCTCGGTTTTGCCATCCCCGTGCATATCTACCGGCAGCCATTTGATTACTTTAGATTCGAGCTGGTGGCCCGTATCTCCTGCGCAGCAAACCTGCGAGTAGCTGCCATCGGTGTTCGGACCCCAAACGATAAAGCCTAGATTGCCGTTGCTGTTCCATAGCTGCGCAATCTCAGTCCTCCCATCGCCTTGCATGTCGACCGGAAGCCAGGCCAAAGCGCCTGGTCCCTGGTGCATGTCGTTTGACCCCCAAGCCTGTGAATAGGTGTCGGTCTGATTCGGAGCCCAAACGTTCATTCCCAATTGGTGCTGATGGTTAGAATCAATACGATCATCTAACAACTGAAGAATCGCGGTCTTGCCGTCTCCATAGGTGTGCACGGGCAGCCAACCTGCCCAGGCCGATGGCCCAGGCTTTCCTATGGATCCTCCGATAAGTCTTGATCCTTGCCCCAGGTTGCTATAGATGAGATCTTGTGTTCCATTCCCATCGTAGTCGAAAATGTTGAGGTTATCGCCTCCTTGCCAATATTCCACACTTGATGAAGAGGTGGGTAGGGGAACAACTCCCGTAACCTCAACCGGGGTATCGAATCCATTTCCCGTATTGACGGAGACAAACGGGTGATTGCCAATGGGAAAGAATACGTTCCACAGATTAAAAGAAGGTACTGAAAAGGCATCCGGCAGAGAGTCTCCGTTAAGGTCCACAAACCAATCCCGGCGCCCTGGGTTGGAATCATCTGTGTTGTATGTATCCCCTGCAGCAAGCGCCAGATTCGACGGTGGAAGAAGGGGACAATAGTCCGTGCCCGTGGGGCAACTCTGCGGCGACATACGAGGGTCTTTGCTTGTAGAGAGACGGTATGCCGCGTACCAGTTGTTCCCCTGGGGATCTCGAAGTAATAAATCACTGGTACCCTCCTTATAAATGTCCGTCACGAAGACATTTGCGAGATTCCACGAAGGACCGCTGGGGCCAACTGCAGGAAAAAACGGCGATTCCTTACTTAAGTTGAGGCACGCCGCGTATGGAATGCATTGCTGTGCCCGTCCTTTATTGAGCTGGTAAGACCATCCATTGGGAGTGAGGTGGATAAGGTCGGGGAACCCATCGCCATTTATGTCACCCAAGTAAGTAGAGGTGTAAAAAGAAATATCTGGAATATCCCAGCTGAAAAAAGACTTCGACTGGCTAGTGTGAGCGAAGCTATTAGTTGGCACTCGAAAAATGCCACTGAATGGGCTCCATTGAGCTGGCGGGACTGCCGAAGCAAGAAAAACAGAAGTAAAAAAATCTTGGTCCCAGGTGGTGCTGTAGACGCAATCTTGTGGAAAGGGGTAACCACAGTTTTCGGAAACGATATAGGAAAAAAGATCCGATCGCCCGTCGAGGTCGAGGTCGACTGCCAGCAATTGGCTATAACAGACCATTCCCTGGGCTCCTGGTGAAGTGGTAGGGCACAGTGGCGGTACCGTGGAGAGTCGGTTGAAATTGACAGGGGGAACAGTAGAATCAGGGGCGCCAGCGAGTGAAGGACTCAGTCGAAATAAGTTTCCGGGGTTTGGAGCGGGCAAAGGTGCCGTCCCGGCAGCGATTGCATCGTAACAAGAACTTAACCTATAATCCGCCTCCGCTAGGTCGCCGGGGAAAATGTTCTTCCATGCCGAAAATATGAGATCATCGCAGCCATCGCCGTTAAAATCGCCGACGATGAATGGACCTAATTGCGTGCCAATGGAACCGTCTTTGCCAGCGGAGTCATCGTGTATGCCCGTATCCACATCGAGAAACCTAGCCGGACCAGAGTAGGAGTATACGAAGTTCGTATCAGGAAGACATATGCCCGAACCGTCGCATTCCTTGATCGTTGAAAGTAGGCTTCTCCCAGTTGCAGGCGACGTCGAGTATTCGAAATTATAGGTTTTTATAACGGAAGGTTTAACGGGATTTGGAGCGGCGAGACTAATTTTGGAAAGGCGATGAAGGGTTTGCAGTCTCAATCCCGCCACAAAGATTGTAGGGTTGTCAGGGCGAGATTCGTATTCAAAGGCGACGGTGCGTTGCGCCGGTAGGCTGTTATCCAAGGAACCAGTGTATGCAATTGCTGTCGGGAGCTGTTCATAACCTGGAATACTAGCTTCAATCACTCTGCAGTCCTTTGGAGGCGGATCGCCCCAGTGGGAGTATCGAATGGTGAGATTATTGCCGAAGCGGTCTCGCACCTCTGCCAACCCCCATGACAGGCGTACATTCTGACAGACATCCCTAGAAATCGTTGTACCGCTTAGCGACGAAGGAGCACTGTGGAACCGTTGGCCTTCTAAACGTGAATCCGCTGTCGTGCCGTAGCAAAACATTCGTCCGTCTTTTAAGTCCGCTTCGAACCATTGTGGCCCTAAGTCGTCTGATGGTCCCTGCAGAATCCTGACAAAGTGATCCTCCTCCGTCCGATATTCCGTGACGTCGCCGGAGGCGCAATGGGGGGCCGCACTACGCTCCACATCCGGTGCTCGGACTAACCGTTGCCCATCTAAGCAAAACGCGTCATCGGACGTAAATTGAATGGCGGCGTTGTAGCCATCCCGCGCGATGTCGCGCTTGCAGCGCGTTATTAAAGACAATCCCTTCAGAGACCAGCCGATACCGAGGGTTCCGTTTTCGAGCCTGCTGTTGTAAACCACGGCGAGACTAGGCTCGATGTTGCGGCGACCGTTGGGCGTCCAAATCGGAAACGAATAGGTTCCCGCACCGTCGGCGCTCACAGCGAAAAGCCCTGCTGCAGCGGCCGGGCTTACGTTTGCCTCGGAGTCCGTTGGCACAATCGTCTCTGGTGGCACGGGAAGCACAGTTGGCGGGCTGGGAGGGACTGGGGTTATGCAACGAAAGCAGCAAGATGACATAGAAAGCGCAAGAATGATCAAGAGTGGGGAGGAGACCTGATGCCCAACGTCAGCGACGCTGCGCATCCTTGAAGTCCAGATAACTTCGCTGGGCTTGATCATCGTGGCGCGCTCCCAAGAGCGGGAAAAGCAAACGAGTACGCAGAGTATACACGCTGTTCATTCTCTCGTCAAGATTCGCTAATTATATTTGTCGCTAACTATATTTGTCGGAGGCACGGAGGGATACCGCAGAGCGATTGTTCAGCAATACCGGAGCGTTCTGGAATCTGTTCGCTCCATGACACGTACTGGTTATTGGGCGACGGCTGCGGATTCAGAATGTAGTGATCTCTACCTCGATCACGGAGGATGCTCGGGGCCCTTCCCGCGTCGAGCTCGATGCGCGCGAGAAAATAGCTCTGAGACCAAGTGTCGGCGAGCAGTGCCTTGCCATCCGCCGTGAATGACAGGTCGTAGATCAGCCATCCTGCTGGAAGCCGGACTATCCGGTCTTTTCCATTCGGCCAGTCGAGAATACGAATTTGCTCTTTTTGCCCGGACACGGCGATCACTCGACCGTCCGGCGAGACGCTCAGTCGGAAATTTACGCCGGGAGTCCACTCAATTCGCCCCAAGTCTTTGCCCAGCCCACGCAAGGCATCAAACTCTTTGAAGACGGCATATTGCTGTTCCGGGTGTACCAGCATCACAACACAGATACCACCCGGCTTAATCGAACAGTTCCAGCCCCAGCCGTGGGCGAACGGTATGTCGAACGCCTGCTCGCGGGATCCTCCCGAAACAGCCAGGCGCATTAATCGAAGTGAACCTCTAATTGAAGGACGAAAGACAAACCAGTTGCCATCTGGCGAGCTTGTAAAACAGCCGGGCACATCCACTGGCTGGGTCAGCGGTTCGGCCGTGTCTTGCCCGAAACGCTGCTTGAAGATCTGAGGCTTTCCCGTTCTGTTTGAGAAGATCATGTAGTCCGGACGGCCCGCTAGACGGAGAGCGGTGTGAAACACGCGTCCGCTGGAGGTGTTGGCGGCCCGCATCGTCATAGATGAGCATACCGGCAAGCCTGTGAGGAAAGCAGCCCGGTTCATGGCAAATATTCCGCCGTCGCATGCTCTCACATCGACCGCAGCCCAATCGGGGCGGGGCCGATGTCTCATTTAATCCTTTCAGCATCAGGAGGTTCCCTATGGAAAGAACGCATTTGGCCAAGCTGTCCGTTAATCCAATTCTCACCCTTGCAGACCTGGGATTGGATCGGAGGGCCAGTTTGGATGATGCCAGCCGTGGGCTGGCACGGGTGGCGGAAGCACAGATCGTTCGCTGGGTTCAGTTTCCGGCGGGCGCGCTGTTCTTCACGCTGGCGCCGGACGATCCCGAGTCCGGCAGTGTGTACGTGTTCGACCGGAGGAACGGGGTCTTTTACTGGCTCAACTTTGAGGACGAGAAGTGGGGCGGTTACAGCATTGCCGAATTCGAAGACCTGAACCGTGCCTATCGGCTCACCGCGCTCGCGCAACGTCCGGGGCTGCTTCGCAGACTTAGTGCGCGGCAAGAACGGGCGAACTGAACGGTCCGCCACCTCTGTTTGCACAAATCCGGATTTTGGGTTATGGAGCGGCGGACTTCGACCAAGTACGTGGAGCCTAAGGCTTGCTTGGTCGAGGTCCCAGCGCTCTTTGGACTTGAGTTCCAAGCAGATCGCGGCGCTGGCGACCCTTTTTTTGGTGATCAGTTGACCAAAGATCCTGCCGGCACGCCGGTTTGCACGCTTTTGCAATTCGGGTTATAGAAAGTCAGGGCCGGAGAACGAGGAGGGAGAGAAATGCAGCGGTATCGAGCCAGCGCCGCGAGTATCGAGGAGTACTGGCGTCTATTCGTTAACCGGCGGGCGTACGTCCTCCAGTCAATGCGCCCGCACTCAGAGAGCGGCCGTCATTATTACTTCCGCCCCAAGGGCAACAAGGACGGCGAGCCGCTTAGCCTAACCGTCGATACTGTCCGGCGGCATTTGGATGGGCACGTCACAATCGGCCTCTACGCCGTGAATCCGACGACACAACGCTGCAAGTGGATCGCGGTGGATGGCGATTACAACTATTCCTTGAAGCATCTGTGCGTGCTGCAGTGGGAGTTGCGGCAGCAGGGCGTTGAGTCGGCGCTGG
>Ga0126381_100001826_pt1 | contig 22852 bp, 18 predicted proteins | sample PanSoiMetPlot_28_FD_96465 | JGI IMG/M metagenome (GOLD analysis project Ga0126381, IMG submission 96465) | Tropical forest soil microbial communities from Panama - MetaG Plot_28 | ecosystem: Environmental > Terrestrial > Soil > Tropical forest > Bulk soil | place: Panama | collected 2016-02-17 | reverse complement strand
TGAACCCCTGACCCTCTGATTACAAATCAGATGCTCTACCAACTGAGCTACGCCAGCAGACTGAGGGATGCACCCTCTCGGGCGCAAATCTCCCTACGGATCCCTTTCAGATGACCGGGACAAGTTTTAAAGGTACCACAAGCGGCAAGTGACGTGCAAGCAAAGCGTTACCCGATTTCCGGGTGCTCAATAGTCTCGTTGGCCCACGCTCGCAGAAGCTCAAGAATCGCTCGTTTTGGGGATCCAGCAGCCCAAACCACGGCCTGCCTTGGGTGCTATCATTAGGGCTTCGTGCGCCGAAGACGCAGTCTAGCGCTTCTTACCATAGCGGTGCTGCTGGTCGCCGCCGCCTTGGTGGCCGTTGTCCAGTTACGCCGCCGTGCGCCTCCCGAAGCGGCCCGCCTTCTTCCGGGGGCTGATGGCTTCCTCTACGTCAATCTCAAATGGCTGCGCGCGCTGAAGGCGATCGGAGAGCTTCCCGCCGTCCCGCACGACGCCGAATACGAACAGTTCATCCAGGAAACCGGCTTCCAGTTCGAGCGGGATCTCGACGAGGCGGCCTTTGCCGTCCACTATCCAAATCTCAGCGTAACCGGCAAGCCGAATCCCGACCCGCATCCCCGCTTTTCGGAAGTCTTCGTCGGCAAGATCGAAACGCAGCGGCTGAGGGCGTACTTGCAGAAGCTCGCGACGACTGTGGATCAGTACCGCTCTACCGACATCTACAACATCCCCCTGGAAGGAAGGACCCTGCGTGTCGCAATCCTAAGCGTTGATAGCGTCGCGGTATCGAATCATGACAACCCGGACGTGATCCGCGGGATGGTCGATCGGGCCCATAAGCTCGCATCGCCGTTCGCGGGGCCGGCACTCCTCCGCCAGTACTACAAGGCGCTGCCGGTTGTCAGCAAAACGCTACCCGTCGTGAAGCTCGCCTGGTTTATCGGGAAAATCGAGCCTCCTGCGAAGTCCACGGTTAACGCCTGGTCAATGCTGTTTCAGAAGCCGACTCCGCTGGTCGTTTCGGCCTATTACCCTTTGTATTCTCCAAGCCTGCACGTACGCGCTGAAGCTTTCACTGCCGACTCCGACGAGGCGGAAGGACTTTCCGAAAAAGTGTCGACCTTCCTGAGTCTCTTTCATGCCGCCGAGATGTCGGTCGGCAGCAAGGGAACCGATCCGGACGTTCAAGCGTTCTTCGACAGCCTGAACGTCGAGCATCGCGGAGATCGCGCGATTCTTACCGCGTCAATGCCACCCGGGTTTCTGAAGAAAGTCGTCGCCGAACCTCAGCAGGATCTAACGAGTCCGTCGCTGCCTCGTGGCCATCCTGGTTCGGACCAGTCCTCGCGTCGCTCGCACTAATCCGGCGAGTATCATTTGAAAATTCGTGGTTGATACTGTCTCCGGATTTCCCATGGCCCTCTCACGCGTCTAAGTGTTCGGGGCCGGCTGGGGTGACGTGTATTGTTTCCTCTGGAGCAGGAATAGCCGAGGCATCTCGCCCCATCTATGCTTCCTGCAATCTTGCGAAGATTACTTGGCGGTTGCCAGGCGCATGTCATCCTGGCGATGGCTCTATTTCTGCCGTTGACCAGCTTCGCAGACCCTCCGACGATTGCCATCCCGCATATCGATACGCCGCCCGAGCTCTCAGACTTTGAAGACATGCGGCCGAGTCCTCGCCTTGCGGAAAGAATGCTTAAAGTTAGCGGCTTCATTGCGCGTGAACCGGCCGACGGCGCTCAACCAACGCAAAATACAGACGTCTACCTCGCATACGATCAGCACAATCTCTACGCGGTGTTTGTCTGCTGGGATGCAGAGCCCGACAAGATTCGCGCGCGCATGACACGGCGTGAAGACATCTTCTCCGACGACTCGGCCGAGATCATGATCGATACCTTTCATGACGCGCGCCGCGCCTATACGTTCGCTGCGAACCCGTTTGGGATCCAATGGGACGCGCTCTGGAGCGAGGGATCGATCGGCAAGGGAACGGCTGGTGATTTCAGCGGCTTCGATTCATCTTTTGATACGGTCTGGCGATCGGAAGGGCGCCTCACCGGACAGGGTTACATCCTTTTGATGGCGATCCCGTTCAAGAGCCTTCGCTTCCCAAACACAGACTCACAGACGTGGGGCATCATCCTGAATCGCAGCATTCCGCGCACGAACGAGAACCTGTTTTGGCCGCGTATCTCGAATCGCATTCAAGGGCGTTTCAACCAAGCGGCCACGATGATTGGCCTGCGCAATGTCTCACCCGGCCGAAACATTCAGCTGATTCCCTACGGACTGATTCGCAGCTTCCGCGACATCGATCAGCGCGACCCGAATCACCCTGTTTGGGAGAACGGCTCTTTCAAGCCTGACGTCGGCATCGACGGAAAGTTCATCCTGCACGACAGCTTCGTGCTCGACGCCACGGTGAATCCCGATTTCAGCCAGATCGAATCCGACGAACCGCAGATCACCGTCAACCAGCGGTTCGAGGTCTTTTTTCCGGAGAAGCGTCCGTTCTTCCTGGAGAACAGCAACTTCTTCACCTCGCCGATAAATCTGGTCTTCACGCGGCGCATCGTGCATCCCGAATACGGCTTGCGCCTGACAGGAAAAGCCGGACCGTGGGCGGTAGGAGTTATGGCTAGCGACGACCGCGCCCCCGGCGAGGTCGTTCCACCCACAGATCCGCACAGCGGAGACCGCGCGACCTTCGCAATTGGCAGAGTCAGCCGCGACATCCTGGATCAATCGACGATCGGCGCCATCTTTACCGACCGCGAATTTGGCGGAGGATACAACCGCGTCGGCGGTGTCGACGCGAACATCAAGATCGATCAGAACTGGCGCATTCAGGGGCAAGCCGTTGCCAGTTCCACATTGAACACCGACGGCACCTACCAAGCGGGACCTGGCTACAAGGTCGACCTCGAGCGTTCCGGCCGCAAATTGGACTTGCAGTCTTTGTATCTCGACTACGGCCCCGGCTTTACCACGGAAAGCGGATTCGTCAATCGCGTCGACGTCCGCGAGCAGGCGGTAAACGCTAGTTACTACTTCCGCCCGGAAGGCAAAGTCCTTCAATCCTGGGGACCAACCCTTCAGCAATTCAATATCTGGGACCATCGAGGGACAGCGCTGGACTATTTCGCCTTCCCGGGCCTGCGTTTCGACCTGACGCGGGGAACCTACGTAAATTTCCATCCATTCGGTTACGACGACGTGCGCCTGCGCCCTGTTGACTACAGTTCACTCACACACGTAAAGGCATACCCCCAGCCCTTCTGGGGGATTGAGGGCGGCACCAGCTGGTTCAAAGAGTTCGACTTCACGTGGTTTTTTGTTTCTGGGGCCGGCGTGAACTACAACCCGGTTCCAGGACGAATTCCCGCGATCGGTCACGAGGACCAGGGCAACTTCACCCTCACGTTTCACGCGTCCAGCCGGTTGCGCATCGACAACACATATCTGCTCGAACATATTCGCGAGCGCGACACCAACCTGACCGCCGTCACGAATCACATTTTCCGGAGCAGGTGGAATTGGCAATTCACCAAGGAGCTGTCGGCACGTGTGATTGTGCAGTACAACAGTGTTCTTTCGAATCCACTGATCAGCACGTTGTCGCCGACCAAGAACTTCAATGCTGATTTCCTGATCACCTATTTTGTTCGGCCTGGAACGGCGATCTATGTGGGCTACAACAGCGACCTGGAAAACCTCGACCGCGGGCTGATTCCGACACCCACCGGGCTGCTGACGTCCAAGGGATACAGCAATGACAGCCGGCAGTTCTTTGTGAAGGCTTCGTACCTTTTCCGGTTTTGAAACGATCCTGAGTGCCGGGTCAGCGAGAGTTGGTCATAACTGGCAAATCGCCGGTGAGGTTTTCTGTAACATTCGGCGGGATCAGGCATCCGTTGTAGACAGTTGGACTTTGGGGACCTGCACGGGCGTCGCTCGGAAGAGCCCTGGCGGCGTAATTTCAAGCAAGGACAGGTAGAATAATCGCAATGACGAGTCTTCCTCTTCCGATTGCGGCCTTCGTTGCAGGGCTCGTCTCGTTTTTGTCGCCCTGCGTCCTGCCACTCGTACCCGGATACGTTTCGCTGATTTCCGGCGCCGGGGTCGAAGAACTCAAAACTACCGACACGCAACTGCTGCGTAAGGTGATGCTGAATTCTGCCGCGTTCATCATCGGCTTCAGCATCGTGTTCATCGCGCTGGGCGCGATTTCCACGGAAGTTGGCCAGATGTTGCGCTTCTACAAGTCGGCCCTCGCGCGGATCGCCGGTGTCATCATCATCATTTTCGGCCTGCACCTGACCGGTATTTTCAAGATCAAGTGGCTCTATACGGATGCCCGCCTGCACAGCGTCAAAGGCGGAAGCACTCCCTGGGGTGCATTCGTGATCGGGTTCGCATTCGCGTTTGGCTGGACGCCTTGCGTGGGTCCGATCCTTGCCGTGATTCTCGGCTTCGCTGCCGCCCAGGATTCGGTGGTGAAGGGAATTCTGCTGCTGGCCGTGTACTCCGCCGGATTAGCCGTCCCATTTTTACTGACGTCGCTCGGCATCGAGCGCTTTTTGAAGTTTTACAGCCGCTTCCGCTCGCACATGCACGCACTGGAAGTGGCCAGTGGCGGCCTGCTCATCGTGCTCGGGGGGCTGCTAGTCGCAGGACGCTTTACTTTGATCTCAAGTTATTTTTCGTTCCTGAACCGTTTCGCGTTGTAGTGCCGGCGCGTCCCGCCGGCTGTCCCGAGGGCGTTTCCCTCGGAGTTAGGTGGAAGTAATGGATAAGACTGAACAAGGTGCAGTTGGAAACGAATCCGTCGAGCACTCAGCGGCCCCCGTCGACGAACATCAGCACTTGCCCCCGCAAGAACCGGTATCTCCTCAAGGCGATTCCGCTCCGCCGCCGAAGCGCAATCCCGCAGCTCTGTTTTTTGTAGCGGCCATCGTCGCTGCGCTGCTCTTTGTCGGATTCCATGCCGCTCGCCGTGCCGGCAACGGCCCCGATACGCTTGACCCGGCTGGAAAGCCCGCGCCGGATTTCACCCTTCAAACTCTGGGCGGGAAGAACGTCACCCTGAGTTCGCTTCGCGGCAAAGCTGTCCTGCTGAATTTCTGGGCGACTTGGTGCGGGCCTTGCAAGATTGAGATGCCTTGGTTCGTCGAACTGCAGAAAGAGTACGGGGCGCAGGGTTTGCAGATCGTCGGCGTTGCCATGGATGACTCCAGCACACAGGACATCCAGGCATTTGTCAAAGAGATGGGCGTGAACTATCCCATCCTCATCGGCAAAGAGGCTGTGGGACAGGCCTATGGCGGCGTCGACGTTCTGCCGACGACATTCTTCATCGACCGGAACGGGGACATCGTCGCCCGCGAATTCGGGTTGCAGAGCCGGAGCCTGTTTGTCGACAACATCAAGAAAGCGCTAGGAGGTCAGTAGGCGGTACACGAGCAAAAGTAACGTTTGGTTGCGAGTGGTTCGGGTCTACCATTTCCTTCATGAAACTCTGGCACAAGGCGGCAGTCACTTCGATAGCCTTCGCGGCAAGCATCGCTCTGGCACAGGCTCCGGGCAGCAAGGCTCCGTCCGTTTCGCTCGCACCGATCGATCCCATCACAGTCACGCGCGGCCAGGCGGGAGCGGTGAGCCTGCATTTTCGCGTGGCGCGCGGATTTCACGTCAACTCCAACACACCGAAGTCTGAGTTCCTCATCCCCACCACACTCAAGATGGACGCGCCCACTGACATCGCGCTAACCAAGCTCACCTACCCCGATGGAACTGACATGAGCTTCCCGTTTGCACCCGACGAGAAGCTGAATGTGTACAGCGGAGACTTCACCGTCACCATGAACGTGCGCCCGTTGCATACGGTGCAGCCGGGAAAATATGCGATCCATGGTGAGTTGAAGTACCAGGCTTGCGACAACGCGGCTTGCTATCCGCCGAAGAAATTGCCAGTGAACTTCGATGTGAAGGTTCTCAAGAACGCGACCACCGGCGGCAAGAATCCCGCTCAAAGCCCGCACGCGCACCGATAGCTACTTGGCGGGTGAAGTTTCTGAAGACCCCTTCGATCCCTCTTCGATCGTGACGTGGGTGCCCGCCGGCTGAATCAGGACTTCCTTGTACGCTTTCCCGATCTTTTTCTTGTCGTGAAGTTTGTAAGGTGTGGTCACCTGGGCCACCATGCCTTCTGGCGGATGTACAACTTCATCTAAGACGAACACCGACGAGCCGCTATCCCGCTTCGCATCCGGAACAAGTTCCACCTTATGACCCGGCGTCGGCAGCTGGCATTCTGCGGTTACATGCAGAATGGTAGAACCGGACCAAGACTGTGCTCGCCAGGCTTTCCACCCCTCGCAAATCGAGGCGTGGTCCTGCGCAGAAACCATTGATGACAAACCAAGGAAGAGCACACAAAAGACCCAACGGCCTCGCCAACGCATCCCTCCTCCTCGGAAAGACGATTTCGTTACTTCCCGCCCAGCTTCTTCTCAACCTTCGCCCACGTGTCCTTCAACGCCACGGTGCGATTGAAGACTGGCTTGCCCGCCGTTGAGTCAGGATCGACGGAAAAGTAGCCCAGCCGCTCAAACTGATATCGCGTCCCCGGCTCTGCAACCGCCAACGACGGCTCGAGCTTCGCATGGGCGATCCCCTCCAGCGATTTCGGATTCAAATTCGAAATGAAGTCTTTTCCCTCCTCGGCATCGTCCGGATTCTCTTTCGTGAACAGCGTCTCGTAAAGCCGCACTTCGGAGTCGACCGCGTGTGCCGCTGACACCCAGTGAATGGTCGCTTTCACCTTGCGACCGTCCGGCGCATTTCCACCGCGCGTTGCCGGGTCGTACGTGCAGTGAACCTCCACAACCTCGCCTTGCTCGTTCTTCACGACACTGTTCGCCGTTATGAAGTACCCGTAACGCAGCCGCACTTCTCGACCGGGCGAAAGACGAAAGTACTTCGGTGGCGGCACCTCGCGAAAATCCTCTTCCTCGATGTAGAGCACCTTCGAGAAAGGTACTTTTCGCGATCCGGCGCTCTCGTCCTCCGGATTATTCACCGCGTCCATCTCTTCGACCTGGTTCTCCGGGTAGTTGTCGATCACAACCTTCAGCGGACGAAGCACGGCCATCACGCGGGGCGCGCGCTTGTTCAGCTCTTCGCGCACGAAGTGTTCCAGCATCGCCAGGTCGACGATGCCATTCGTGCGCGAAACGCCGACCGCTGCCACAAAATTACGGATCGCTTCGGGGGGATATCCACGGCGCCGCATTCCCCCAAGCGTCGGCATGCGCGGATCATCCCAGCCCGAAACATGATTCTCCTCCACCAACCTGCGCAGTTTGCGCTTGCTCATGATGGTGTAGGTGAGACTGAGACGGTCGAACTCGATCTGTTGCGACGGAAAAATCCCCAGTTGCGCGATGAACCAGTTGTAGAGCGGCTGATGATCGGCGAACTCGAGCGAGCACATCGAATAGGTGATCTTCTCGAGCGAGTCCGACTGGCCGTGGGCAAAGTCGTACATCGGATAGATGCACCACTTGTCGCCGGTACGATGATGCTCGGCGTGCAAGATGCGGTACATCACAGGGTCCCGCATATTGAGATTCGGCGAAGACATGTCGATCTTCGCCCGTAGCACCCGCGAGCCGTCAGGAAATTCCCCAGCTTTCATGCGCGTGAAAAGATCAAGATTCTCTTCGACAGATCGATTGCGGTACGGGCTGTCTTTTCCAGGCTGAGTCAGCGTGCCGCGATGCTCGCGGATCTGATCGGCCGTAAGGTCGTCGACATATGCTTTGCCGTCCTTGATGAGCTTGATCGCCCATTCGTACAGCTGGTCGAAGTAGTCGGAAGCGTAGTAGAGCCCGTCCCAGTGGTAGCCGAGCCACTGTATGTCTTGCTTGATCGAATCAACGTACTCGACGTCTTCTTTCTCGGGATTGGTGTCGTCGAAACGAAGATTTGTGTGGCCGTTGAATTCGGCAGCGAGTCCGAAGTCAATGCAGATGGCCTTCGCATGGCCGATATGCAGGTAGCCGTTGGGCTCTGGAGGAAAACGCGTCTGAACGCGTCCCGCATACTTGTTGGTTTTCAGATCTTCCAGAATCCGGTCGCGGAGAAAATTCGACGGGCGTGATTCAGCTGGGTTTTCGGCCCTGGCTTTCGTTGGCGAATCAGTTGGAGACATTCGCTTTGTATTCTATAGCTTGGGTGCATTCGCTTGCACTCGGCGGCAACTCCTTTCCTCAGGTCGTTTTCCTATAAAGAAATTTTAGGTCGGCGTGTCGAATTTCCAGTCCCGACAATCCTGTAGTCCTAGCCAAGGCGTTGAAGGTGCAGACGCTTTTCGAACCTACGAAGAATTGGCACGGCGGGTGCACTTCTCACATGGAATTTTGGAAACAGGAGGTTTCTTAGATCCATGACAAAAAGGAGACGCCCGTACGTGAAGCAATTGTTCGCATTGCTGAGCTTGTCGGCATGTTTTTGGATAGGCACGCCGGCCAACGCACAATCCGCCGCGCCTCAAGCGCCACGAGATCGTGATACGACCCTTCGCGAACTTGGGAACTTCGACAGCTTCATGGACAGTCACCCCGAGATCGCCGAGCAGATACGCAAGGATCCCTCGCTCGTAAACGACAAAACATTCGTGGCGAATCACCCCGCCCTGCAGGCTTACCTGCAGCAGCATCCGGGAGTGAGCGAAGAAATCCGCGAGAATCCTAATGCGTTCATGCATCAGGAACGTCGCTTCGACGCCTACGAAACGCGGCGCGAGCTGACGAACCTCGACCAGTTCATGGACAGCCATCCGGAAATCGCCGAACAGCTGCGCAAAGACCCGACGCTGGTGAACAACAAGCAGTACTTGCAGGACCATCCGGCCTTGCAGGAATTTCTGCAGCAGCATGGCGCTGCCGCGCAGGACTTGCGGCAGAATCCCGAGGCCTTCATGAACAAGGAAGAACGGTTTGACCGCCGTGAGGATGGACAAGACGAAAGCGTCGATCGCGATCGCGACTTCCATCGTGACCGAGACATGAACCGCAGCGAGATGGCCAGCATGGATCAGTTCCTCGATGGACATCCGGAGATTGCCGAACAGGTGCGTAAGAATCCAGCACTCCTGAACGACAAGAAGTTCGTCGACGCGCATCCGGCGCTGCAGAGCTACCTGCAGCAGCATCCGCAAGTGCGTCAGGAAGCCAGCGGAAACCCCAACGCCTTCATGCATCAGGAAGAGTGGTTTGATCGGCGTGAAGATGGCCGTGACTTCGGGCGCGATCGCGACTTCAATCGTGACCGAGACATGAACCGCAGCGAGATGGCCAGCATGGATCAGTTCCTCGATGGACATCCGGAGATTGCAGAACAGGTGCGCAAGAATCCCGCGCTCCTGAACGACAAGAAGTTCGTCGACGCGCATCCGGCGTTGCAGAGCTACCTGCAGCAGCATCCGCAAGTGCGTCAGGAAGCCAGCGAAAATCCCAACGCGTTCATGCATCGAGAGCAGCGTTTCGACCACCAGGAAGGCTTCGGCCAGACTGGTCAGCGCTTCGATCACGACACGCAGCGTGGCGAACTGTCGAGCTTTGGACAATTTCTGGGCGCCCACCAGAACATCGCGCAGCAGATCTCCAAAGATCCGTCGCTCGTGAATAACGCGGAGTACATGCAGAACCATCCCGAGCTGAAGACCTACCTCCAGGCTCACCCCGGCGTGCAGGAAGAACTGAAGGAAAATCCGCAGGCTTTCATGCAATCGGCTCAGCAGCAGGGTGCCAAGCCCATGCCGAAAGGCAGTGCGCTGGCGCATCCAGAGCAGAAGCAGCACTAGCCTTTAAGGCTGGCGAAGAGGGCCGGAAACGGCCCTTCTCGCTTTCTCAGGTTCAAAGAGAATGGAGGCTCAATGAAGATCAAAGCGATGGTTTTAGCCGCCACGATGGTGGCGGTCGTGATTCCCGCATCCGCGGCGAAGAAGAAACATCAGGATCGCGGCATGCTCGAGAAGATGGAAGCCGTGCCCTGTGGTGCGAAAGAACGTGGCCTCACCGGTCTCGGGAGTATCTTCGCTTCGGCCGGCATTCAGGCGGTGAACTCGGAAGAAAAGCTATGTCCGCAATACTTGTTGCGCACCGACGATATGGAGTACCACATCCGCCCGAAAGATAAGAAACACGAAGTCCTGTTGCCGATTGGTAAAGAAGGCGAGTTCAAGATCAAGAAGAATCTGATGTATCTCAAGGTCGTGGATGGCGACAAGAAGATGCGGCCTTACCAGGTGGTCGCCATCAACCAGTTGCATACCGGAGAGAGCGAACAAGGCGCTTACCGCCCGTCCGATCGGCCGGAGCGTTATCGCAAGCCAGAGCAGCCGGGCGACAAAGCATCCGACGCGATGAGTACGCCTCCAAATCAGCCGCCGCGGTAGGGTCGAGTCTTTTCTCGCGCCGCGAAAATGATTTTGGTGAACGGGCGCAACCGGGCCGTTGCCCCGTTCTGCTGGCGGTGGAATACTCAACTAGGAATGACCCTGGAAGAGTGCCGCCGCTTTTATGCTGAGGAAATCCGCTACGCGGCGAACTTGAGCACTCCTGCGCTCATCGAAGCTTTTGCCCGTGTGCCTCGCGAAAACTTCCTCGGCCCGGGTCCTTGGAAGATCGCAGGCGCCGACCTGACCGGAGGCGGCGCCATTTACATCCCCACCGAAGACGACGATCCCCGCCGCGTGTATCACAACGTCGCGATTGGCCTTGATCCATCCCGCAATTTGAACAACGGACAACCGGGATCGCTTGCCCATTGGATCGAGGCTCTGAATTTGAAAGAAGGCGACCGCGTCTTTCATCTCGGATGCGGTGTCGGCTACTTCACCGCGATCATCGCCGAAACGGTCGGTCCGAACGGCTTCGTTGTGGCCAGCGAAGTCGATCCTAACTTAGCGGTTCGTGCTCAGGAAAACCTTCGCTCCTACTCGAACGTAAGCGTGCATGCTGGTGACGGCATGAACTTGGACTCCGGACCCATCGACGCCATCTTGATCAACGCAGGTGTTACGCATCCGCATCGGCCTTGGCTCGAGAAATTGCAGGAGAGTGGCCGCATCGTCCTGCCACTTACGGTTCCGATGGGAAACACAGGGCTTGGCAAGGGTGTGATGGCGAGAATTGTGCGCGAGCCGAAAGCTGACGACGGGACGCCGCGATTTTCCGCGCGCGTGCTGACCTTCGTCGCGATCTACCATTGTTGCGGCGGCCGAGATGCGCACCTCGAGCCCGCTCTTGGGAAAGCGTTTGCGACCGGAGCCCTAATGAAGATGAAATCGGCGAGACTCGATCAACACGAGCCCGCCGAGGGATGCCTGTTGCATCGGGACGATGTCTGTTTGAGTGGAACGGCGCTGCGATAAATCACTTCCCCCATCTTCCCAGAAGCGAACCCCTCCGGCCTCGCGCGCATCAAAGAGGATTTCGAGCGTTCTTGTCGCCGGGTTGATTGCATTTCGCAAGTTGGAGGCACAATCCTTATGCCTACTGCGCCCGCGTCTGTCGCACCGCTAAACAATGCTCTGGTTTCAGCACTTTTGCTGACCGCGCTCTTCACACCGGCCGCGGCGCAAAACATGGGGTGCGTCGAAGGCAGGGTGACTGACTACCTGGGTGTACCGATCCCGGGAACGAATGTGCGATTAACCTGGCCCGACACGGCACCCCAGATTCCCGAGGCGGTGACGGACGATGAAGGACGGTTCGAGATACGCGACCTGGAACCGGGAACATACAAAGCTTATGCGTGGAACTCGAGCCTTGGCTATGTGCGCCCGGACTCAGTTGTGTTTCGCCCGGGCCTCCCTTCTGTGTTGGTGCCAGCAGGTTCGTGTGTAAACCTGACAATCGACGCGGGCGCTCCCGCGGGACATTTGATCCTCATCGGCCGAGACGCCGTCAGTAGTGAGCCGCTGGGCTCGATGGAGGTGACCCTCGTCCGCCCCGGCCACGGCCCTTCGGAGTCCGAATCTGTCGATTTCAAAGCGGCCCAGCGCGACCTGGAGGTCCCCTCGCGGACCGAGCTCGACCTCGAAGTAAGCGTCACCGGATACAAGCGTACTCATTTCCCAGTGAGCGCCTTACAACCTGGCGAGATCCGAGATTTTCAGTTTGCACTCGATCGGATCGGTACGGGTTGCCTCACCGGCACAGTCGTCGACGACGCCCGATCACCGGTGGAAGGCGTGAAGGTCGAATTACATCCGCTGGACGGTGAGACCTGGGCAGCTCTGCCTAACGGGCGCAGCGACGCAAGTGGTCAGTTCACGATCCGGGACATCCATCCGGCTCCTTTTGTCATCTTCACGTCGAAAGAAAATGCCGAATACATCTACAGTTGGGATACGCTGGATGACCCTGAATTGCCCAGAGTCACAGTGACGCCTGAAGAGGCGTGTCAGAATCTGGACTTGCCGCTGGGTCCAAGAGCCGCCACGGTCGCGGTTGCCGCATACGACGCCCAAACCGGCGATCGAATTCCAAAGATTTCGCTGGAATTTCTGAAAGTTCGTAACACCAAGGAAGGCGAGGGCCTCTACGGCTTAAGCGGTGATGCCCACGTACCATCGTTGACGGAACTCACTCTCACCGTGAGCGCCACCGGATACGGCAAAACCCGGCCCGTCTTGATTTCTCCGCTGCAGCCCGGCAGCGCCTGGAGAACGCGGGTGAGACTTAGACGGGTCGAGAAGCAATAATTCAATGGAAGGAACGAAACAGGCGCCATTCATTGATCGCGCTTCATACCCCCGCTGACACTATTTGCCCCGGGACCGTAGCGAGCGCCGACTCCGCAGCCAAATGCTGGCGGTAGTGAACATGTCTAATGCGCGTTAACTCCACCAACGGGCTCCAGACCGCATGCACAAGATTGTGCTTGATGAGTTGGTGCCAGAATCGGTTTGACCGTTTGTAGAGATACGACATCGCCATGTATAGCGGCACGGCATGCCAGTCGTCCGGCCGCCGCCGCCAGATCGACGCATGCGAGAACAGGCGTTGATAGATCCAGCCGTATCCGTGTTCGAGTTCCTCCGGCGTCATGTGCTTCGGGCGGAATACGGCATGCGATGTGTCGTACAACGACCAGTCGCGGTGCACAATTCGCCCTTCCGCTTCCATCTGCCGGAAAAGCGGCGTCGCCGGATAGGGAGTCAGGATATGGAAGGTGGCGCACTCCAGACGGTTCTCTTCCACCCATTGTGCCGTCCGCGCAAAGACGTCTTTCCGGTCGTGATCAAAACCAAGTACGAACGAACCGTTCACCTGTATGCCCACGTCGTGCAGCATGCGGATCCGTCGAGCGTAGTCGGACGTGCGGGGCGTCTTCTTGCGCGCGTCCGCAAGGTTCTCGTCGGTTAGCGACTCGAAACCGACGAACACTCCCGTGCACCCGGCCAGCGCCATATTTCGAACCAACGACGGATCATCCGTGATGTCGATCGTGACGGCGGCACTCCAAATTTTGTTCAACGGCCGAAGTGCCGTGCACAACGCGTGCAGGTAGTCCCGTCGCGAGCCGAGATTGTTATCGATAAAGACTGCATACGGCTCGCCGTTCTCGCTGAACTCCTGCGCAACTTGATCCGGACGCCGCATTCGGTACGGCATTCGCAGCCCGTCGGTGGCGAGATAGCAAAATCCGCAGCGGTTGTGACAGCCCCGCGTCGCAATCAGGCTGGTCGTGGTGAGAAAACTTTGGCGTGGCAGGATCGAGCGACGCGGCGATGGATCTTCACAATAGTCGTTCTCGTACGTTGCCACGTAACGCGACTGGAGACGGCCGTTTTCAATGTCCCCAAGGACGCGCGGCCAGAGTTGCACGCCATCTCCGAGTGCGAGCGCGTCGGCGTGCGGTGCACATTCCTCGGGGCACGACAAAACGTGCAAGCCGCCAAGGATGACCTTCGCACCGCGCGCGCGATACCAATCGGCAAGATCGTAAGCACGGCATGCGAACGTCAAATGAACGGTGATCGCCACCACTTCGGGCATGGGATCAAACGGGGGGCGGCCGGCGAGCAGATTTTCGTCCCAATACTTGAGCCGCCAGTGGGGCGGCGTTGTTCCCGCGAAGCTCGTCAGCGCCAGTGTTGGAGTGAGCACGTGCTTGCCGAAGCTCGCATTCGCGTCCTTCCCGTAGAACGGATTGATCATCAGCACGTATCGCGGCTCGAATGGTCCAGCGGGAGTGTGCGGATCGAGTGTCGGCGCAATCAGCATTTCCCGTGGTACCCAACGTTTCTTGAGCGGCTCGGCAAATGGATCGTTGTGCATGGGGCCTATACTTTGTATTACAAAGTACTCTTTGTCAAGAAGAGTGCGCGTCTTGGAACCGGGCGGCCAGTTGCGAGTCAGGAATTATGAGGCCGTGAGGACGCTTACTGGATTTTCGCGAGGGCCACGCCGATGCGGGCGAGGGTTGTTTCCCGTCCTAACACTTCCAGCGTCTCAAACAAGGGCGGGGCGTTCTTGCGACCGCAAACAGCGACGCGGATTGGTTGGAACATCTGCCCAGCTTTGATGCCGAGTTCTTGCGATGTCGCGCGCAGTGTTTGGTCGAGCGGGTCGTGCCTGAATTCGACGTTCGCCAGCACTAGTCGCGCCTTCTCTAACACTCGCTTCGCCATCGCAACGTCGCCTTTTTGGGGGATCAGTTCAGCAGGATCGTAAGGCGGCAGTTGATCCACAAAGAAAAAGTCGGCCGTGGTCAAGACATCTCTCAGCAGCTTGATGCGCTCGCGAATCAGGGGTGTGACCCGCAGCATCTGCGCGGAATCCTCGTTATAGCCCGCCTCGTGAACGATCGGCAACAACCGCGCGCTCAGATCCTCGATCGCCAGGCCTCGAATATGCTCAGAGTTCAGCCAGACTGCCTTCGGATCGAAAGTCTCCTCTGGTGTTGGCGCAGGCTCTTTGAAGTTGACGACCGCGTTGGCACGATTGATGCCTTCGAGCGTAAACAACTCGGTCAGGTCGCCGAGCGACAACATCTCGCGATCATTCTTCGGCGACCATCCCAGCAGGCAAAGAAAATTGATAAAGGCCTCGGGTAAAAAACCCGCGTCCCGATACGTGGTCACACTCACCACCGGCCCGTGGCGGCGCTTGGAAAGCTTCGTACCGTCGGGCGCAACCAGCAGCGGCAGGTGAGCAAATTGTGGGGGCGTAGCGCCGGCCGCCTCGAAGATTAGAACGTGCTTGAAGGTGTTAGTCAGGTGATCCTGGCCACGGATGATGTGGGTGATCTTCAAATCGGCGTCGTCCGCGCAGGATGCCAGGTGGTAGGTGGGCATGCCGTCCGAACGGAGAAGCGCAAAGTCCTCGATGTCATCAGCCGCTTTCGCCTGCTCGCCGTACACGGCATCGCTAAAGCGCACCTGTTCGCCCGTCCCTCTCGGCACGCGAAAGCGAAGTGCGAACGGTTCACCAGCCTTCGCGCGACGATCGCTCTTCTCGCGCGACAGTTCTCTCATTCCGGGATTGAACAGCCATGTTCCCTGCGCTCCCGATTTCTCGGCATCCCCAGTGTGCGCCGGAGTGAAATCGCGATACGCAAGGCCTTTGTCGAAAATCGCCCACGCGGTTTTCTGATGAAGCGCCAGGCGCTCCGATTGTTTGTAATCCTCGTCCCATCCCAGATTCAGCCACTTCAGTCCTTCGAAGATCGAGTTGACTGAGGCTTCGCTGTTCCGCTCAACGTCGGTGTCGTCGAGGCGCAAAACCATCGTGCCCCCGGTTCGGCGGGCGTAAAGCCAGTTGAAGATAAACGTCCTTGCACTGCCGACGTGCAGGAAGCCAGTCGGCGACGGAGCGAATCGGACTCGCGGTTTTACCGAAGATAAGTCGCTATTTTTCTGAGGACTAGGAAGATCCGACATGAGAGATTTCATGGTACGGGCGGGCGAAAACCAGCGTCAAGGCGCGTTCCGACCACTCGGGGGGCAATGAAAAGGTTATCAAGGCAAACATGGATTACCTTTCCACACCCTTGTACTTAAATCATATTGAGTTTCTAGCGCGTACTGTGAAAGGATGATTGCCATTTATCTCCCCCATGTTTGCCCCAGGTGTAGTGGTAGGCAATTCGTCTGAGCGGTCTTGCGCGCCATGAACGGTCTTGCCACAAACATCGCGGTAATGCCGGGCATTGTTGCGCTCCTGCTGTTCCTGGTCTTCACTTACCTCTACGAGCAAAGCCGCCAGACTTATTTCCGTGCATGGCAACTCGGTTGGGGCGCCTATTGCTTACACTTCGCGCTCGACACCTGGAACTACTACCACAAGCCTTCTCCGGGGATATATCTGACCGGATCACTGCTCGTGGTGTTCTGGTGCCTGTGTCTTTTTGTTTCGACCCGCTTGATGCGGGAGCGCTTCCGGCTGCGCTGGTTCGACGTCGCACTCGCCTTAGCCGGGATCGGTTTGGCGGTGTGGAATCTGCGCAACCACATGCTGACCGGTGTCTTCGAGCGGGACACCGCGTTCCCGCCGTCGCATCACATCAGCCTTGAACTTGGAACTGCGGCTCTGCTGCTGTACTGCTCGTTCACCTTCTACTATCACGCACACCAGCGGAACTCGCTCGCATTCCGCATGCTGGCGCTCTCGCTCGGCCTGTGGGCCGTGCTGATGGCGCAGGGCCAGTTGCTCAGCCCCTATTGGGAAGTCTTGGGCAGCGTCGGACGATTTCTGGGTCCGTTGCCCCAAATGTTGCTGGGCATCTCGATGGTGATGGTGCTCTTCGAGAATGAGCGGAACGCAGTACTAGAGAACGCAATCGAGTTTTCCACTCTGGGCGTCGATCCGCGCCGGCTTCTCGCTGCCACCGATCTGGTGCCGCGGATGACGGCCGTGCTCGATCGGCTCATTCAGCCCTTGCCCACGCGTCGTGCGGTGATCTGTATCGCGGAGCAGTGGCGAAGCGTTCTTCCATCGGTGCAACGCGGCTTCTCGCCCGAGTTTCTCGCGAAGCTAGAAGGCAAAGGCGGTGGTGAATACATCTGTGAGCTTGCCTACCGCCGCGGCGGCTTCTTCACGTTCCGCAACCTGCCAGAGATGACCGAACCCCTGCCCGCGTTGCCGGGTGCCCGTTTCGAGGAATTCAAGCGTGTGCTAGCTGCGGAGAATATCCGCCATCTGACCGCCGTCAGCCTCCAAACGCGCGAACACAACTTTGGCGTCATCCTGTTTCCGCACGCCGAGTTGCGTGTCTTCGGTGCTTCGAACCTGCGCCTGCTGATCGGCCTTGCATTGCAAATCGGCCTCACCCTGGAAAATTATGTCGTGATGCACGATGCGCAGCGGCGCACGAAAGAGTACGAACTACTCACACAGATCGGCCAGGCGATCAGTTCGCGCCTCGATCAGGACGAAGTGCTGCACACCATCCAGAAGGAATTGGGACAAATCTTTGCGACGGCCGAGTTCTACATTGCCTTCCAGGAAGGCGACGACATTCGCTTCGAACTTGAAACCGAGAACAACAAAATCCTGCCCAAGCGTACGCGCAAGGTGAGCAATGGCCTGACGGAACTGATCATTCGGACCGGGCAGGCGTTGTTGATTCGCTCCGATCTGGAAGGGACTCGCGAGCGTCTCGGCGCCTTTCAGATTGGCGACAAACCCGCAAAGTGCTTCTGTGGCGCGCCCATTCTTCTTGGTGGCAAGCCTGCTGGAGCAATGGTCGCGATGAGCACCGAGCGAGAGTTCGTATTTGAGCAGCGTGATCTCGAAGTCATGCAGACCGCTGCAGGTCAGGTCTCGGTGGCGGTTGAGAACGCACGCCTGTTCGCGGAAGAACAACGCCGTTCGCGACACTTGAGCTTCCTCAATAACATCTCCAGGACCGCAATTTCTACCGAAGACGCCGAGCAGATGCTCGACGACATCGTTGGCGAAATCCAGAAGAACTTCCGCTTCGACCATATCGGCATCGGCATTCTCGATTACGTCACCAAAGACATTGAGATCCGTGCCGAAGCCGGAACGACCGCGCGAGCTAAAGGCAAGCGTATTCCTCTAGGCAGTGGCATCGTTGGACGCGTTGCCCGAACCGGAGAACGTTCCCTGGTACAGAAGGCGGGCGAAGGCCACATGCAGGGCGTCCTTCCGCAGTCGCGCTCGGTGTTGTGCATCCCGATCACCTATGGCGAATCGCTGATGGGCGTCCTCAACGTAGAAAGCCTTGAAGAAAACGCCTTTTCGACGCAGGACGTCCTGATCCTCAACACTCTCGGCGACTTGCTCGCCACCGCACTTCACAACGCTTTTGTCTTCCAGAAGCTGCAGCAGCAATCGATCACTGACGGACTCACCGGAATCAAAACTCGCCGCTTTTTCTGGGAGGCGTTGTCGTCGGAGTGGAAACGCGCTTCCCGTTCCGGCCGCCCGTTCTCTGTCGTGCTCATCGACCTCGACAAGTTTAAGCAAGTCAACGATTCACTCGGCCATCTCGAGGGCGACCTCGTTCTTGCGCGCGTAGGCCGTCTGCTCGAACAAAAATGCCGGCAGTCCAACGTTGTCGCCCGCTACGGCGGGGATGAATTTGTAATCCTGATGCCGGAAACGGGCGTCGAGCAGGCACAAGCTTTGGCTGAGCGCCTCCGACTCTGGCTCGCACAGGACACAATGCTCGCCGAACACCACATCACAGGGAGCTTCGGCGTCGCCAGCTTCCCGGGACACGGCTTCAGCGCGGAAGACATCATTCGCGTCGCCGACGCGGGTATGTACGCCGCAAAGCATGAGGGCGGCAACCGCGTGTCGATGGCCGAAGAGTTTGGTGAGGGCGAACGCTTTGCGTCACAGCGTCAGCAGATATCCACCTACATTGAAGGCTTCCTGCAACGTGAGCAGAGCGATCCCGAGGATCTCGAAGAACTCGTTCACACCCTCAGCAAAATGTGTGGCGATGAGGACGACTGCAACGTTCAAGTTCTGAAGGAATCGATCGAAGCGCTGACCCGCGCCGCCGAATCCCGTGAGATTCATGCCGGAGGCCATGGCGATATGGTCGGCCGCTACGCCGAGTTGATTGCTCGATCGCTGGCCTTACCCCCCGACGAGATCGAGGAACTCGTCTATGCCGGTCGCGTTCACGACGTCGGCAAACTCTTCGTTCCCGAGCGGGTGATCTCTAAGGCTGGTCCGCTCACCGATGAAGAATTCGCGCAGATGAAACAACACGCTCGCGTCGGCGCGGAGATCGTCGGCACGATCCCCGGATCTGTCATACTGCAAAAAGCCATCGAGCACCATCACGAAGCCTTCGATGGCAACGGATATCCCTATGGCCTTCGCGGCGAACAGATTCCCCTCTGGGCTCGGATCCTGTGTGTTGCCGACGCTTATGTGAACATGACGACGGAACGCTCGTTTGCCCCCGCCAAGACCACCGAACAAGCACTCGCAGAACTGGAAAAGATGAGCGGCACGCGCTACGACGGAATGCTTGTGCGCGTGTTGATCCGACAATTAAAGGCTGGCAAGGCTCCGAGCCTCGGCTTGGAAACCTAATGCAAACGCTCGTCAGCAAGTCCGCTGACTTGCCAATTCCCCGCTTGACCTCGAAACTACTAAACATGGCGGTTGCTCTCACCCTTGAAGGCAAAGTTGCGCTGATCACCGGGGGTTCGCGTGGGATTGGTGCAGCCTGCGTACGCGCATTCGTACAAGCAAGCGCTAAGGCTGTGTTCAATTATCAGAGATCGAAAGCTCGCGCTGACGCCCTGGTCGCCGAGTGCGGCGAAGAGCATTGTGCGGCAATCGCAAGCGATTTGACCGGGCTTGCCAGCGCAAAGGATCTGGTCGATGCCACCGTGAAGCGGTTCGGCCGGCTCGACATCCTGGTCGCGAATCACGGCATCTGGCCGCCCATCGATGCTCCCGTCGACGAGATGACCGACGCTCAGTGGCAGGGAACGGTGGCTGTCAATCTCGACAGCGTCTTTTCTCTCGTGCGCCATTCGGTGGCGCAGATGAAAAAGCAAAAGAGACTTTCGACCGGAGAAGGCGGGCATATAGTTCTGGTAAGTTCCACCGCAGGCCAGCGGGGAGAAGCGTTTCACGTAGACTACGCCGCGACCAAAGGTGCGCTTATCAGCATGGTGAAAGGATTGTCGACCGAACTCGCGCGTGACGGGATTTACGTAAACTGCGTTGCTCCCGGCTGGGTCGCCACCGACATGTCGGAGCCGGCTTTGAACGATCCGAAGACCCGCGATACGATCTTCGCCACCATTCCGCTGGGCCGCGTCGGCACACCCGAAGAGATCGCCTTTCCGATTCTCTTCCTTTGTACGAAGCAGGCGGGCTTCATCACAGGTGAGATCTTTAATGTGAATGGTGGCGCGGTTCTGGCGGGCTAGTTTTGGCAAACTGAAGCTGGATTGACGCGATACAGGTAGAGCTCTTCGATTGGCGTCTAACCAAAGAAAACAATGCGATTTCTTACCCTTTTGTTTGTGTCTTTTCTGGCCTTCGGCCAGAGTTCCACATCCACTTCTCCTTCCCCGACGCAAGCCTCGCAAGAGGCCCCTGTCGCCCAGGAAAACTCGGCCAAAGCCAAAGCACTGCTCGATCAGGCGATCCAGGCATTGGGTGGCGACGCATATCTCCATATCCAGGATATGACCCAACAAGGGCGGACGTACAGTTTTCATCGCGGAGAAGCAACGAGCACGGGCGTGCTGTTCTGGCGATTCGTAAAGTATCCAGACAAGGAACGCATTGAACTGACCAAGCAGCGCGACGTGGCTGACGTCTTTAACGGCGTCAAGGGATACGAAATTACCTACAAAGGCACCGCCCAACTCGACACCAAAGTACTGGCCGACTACCTGCGCCGACGCGATCACTCCCTTGACCTGGTTCTGCGCAAGTGGATCAACGAACCAGGTGTTGCATTGTTTTACGAGGGATCTGCGATCGCGGCCGACAAGCCGGCCGAGCAGGTCAGCATCATGAACGCAAAGAACGACAGCGTGACTCTCTACATCGACAGCACCACGCACCTGCCTCTTAAAAAGATGTTTACCTGGCGTGATCCGGCCGACAACCTGCTCAACAAGGAAGAAGAAATCTACGACGCCTACCGTCCCACCCAAGGCATTATGACGCCGTACAGCCTCACGCGCTTCTACAACGGCGAGATGTCGAACCAGCGCTTTCTGAACAATGTGACCTATAACAATTCTCTGAACGAGTCGATGTTCGACGCCAAGACAACCTACGACCCGAGCACCTTGCCACCGCCCAAAAAGTGATCTAGCCGGTTCCTCAAATAAAACTAAAGGCCGCTTGGTTTCGGCCCTGCAAGTCTCGGGCACATCATGTAAAGCCATTATTTTGTTGCTACTACACGGCAGGCATGGCCGTTGGCCGTTCCTTTCCCACCACTAGGTGTGGCAGATTTACCACATACAAATTTTTGAGCCTGCTTGTAATCTGATTGTCGAACGTTGCATAGCTCTCCCCTTGAAGCAGGAACAGACAGTCCGCACCGCGGTTGAATGCAAGGGGGTCGGTCTCCACAGCGGTACACCCGTTCACCTCAAGATCCTTCCCGCGCCTTCCGGTTCAGGCATCGTGTTCCGCCGAACCGATCTCGACGATTTCGAAATCGAGGCCACCGGGCGCAATATTGCGCGCGTCAGCTACGCCACCAGCCTGATGAAAAAAGGCGTGCTGATCTCCACCACCGAGCATTTGCTTTCGGCTTTCATCGGAACGGGAATCGACAACGCGATCGTGGAACTGGACAACCTTGAACTGCCGATTCTGGATGGCAGCGCACGGCCATTTGTAGAGATGATTCAGCGCGCCGGCATTCGAAAGCAGCGCCGCGCGCGAAGCTACATGCGAATCCGCCGCGAGATCGAATTACGGGAAGGGAAGAAGTTCATCGCGATCTATCCGGCGGACAGCTGCTCGGTGGAGTACACGATCGACTTTCCGCATCCGCTGATTGGGAAGGAAACGCTGCGCGTCGAGTTGTCTAACGGCAACTACTGGCGTGAACTTGCTCCGGCTCGTACGTTTGGCTTCCTCCACGAAGCGGACGCAATGCGGCAGCAGGGCTTGATTCGCGGAGCATCAACGGAGAACGCGATTGTTCTGACACGCGATCGAGTGATGAATCCGCCGCTTCGCTACCACGACGAGTTCGTACGCCACAAAGTCCTGGACCTGATTGGCGACCTAGCATTGGTGGGAAAGCAGATCCTGGGTAATATTGTCGCCGACCGCGCCGGTCACGCCATGCATACGGCGCTCGTTTCACGCTTGCTCCGCGACCGCAGCTTGTGGGAAGAGACCCAACTCGAAGAATCTCGCTTCGAATCCAACGCCATTCACGCGGTCGCCGGACAAACGGTGTAGTTCCTACCCGCTTGCGCGGCGTCAACTCTCAGTCCGCGGGCTCGCAGGGATTCTCGTAATCATCTACTTCTTCCATACGCGCTTCCATCAGCCGCTCGAGTTCCGCGCGCGTCTGGTCAATCATGCTGGCCGCAAAATGCTTCGCCATCTTTTGCCGCTCGGGAGACAAATCCTTAACCCGTGCCGACAACATAGTCGCATCCTGTTCAAGCCAGTTCAGGGTTCGGCGCATGCGCGCGATCTTCATATCGTGAGTGAATGTAGCCACGTCCCAGACTCCTGTGAGGGTATTCCTCAAGCCTGACACGCAGATTCAGGACCTGCCCAGTCCCTAGGCGGATTCGGCGGCGGAAACGGCTCGTCAGCCGGCTTTTTTGGGTGCTGGA
>Ga0126381_100001824_pt1 | contig 22857 bp, 20 predicted proteins | sample PanSoiMetPlot_28_FD_96465 | JGI IMG/M metagenome (GOLD analysis project Ga0126381, IMG submission 96465) | Tropical forest soil microbial communities from Panama - MetaG Plot_28 | ecosystem: Environmental > Terrestrial > Soil > Tropical forest > Bulk soil | place: Panama | collected 2016-02-17 | reverse complement strand
GTCGATACTGTCTCTCAGCCGTGTGAGCTCGGGATGTGTGCCAGCCATAGCGTCCTCATTGCCGCCCAGCGCGGCCGCCCGGGCTAGTCTTAAGCGAAGGCGCCTTCTGCGCCAACCGGGCCCTGGTCCCGGCCCGTTAACCGCGATCATATTTTTTAGGCGAAGACATAGTTGGAGTCTCGTGCTTATACTTGTCCCGTTGGGACTTGTGCCGGGGCGAGTAGCGGTTGGCGCGAGTTTTGGGGCGGGCGCAATGAAAGCAAAGGCGTTCTTGGCGGCGCTGGCATTTGGCCTGGCGGTGGCCGGCTGCGCTTCGCCCGACAATCAGGAGGCGGCGACGGCCAACGACCCGCTCGAGCGGATGAACCGCTTCTTCTTCGACTTCAACCAGAGGCTGGATCGTCACGCGGCTCTGCCTGCAGCCAGCTTCTACGCCGACAATGTGCCCAGCGGCATTCGCGGCAATATCCATAATTTCTTGGTCAATATGGGCGGGCCGGTCACGGTCGCCAACGATATCCTAATCGGGGAATTTCAGAATGCGGCGGAAGCCGGTGCCCGCTTCATCATCAACACGACCGTTGGAGTGGTGGGGGTTTTCGATGTCGCAACCGGCTGGGGCCTGCGCGAAAAGAGCCGCGATTTCGGCGCTACCCTAGGCGTTTATGGCGTGCCCCAAGGCCCTTATCTGGTGCTGCCCTTCCGCGGTCCCACTTCAGTCCGGGATTTTTCTGGCAGTTATGTGGATGGCTATTTCTCGCCCCTGCACTTCATTCATTACAGCGGCAGCACCTATGTCGGCCTGGTCCATTCCACCCTGGGCTCAGTAGACACGCGATCCGCCAATATCGTGACCTTCCAGGACATCCAGCGGGCCTCAGTAGATTATTACGCAACCATGCGGGACTATTACAGGCAGCGGCGCGAGCGCCAGGTCCAGGATAAGGCGGTCCAGACCGTCGAACTTCCCGACTTTTAGAACGGCCAAGAATTGGCTAAGCATCGGAACGATGCCCAGGCCCCTTTCCATTCCCGTCATCGAGCGCATCGTCGCTTTCTGCTGCCGCTGGCAGGGCGTGGTGATTTTGGCGAGCCTGCTACTAGCTCTGGGTGCGAGCTTTTATACCGCCACCCATTTTGCCATGAACAGCAACAGCGGTGACTTGATTTCGCCCGATACCGCGTGGCGCAAGCGCCAGCAGCAATTCGACCGACTATTTCCTCAGCAATCAGACCTGATCCTGGTGGTTATCGATGGAACCACGCCAGAACTGGCGGAAGCGGCTGCTGCAACGCTTACTACCCGCCTCAACGAGAACAAAATGTTATTCCCGGATGTGCGGCGTTCCGACGGCGGTCCCTTTTTCGATCACAACGGCATGCTCTTTCTGCCGCTCAAGGACGTCCAAGCCACGACCCAGCAGTTGATCAAGGCACAACCGTTCCTCGGCGCGCTTGCCGCCGATCCGTCGCTGCGTGGCGTGATGGACAGTCTTTCGACCGTGCTTCTGGGCGTGTCGCGGGGCCAAGCCAAGCTCTCTGATTTGGATCTCGCCATGACGCAGTTTGGCCAGGTTCTTGCCGCCGCGGCGAAAGGACAGGCCGATTATCTGTCCTGGCGCGCCCTCATCACGGGCGAGGCACCTCGCGCCGAAGAGGTTCGACGTTTCATCGAGGTCAGGCCAAGATTGTTTTACGACGAGTTGGAGCCTGGCCGGCGCGCCAGCGACGCGATCCGCGCCGCCGCCTCGCAATTGGACCTCGATCCCGGCCATGGCGTGCGGGTTCGCCTCACCGGCGATGTGCCGCTCAGGGACGAGGAGTTCGGCACTCTCACCGACCGGGTCTGGCTGATGATCTCGGCGATGATGGCGGGTGTCTTAGCCACGCTGTGGCTGGCATTACGTTCGTTTAAAATCATTATCGCCATCCTGGTGACCTTGTTCGTGGGCCTAGTCATCACCATGGGAGTGGGTCTTTTCTTTGTCGGCGTCTTCAACATCATCTCGATCGCCTTCATCGCCTTGTTCGTGGGACTGGGCGTGGATTTCGGCATTCAATTTTCAGTGCGCTACCGCGCCGAGCGGTTCCGCTATCCCGTGCTGCGGGAAGCGCTCTGCCATACCGGCCGCAGCGTAGGCTTGCCGTTGGCGTTGGCGGCGTCGGCGACCGCGGTGGGCTTCTTTTCCTTTCTGCCCACCGATTATACCGGGGTGGCCGAGTTGGGCTTTGTCGCGGGTCTGGGCATGGTTGTGGCTTTTGCCACGTCGATTACGCTGTTGCCCGCGCTCCTGATGTGGCTCTCGCCGGAAGGCGAAGCCGAGGATGTGGGTTTTATCGCGCTCGCTCCGCTCGATCGCTTCCTGGCGCGGAACCGCATGCCGATCCTGAGGATCGCCGCCATAAGCGGCGTGATCTGCCTGGCGCTGACTTATTTCCTGCGCTTTGATTCCAATCCGCTCGATTTGCGCAGCCGGAAAGCGGAGTCGGTCTCGACCCTGTTCGACCTGATGGGCAATTCCCAGACGTCGCCCAACGCCATCAATGTGCTGGCACCCTCGCTCGCCAAGGCCAATCAGCTAGCGGCGCGTTTGGCCGAACTACCCAGCGTCGACCAGGTGCTCACCCTTTCGACCTTCGTGCCCGATGATCAGACTCAAAAGCTCGCCCTGATTGCGGACGCCAACGGACTTCTCGACCCCACGCTCAATCCTTTTGACGTCAAGCCCTCACCCAGCGATGCCGAACTGGTGGCGAGCTTCAAGGCAACAGCGGCCAAGTTGCGCGACGCGGCCAAAGACGGAAGAGACGAGGCCTCATCCCATGCCCGCGCGTTGGCCGCGTCGCTGGAAGTATTGGCGAACGGACCCAAGGCCAATCGCGACCGCGCCACCGAGGCGATCGTTCCGGGGCTAAAGACCATGCTCAGGCAATTGTCGGATGCGCTGACTCCCGGCCGCGTCTCGCTCGACAATTTGCCGCCTCAGATGAAACGGGACTGGGTGACGCCCGATGGAATGGCCCGTATCCAGGTCTTTCCCAAGGACATCAGTAATGATCCGCGCGTGCTGTCACGCTTCAGCGATGCGGTCCTGAGGGTCGCGCCGGATGCCACCGGAGCACCAATCTCGATCCGCGAATCCGGCCGCACCATTGTGGGCGCGTTCACCAAGGCCGGCATCCTGTCTTTCCTCGCCATCCTGGTCCTTTTGGCGGCGGTATTGCGGCGCGCCGCCGATGTGGTAACTACCCTGGCCCCGCTGATCCTGGCTGGCCTGCTCACGGTAGGAAGTTGTGTGGCGTTCAACTTGCAGCTTAACTTCGCGAACATCATCGCCCTGCCACTGCTTCTCGGCATTGGCGTCGCCTTCAACATTTATTTCACGGTAGCGTGGCGGGCCGGCGCCAAGAATTTCTTGCAATCGAGCCTGACCAGAGCGGTGATCTTCAGCGCGGCCACCACCGCGTCCAGCTTCGGCACCCTCTGGCTGTCGCGCCACCCTGGCACTGCGAGCATGGGCGAATTGTTGATGATCTCGCTGTTCTGGACCTTGGTGACGACGCTTTTCGTGAGCCCGGCGCTGCTGGGGCCGCCGCCGCCTGACAGGGAACAGGCTCACGAAAAGCTTATCTGATTTTAACCCCCTCCAGGGCACGTCCAAGCAGCCTTCGCAATAAAGGCCAACCAGCCTCGCCCCGCGCATGGGAGCATGCCAGCGGGAGGATCAGCCTAAGGTTTGATCGGCCAGGGCATCAATTTTCTTCGCCAGCCCCTGTGGACCTGACGCCTGAAGAGTCGCACCAAAATCGGAGCGCTTCTGGGCAAGCTGGCTGATATTGCCGTTCAAATAAACGTCGACGATCTTCCAGTGACCTTCCACCAGATGAAGGCGGTAGTTGAACGGAATCGCGTCGCCATTGGCGGGCTTGAGCGTGCTCTTGACGAATTTGTCCGAGCCTCGGTCCGTCACCGCAGGATCCACCGTGAATTTCTCGCCATTGTAGCTATCGAAGTTGCGGGCATAGTCTGCAACCGTCATGCGATCGAAGGCAGTGACCAACGCTTTCTGGTCTTCGGGCGAGATGGACGCCCAACCCGGACCCACCGAGAGCGCCGTCATCCCTTCAATGTCGAACGCCTGATCGACCGCGGGCTTGAGCTTCTCATAGCGACCTTTGGCGGTGCCGCCGGATTTCATGCTGGCGACAAGCGCGTCATAAAAATTCTGGATGGTGGCGGCCGCTGGATCGGATTGTTGCGCGCTCGCGGGCACGCCCAGTGCCAGTAGCAGGAGCGCCAGCGAAAGCGCGGGCCAGATGCGTTTGATCATGAATGCCTCGTCAGTGTACAGGCCCTTATCCGCGTAGAACGCGCGACAGGGGATTATGCCCCATGCATCTTGGCAATTTTTCGGCCTTACGCTTCCCGGTCGAGAAGAAAAAGCGGTAGACCCGAAAGCTCGGGCGAGCGGGCGGCGTGAGGCCCCAGGGCGGTGATGGCCGCTTTCGCCCTCTTCTCGGCCTCGGCGCGCGCGCCCTCCACCCCCAAAAGCGTCACAAGAGTGGCCTTGCCCATTCCTGCATCTTTGCCCACCGCCTTGCCGGTCTTTTCGGCGGTCGAAGTCACGTCCAGAAGATCATCGGTAATCTGGAACACCAGGCCCATCTCGCGGGCATAGTCGCGCAGACGCATTCTGTCTTGCGCAGCCGCCCCGCCCAGGATCGGTCCCGCCTCGCAAGAGAATTCGAACAATTGCCCAGTCTTGAGCCGCTGCAGGTCGAGCACCTCGTCCAGCCCGAAATTTCCGCCCGCCAGCATGTCGATAATCTGGCCGCCGATCATGCCGTCATGGCCGGACGCCTCCGCCAGGCGCGCGATCAGATTCACACGAACTTGCGGATCGGGATGGGTGGCGGCGTCCGCCAGAATTTCGAAGGAGATCGTGAGAAGCGCGTCTCCGGCCAGCACCGCAGTCATTTCGTCGAAAGCGACATGGGTGGTGGGGCGACCGCGCCTCAAATCGTCATCATCCATGCAGGGCAGATCGTCATGCACCAGAGAATAAGTGTGGAGAGCTTCGATCGCAGCACCCACCCGTAGTGCCTGCGGGTCATACACGCCAAACAGCCGCGCGGAGTGAAGGACGAGAAAGGGTCTGATCCGCTTGCCCCCCGCGAACGTGGCGTAGCGCATCGCCTCTTGGACCCGCGCTTGCGCGCCACGGGGCTTGGGCAACACGCTCTGCAGTACCGAATCAACCGCGGCGGCGCTGGCGGCGATGGCGCGGGGCAACCCTGTTTTATCGACGTCCATTGCGATCTGCATATCCCCCATGCATGCCCGGTCCCGATCCCCTAATTCCACTCCAAAGCCCTTGATGCGACATCTAGTCCCCAAGGCTAAAAGGCCACGGAATTATCCCCTTTGTCATCCCAATATCGGCCTATCTGACATGTCCTTAACCGGTTCCGGTCCCAAAACCGATAGGGTTGTTTTCAGGGGGTCGATGCGGGAAACTGGCTTGGCTTGGCGAGGGTTAGGCCTTATTTCCCCTTGAGCCCGCTCGTGCGCCGCAAAGGAAGAAACATGCGAGTCATTCTTGCCCAGCCGCGCGGCTTCTGTGCCGGAGTCGTGCGTGCCATCGACATCGTCGAGAAGGCGCTCGATAAATACGGCGAGCCGGTCTATGTCCGGCATGAGATCGTCCATAACCGCCATGTCGTGGACACTCTCAAGAGCAAGGGCGCCCGCTTTGTCGAAGAACTGGACGAGGTGCCCGAGGGCGCGGTGACCGTATTTTCTGCACACGGCGTACCGCAGTCCGTGGTCAAGACCGCACAATCGAGGGGCTTGCCGGTATTGGACGCCACATGTCCCCTGGTTTCCAAAGTGCACAACCAGGGCAAGCGCTATGTCGCGCACGGCCGCACCCTGATCTTGATCGGCCATGCCGGCCATCCCGAAGTGGAAGGCACCATGGGCCAAGTGGGGGCGCCGGTGCATCTGGTTCAATCGGAAGCCGATGTAGGGACGTTGCCTATACCCCCCGACCATCCAGTCGCCTATATCACCCAGACCACCCTTTCCATCGACGACACCAAGGGCATCATCGTCGCCTTGAAGAAGCGATTTGACGACATCGTTGGACCCGAGACCAGCGATATTTGCTACGCAACCCAAAACCGCCAGACCGCAGTGCGCGAACTGGCCAAAGTGGCCGATGTGATCCTGGTGGTGGGAGCAAAGAATTCCTCCAACTCCAACCGGCTGCGTGAAATCGGGATCGAGGAAGGTGTCCCGTCTTATCTGATTGCCGACGGCAATGAATTGAAGCCCGATTGGGTGCGGGGCAAGAAGGTGGTGGGACTCACTGCGGGCGCCAGCGCGCCCGAAGAGCTGGTGCGCCATGTGATCGCGGCGTTGTCGGAGATCGAAGACGTTGAAGTCGAACAGATGGACGGCAAGAAGGAGCATATCGAGTTCCGGCTGCCGGCCGAATTGAGGGTTTAAAATGGGTCTGCCGCTGCGCCAGGCCGCCAAGATCGGCGCCTATGTGATGAAGAAACATCTTTCTGGCGGAAAATATCCGCTGGTGCTGATGCTGGAGCCTTTGTTCCGCTGTAACCTGGCCTGTGCCGGTTGCGGCAAAATCGACTATCCCGACGAGATTCTGAATCAACGTCTGTCGGTCAAGCAATGCATGGACGCAATCGATGAATGCGGCGCCCCCGCGGTCTCGATCGCGGGCGGCGAGCCCCTGCTTCATCGCGATATGCCCAAAATCGTGCAGGGCTTTCTGGAGCGGGACAAATTCGTCATCCTCTGCACCAACGCGCTGCTTCTTTCCAAGAAGATCGATCTGTACACGCCCGACCCCAATTTCACTTGGTCCATCCATCTCGATGGCGACCGGGAGATGCACGCCAAGTCGGTCTGCCTGGACGGCGTCTATGACAAGGCCGTCGCCGCGATCAAGCTCGCCAAGGAAAAAGGTTTCCGCACCCAGATCAATTGCACTTTGTTCGACGGGGCCGATCCCGAGCGCACCGCAAAATTCTTCGATGAGATGATGGCGATGGGTGTCGACGGCATCACGGTCTCGCCCGGCTATGCGTATGAGCGCGCGCCCGACCAGCAGCATTTCCTTAATCGCGAGCGCACCAAGAAAATGTTCCGCGAGATTCTCTCGCGTGGCCGCGGCGGTAAAAACTGGGAATTCACCAACTCGGCCCTGTTCATGGATTTTCTGGCCGGCAACCAGACATACGAATGTACGCCCTGGTCCATGCCGCTCTACACCGTCTTTGGCTGGCAGAAGCCCTGTTACCTCTTGGGCGAGGGCTATGTGAGGACCTTCGCCGAACTGATGGAAGGCACGGAGTGGGAGAAATACGGCGTCGGCAAATATGAGAAATGCGCCAACTGCATGGTGCATTGCGGCTTCGAAGGCACCGCCGCCACCGACGCTATCAAACATCCGTTGAAGTCGCTGCCAATCCTGTTGAAGGGCGTGAAGACTGAAGGCCCGATGGCGCCGGATATCGACCTCTCCCGCCAACGGCCGGCAGAATTCGTCTTCTCCCGCCATGTGGAGAAGAAGATGTCAGAGATCCGGTCGGGCAAATCCGACACCGCTGAGGTTCGCGCAGCGGAGTAATTCCTTGAACGCTTTGTTCGAGGCGCGCGCCGTGCGGATCAAACCCGGCACTTGCAACGGATGGCGCAACAGCGAGCCCAGCACGCGCGCAAAAGCGATCCCGCCATCCGGCTTCATCGCCACCAGCGCCGCCGGGGGCAACACATGGGCGGCATCGTCGGAAATCACCCTGAGTACCGCGAAGGGCAGATTGCGCCTGACGGCGAAGCGTGCGGCAATAGCGCTTTCCATGTCCACCGCCAGCGCACCTGTGCTGTCATAGAGCGCGGCTTTGGTTTCGGCATTATCCAGGATCGTGTCGCTCGCAGCGACCGGTCCCTGATGCGTTTGCGAAAGCTTCGCCGCCAGCGCGACGCGCCAGGGATCTGAGCAACGCCAGGTCTCGCGGCCCTGGACCACACGATCGGCGATGACCGCTTCCCCCACTTTGAGCAGCGGCGACAGAGCGCCCGCCAGGCCTACCGAGATCACGCCTCTGATGTCGCCATGCAGCGCGTCGAGTTTTCCTCGAAGCGATGCCGCGTCTCCGCCACCAGCCACCGCGACCACTCCCGCTCCGCCCACGATCTCGGCTTCGCGCTTAAGGCCCGTAACGGCGAGTATGGTCACTTGATGCTTCTCACAGGCCCGCCTCGACGCGGGCGGAATTCCCCAGCTTGAGATTGCGATATCGCGCCAGAGCCCAAAGCGGAAAGAATCTCGGATAACCGTGATAATTGAGATAGAAAACGCGCGGAAATCCACCGCCGGTGTAGTGCGGCTGACTCCACGATCCATCTTCTTCTTGGGTCCGTTTGAGATGGGCGATGCCCCGCGCTACAGCGGGATGGTCCACCTGCCCCGCCGCCATCAGGCCCAACAGCGCCCAGGCCGTCTGGGACGCCGTGGAGGGCGCGCGCTCATAGGCCTTGTAGTCGAGCTTGTAGCTGCTGCAATTCTCGCCCCAGCCGCCATCCTCGTTTTGGATCTGGATCAGCCAATTGGCGGCGCGGCGCATAGTGGGATCGTCTTGGCCAAGCCCCGCCGCGTTCAAACCCGCCAGCGCCGACCAGGTACCATAGATGTAGTTGACGCCCCAGCGGCCGAACCAGGAACCGTCCCGCATTTGGGTCGATCTCAAATAACCCACGCCAGATTTCAGGCGCGCGGCGTCGCCGCCCAGTTGCGCGATCATCCCCACGCAGCGGCCAGTAACGTCCTCGGTCGGCGGGTCTAACAGCGCGCCATGATCCGCGAAAGGAATATTGTTCAGGTAATAATAGCTGTTATCAGCATCGAACGCGGCCCAGCCGCCATTTTTGCTCTGCAGCCCTTCCACCCATTCGGCCCCGCGCGCGATTGCATCGCCGCAATCAGTTGCGATGCCCGTCTTTGCGGCACGGTTCAGCGCCATCACCACCACAGCGGTATCGTCCAGATCGGGATAATGATCGTTGCGGTATTGGAAAGCCCAGCCGCCCGGCCGCACCTGGGGCCTCTCCTCTGACCAGTCTCCCTTCGCCTCCAGGACTTGGAGAGGCTTCAGCCATTCCAGTCCTCGCGCCGCCGCTTGTTCGGCGTGCGCATCCTTTGTCTCGAGCAGGGCATGCGCCACCAGAGAAGTGTCCCAGACCGGCGACACGCAGGGTTGGCAATAGGCTTCCTCGTTCTTCACGACCAGAAGCTTTTCCACAGAGCGCCGGGCGATGGCGCGGTCAGGATGATCGGGCGGATAGCCCAACAGGTCGAACATCATCACGCTGTTGGCCATGGCGGGATAGATGGCGCCCAAACCGTCCTCGCCGTTCAGCCGTTCGGTAGTCCAGCTCCGGCATCTTTCGATAGCGCGCGCGCGGAGCTTTTTCGGCCAAAATGGCTCGAAGCGCTTCAGGCACCAATCCAGCGCGGCGAAGAAGGCCGACCAGCCTGCCTTCTGATGGGGCGCGCGGGGCGAAGCGGTGGGAATGCCGGGCACGAACAATTCATGGACGTGAATCCCGCGCGGATTCCGGGCCAGCGGCCGCTTTGCCGCCAGAACCAGAAGCGGCACGATCACGGTGCGCGCCCAGTAACTCATCTTGGAAAGGTGAAACGGAAACCAGCGCGGCACCAGGATCAGTTCCACAGGCAGGGTCGGCACGTTTGCCCAGGATGTCTCGCCATACAACGCCAACAAGATGCGGGTGAAGACATTAGCCTTAATCGCGCCGCCGCGTTCCCTCAGCTCGGCGCGGGCCTTAGCCATGTGCGGTGCCTCGATATCGTCGCCGATCATCTTGAGTGCGAAATAGGCTTTCACAGTGGCAGAGATGTCGAAGGCGCCGTCGTGATAAAGCGGCCAGCCGCCATGCGTGCCCTGGATGCGGCGCAAATAGATGCCGATCTTGCGCTCCAATTCCAGGTTGGGCCCTTCGCCCAAATAATGGACGAGAAGCACATATTCCGCAGGAATGGTGGCGTCGGCCTCAAGCTCATAGACCCAGTGGCCGTCCGGCCGCTGCTCGGCCAGGATCGCTGCCGTGGCGGCGCGGATGGCGGCTTCCACTTCGGCGAAGTCGTTGGGGGCAAGTTGGTTCATGATAGTCGACTATAGACGCAGACGCTTGAGCACCAAAGACGCAGCCGCCTCGCCCGAGCGCACCGCCCCTTCCAACGTGGCGGGAAGCGCAGTGTCGGTCCAATCTCCGGCCACAAACAAATTGCGGCAATTGGTTTTTGCAGGCGGCCGCTTCAAATCCTGTTCCGGCGTGGCTGCGAAGGTAGCGCGTTTTTCCTTTACGATCTGCCAGCGCGGCAGGTCGGCGGATATACGCAAGGCCGCCGACACGTCCCTCCACATGAGCCCCGCCAGCTCCTCGCGCTCATAGTCCACGATTTCGTCTGCACCCGACACCGTTACGGAAATGCGCTCCTCGAACGAGAAGATCCATTCGACCATTCCACCGATCACTCCCAGGATCGGCGGGGCGCCTTTGGGCGCGGGAAAGCGGAAATGACCATTGACGATGGCGCTGAATTCGGTGGGGACGGAAAGTTCGGGCAGCAATTCCCTGGCCACAAAGGGTGGCACCGCAAGCACCACCATATCATTAGGATTGAGTGGCACTGTTACGTCGGTAAATTGCAGCGCAAGCACGGCGCGTTGGCCGAGCACGATGCTACGCAATCTCTTGCCCATTTCTACCCTGGCGCCCTTCCGCTCCAGGAACGACAAAGCGGGATCGATGAAGACAGACGACAAAGTGGGTGTGGCGATGCGGGGCCGGCAGGCGTGCCCGCCCCGCGCCAGCGTCTCGCGCAGCACCTGGCCGGCCAATTGGGCTGAGCCGTTCTCGGGCTGGGTGTTGAGCGCCGCTAACAGGAAGGGCCGCATCAGCCGGTCCCAAAGCGCGCCTTTGGCCGGGACCAGTTCTTCGATCCTGGCCTTGCGGCTTGCAAACATCAGCTTGGCATATGGAAGATAATCCGCAGCCCTGGTGCCGGGGACGCGCCGATCGCGCGAAATGATCCACCAAGGCAGCGGTCCGCCATTCAACCTGAGGGTCCATCGCGCGCCGGTTGTGACGTCGGTGAATGGGAAATGGGCCTGCCTTGGCCCGGTGAGCATCCCTTTGGGCTTGATCCGGCTCAGATAGCGCCCAAGCGCGTCATTACCGGAAAGCACCAGATGATTGCCATTGTCGATGATCTGATCAAGGGCGGGATCGTAATAGGAGCGGCAACGCCCTCCGGCCTGACCCGCCGCTTCGTACAGCGTGACGGCAACGCCTTTATCCGCCAATCGAGTGGCGGCGGCCAAGCCCGCCAGCCCCGCGCCAATCACAAAGGCACGGCGCCGTTCTCCTGGCTCTTGCTCCGTCTCAGCCATTCCTTCAGCCGAAGCCCGCGCGCAGAAGCAACGAAAGGAGTTTGCCACGCGATAGCGACACGCGCTTTCTGGGGGGCGCGAAGCCCTGGGCCTCGCTCGCCTTCAAGATCTCCCGATAGACGGCGCCCATCAGGCGTGGCGTGGCGATTCGTCCCTTGGGCTTCTCTGCCAGGATCGCGGTCGCCTTACCGTAATGGTCATGCGCCAGCGCCGCCACGCCACGGCACACGCCGTCCACTCTGCCATCCGACACCACCATTCTGGGATCGAGCGATTTGAACCCGACGGCAAAGAGATATTCGCGCGGCAGATAAAGGCGCCCGATGCCCGCATCCTCGTCGATGTCGCGTAGGATATTGGTCAATTGCAGGGCCCGGCCCAGATTATGGGCTAGGGCGAAACCGGGTTCCTCTTCCATGCCGAACACTTTGATCGAAAGCCGCCCCACCGCGCTCGCCACGCGCTCGCAATATAGGTCGAGGGTGGCGAGATCCGGCGCGACGATATCTTCCGCCACATCCATTTCCATCCCGTCCAGAACGGTGAGGAAGTCCACTTTGCGAAGTCCGAATTGCTCGACCGCCGGTGCTAGGAACGAGACCCGCTGCGGCTTCTGCCCGCCATAGAGCGCTTCGAGGTCATAGCGCCAGGCCTCGAGCCGGTCACGGCGCTCGGAGCGCGTGCCGAGTCCGTCATCGGCAATATCGTCCACCCGGCGGCAAAAGGCATAGATCGCGAACATGGCGTCGCGCTCGCGTTTGGGCATCAACCGCATGGCAAGATAGAAGGAACTGCCCGCCGCCTTCTTCTTCGCCGAAGCCGCCTGGGACGCGGGCGATACCTTGCTCATGAACGCCTGCGCCTCACGCGCGAGAAAAGGAAAAACGGCAGCCGCCCGACGAACAAGCTTGCCACACGCGCCTTGGAATGATGGACTTTTTCGCTCAAGGGGTCGCGGCTTGCCAGCATGGCGTTCAAATCTTCGGCCAGGGTTTGAATGAGATCGACCTCCAAGGCAAGCCTCACGTCCCTGATCAAGCCGGCAAAGCGGCATGATTCTTGTAGAAGTGCGCCATTCTTGGCCGCCAGCCCGGTTATTACGCATCCGAGTGCTGGGCTGGCTTTGGCTAAGGCCAGGGCGGTCACGTCCAGGCCATTTTCCTTAAGCGCGTCTTGCGGAATATAGACCCGGTTGAGGTCGCGGTAATCTTTGGCGCAATCTTGCAGATGATTGATGACCTGAAGCGCCGCGCACAGGGCATCGTTGGCGGGCCAGGTATCGCGGCTTTCCCCATGCACGTCCAGGACGAAGCGGCCGACCGGCATGGCGGAATAGCGGCAATAATCCATCAGCTCGGCCCAGTCGCGATAACGCAATTTGGTGACGTCACGGCGAAAAGCTTCGAGCAGATCCAGCGCGTGCTCGCCGCTCAAGCCTCGTTCGGACAAAACGTGGCGAAGGGTCAATGCCTCCGGCGAGGTACTGCTTTCACCCACAAGACTTCGCCGCATGTCTTCCAACAATTTGAGCTTGTCACTTTGTGAGGCGGTAGCATTATCCGCGATGTCGTCAGCGAACCTGGCGAACCGATAGAAAGCCAGAATTGGCCCGCGAGCCTTGGGCGCAATTAGGTACGAAGCGACGGGAAAATTCTCGTCATGATGGCCCTTGCCAGACTGGAGCGCAGTTGCCTCGCTCACGCGCCACCTTCGCTATCTGAGGCCTTATTTTTATGGCCTACCGCTTCGCTATCTGAGGCCTGGGCCCTGCCCTTCCACATGCCGCCCTTGCCGGACCAATATTGGACCGCGGAATCCAGCGTGAACACGGAATAAACAGCTCCGATCAGGGGCAGCAGGAGTCCCCAAAGGGGCGACAGACGGTAAAAGCGCAGCATCGGTTGGAACATCACGGCCATGATCGCCCAAGCAAGATAGGCGGCAAGTCGCACATAATACATGGCGAAGAGAGCGCCCAACACCGGTGCGATATAGACAATGAAAAGACCGATCAGGGTGCCTACGAGCAAGATGGGCGAATAGTTCAATTGTGCAAAAGCCGATCTGGCCACCATCCTGCGGATATCGCCGAAGTGAGGATACGGCCTGAGCGAAATGGAGCGGTCCGTCAGGCCCAACCAGATCGAACCCTGTTTCTTCAAGATCCGGGCCAGCGCGCAATCGTCAATAATGTTTTGCCGGATCGCCGCAAGCCCGCCCGCAGCTTCCAGCGCTTCGCGTCGCACCAGCATGCAGCCTCCCGCCGCCGCCGCAACCTTGCTTTTGGGATCATTCGCTGCGCGAAACGGAAACAACATGTCGAAAAAAAACACGAATGCGGGGATCAGGAAATGTTCGGATGGGGAGCGGCATTGAAGCCGGGCCATTAAAGACACCAGCGTCTTCCGGCCATCTTCCGCGCGCGCCACCAACTGTCTGAGGTTGTCGGGCTTGTGGGCGATATCGGCGTCAGTGAACCAGAAAAACTCCGGGGCGCCCGCTCCAGCCACGCCCTGGCTCATCGCCCAGAGCTTGCCCGTCCAGCCGGGCGGCCGCGCCCCGCCTTTCAGCACGGCAAGGCGTGCATCCCCGATCGCCCGGGCCATGTCCGCAGTGCGGTCTTCCGACTGATCGTCCACCATTATCACTCGAAATTCGCCTGGATAATCCTGCGCCAGAAGACTGGCCAGACTCCGCGCAATCACGTCTTCCTCATTGCGCGCGGGGATTATCGCGACCACGGATGGCCAGTGGTCCGGCGTCGCGACGGCCAGGGTGTCCCGCTCGCGCAGCAGCCAGAAGAAGCGGTGACCGAGAAGCAGGTAAAGCCAGATCAGGAGCGGCAGAAAGCCCAACAAAAGACCTACGATCATTCAAAGATACCCATTGGCCAAGAACCAGGCATAGGCGTCCTTCAATCCTTCACCGTAGGGACGCGCGCTATAGCCGAGCTCGCGCGTGGCCTTGGCGGAAGAGAAATACATCAGATAGCGCGACATGCGCAGCGCATCGGCGGTTAGGAAGGGCTCCCTGCCGGTGACGCGCGCCACCCCTTCCAGGGTGAAAGCGAGCGGAAACAGCGGCGCGCGCGGCAGCCTAATAGTTGGCGGCTTTCGCCCCGCCAAACGAGCGATATCCGTCAGCATCGCCGCCAGACTCACATTCTCGCCGCCCAGAATGTAATTATCCCCGACCCGGCCATGCTCCAGCGCCAGGAAATGGCCTTCCGCCACGTCGTCCACATGCACCAGATTGAGTCCGGTGTCGACGAAAGCCGGCATCCTTCCTCGCGCTGCCTCGACAATGATGCGGCCTGTGGGGGTTGGCTTCACGTCGCGTGGGCCGATGGGCGTGGACGGCGCAACGATCACGGCAGGAAGCTTCTGGTCGGCGATCATGCGCTCGACCTCGCGCTCGGCCAGCAATTTGCTTTTCTTGTAGACGCCGATAGCGCTTCGCTCGCTATGGCGCGAAGTCTCATCAACCGCTTCGCCATTCCCAGGCTTCAAAGCGGCCACTGACGAAGTATAGACCACGCGCTCCAACCCAGCCTTGAGCGCGGCCTGCATAGTGGCGCGGGCGCCTTCCAGATTGTTACGGGCGATCTCCAGCGGATCGCGTGCCCAAAGCCGGTAGTCGGCGGCGACGTGGAAAAGATATCGTGCGCCCTCAAGGGCCAGGCACATGGATTGGACATCGCGCATGTCGCCAAGCACGACATCCACATCGAGGCCTGCGATATTGGTGCGCGGCGAGTTTGGACGCATCAACACGCGCACCTTGAAGCCGCGTTCCAGCGCTTTGCGCGCCACCGCTGCGCCGACAAAGCCCGACGCGCCCGTGACCAGGACCAAATCGCTCATGGCGGCGTAGAGCGTGCGCGCAGCGCCGCTTGCGCCTCGGCGCTTTGCCAATAGAGCAGGGCCGGCACACCGATCACGATTTCTCGCGCGCGCCTAAGCAGCGAAACCGCCAGTCCCATCTCGGCCGGAAGGCCGAACAAAGGCGCCAGCATGGCATAACCGGCCTCCTGCACGCCCAAAGCCGCTGGAACGAATGCGCCGATGGAGCGCAATGCGCACAACAACGCCTCGACCGCCACTGCATCTGGAAGACTTATCTTACCCCCGATCAGGAGAAACGCGATGTAGGTACCTCCTCCACCGCCGATCCAGGACGCCAGATGCAGAGAGGAGGACAGTGCCAAGCGCTTGGGCGAGGCGTAAAGCGCATGGATCGCATCACGGAAACTAGCACCGCTTTTGATCTCACCGAAAAAACGCGCCGCCACGCGCTCCGCGAAGTCCGCGCCTTTCTTCTGCAAAAGGATCAGAGCAGCGAGCGCAGGTACGGCCACGACCAGCGTGATCAGCATGGCGTTGATCAGTGGCCCGGCGACGGCCAGATGGCGGAAATGTCCCACGCCAAGCAGGATGCCAATAGCGAGGAATGCCACCTGCGCCATCGCCTCCGCCGTCGCGTCGGCCGCGACGGAGGCCGCGGCGTAGCCCGCGCTCATGCCATGAAGGATCACGAGCCTTGCTGCGGCCACCATGCCGCCCACTGGCGAGAAAGGCGAAATTTCCGTGATGCAGTCACGCACCAAGCGGGCGAGATAGAAATTCTTCACGCCATGGCGCTGCTCTTGCGGCAGTAGGGCGATCCAAGCCGCCGCCAACGGGATGGTCAGCAGAAGCGCGTAAAGACACAGTATCGCCAGCCCGGCAAAGCCAGCGCGTGCTACCGAGCCGATTACGGCGTCAAAGCCGATCGCCCAGATCAGCCAGGCTGCCGCGACAAGACCGGCGGCAAACGCGATGGCGACACCCCATTTCATGCAGCTAGTGACCCGATTCTGAAATTCGGCGCGACACTAGATCAAGCCGGCAGGGGGCGGCGGGCGCGGAGGCTCCACAGGCGCAGCGCCGAAAGCGCCGCATCCGCAAGCTGCGGCAGGAAGCTGGGACGCAGCAATTCGCGATCGAACGCCTCCATGCGGCGCCGGTTTTCGGAATAGCAATCCTCGAGGAAGCGACGGAAGGTAAACCCATCCAGGAATACCGAGGCCTGGGTGGCGGCAAATTCCTTGCCGTCATTCAATTCCTTGCCGCGGCGGGCAGTCCCCACCATGCGCAAAAGCGCACGGATGTAATAATAGAAGGACACGATCGGCAGAACCTGGCGGGCGGGGAAGCCCTTTTGCGCCTGGGCATAAGCCATCCAATTGACAAAGAAGACGATGTGGCGCGTCTCCTCGTACATCAGAGTTTCGAAGATCTGGAACATTTCCTTGGGCAGGAACTGGGATTGCATGGCGATCTTGAAGACGCCAAAGCCAAGGAAAGAATCCATGCATTCGCCAAAACCGAAATCCTTGAAGCGGGTTTCAACGTCGTCGCTCACATCCTCCAGCGGCCGCTCGGCCGCATCGATACCATAGCGGTCGATCATTACGCGGATCAGTTTGGCGTGCCGCGCTTCCTCGAAGCCCTGCAGCGCGATGGCCTTCTTCAGGATCGGGTCGGTAACGGTCTCGGTAAAGGCGGCGACAATAGCGCCCGCGCGCCGCTCGGTATAAAAAACTTCCTCCCAGAAGGGCACGGATTTGAGGCGTTTGAGCGCGTCCTCGTCCAGCTCGGGCCAGGGAAGCGTTTCCGGGTCATATTCGGTATAGGTGTCGTGGAAATGGCGGCAAAAAATATTGCGATGTTCCGGCGATCCGATTTTCATATCTTATGCTTCTTTCCCAGGAATTTCAGCGCCAGCCGCGCCATTAAGGGAACGAAGCGCGGCCGCTTAAGTCGCGCATCATAGATGCCCAGCCGCCGGTCATTTTCCTCCAGGCAGATCGCGATCAATTCCCCGACATCGATATCGGCGCCCAATTGCTGCGCGCCATTCATGGTGAAATTATTGTCCTGCTGGCCATGGGTCATGTCCGAGGCGATGCTCATCCGCTCCCACACCAGGAAGGCCCACACAGCCAACACCTTCAATTCGAAATAGGGACGGCGCCACCACGGCATGTTGCGCCGCTGCCAGGCCACCCAATTGACGAAGAACAATATGTGACGGCCTTCCTCGTGCACCACCGGCTCGAAAGTCTCCACCAATTCGTCGGGGAAATAGCCGGTCCGGCGCGCGCTTTCGAACAGACCGAAGGCGAAGAAGGAGTCGATGCACTCACTGTAGCCCGTGACCAAGAACGCCCATTCGGGGTTCTTGGGCCTAGGATAAACCGGCTCCGGCGCGAGAGTAATTCCATAAGCCTCGACGAGATTGGCAAGGACATGGCGATGACGCTTTTCTTCGAACCCGTTTAGCTCGATGGCCTTGCGCAACAAGGGATCGGCAACGCCTTCAGCGTAGGTACATACATTGAGGCCGGCGCGATTCTCGGTCTGCACTGCAATGTCCCAAATCGGCAGAGAGGTGATTCGCTTTTCCGCTTCCTCGCTCAGCTTGGGCCAGTCCAGCACCGCCGGTTTATAAGGATTGAAGGTGTCGAGCAGCGTTTTGCAAAATAACCGCTTGTGCGCATCCGAGCCGAAGTGGATCGGGCCCTCTTCGGGCCATGCGCCGGTGTCGCGAGTCAGATCAGGCGGAATCGCGAATGCCGGACTGCTCATCAGATTTCTTTCCAAAGCGTTGATTTTCCAGGCGGCCAGCCCGCCGCGCGGCTTGACCCTATTGTATCCAAAAGTCGCAAAAGCCGCCAAGGCGAATATTCCGGGCGGCGATCAACGGGGCCATTCCAGGATCGATGAGGGCCGCCAGTTCCTCCGCATAGGCATAGTCAGCCGCGCTTCCGGAATAGGGGCCGGTGGCAGGATGTAGATAAATCTCGCTTACGCCGTTAGGCAGATGCTCCAACAGTCCCCTGAGCCGCCTCCCCGTCATGGCACCCGACCAGGCAAGGCCGAACACCTGATCCGGCGCGTGGACGCCGTGCTTGGCGAATTGGCGCCTCAACCGGCGCGCGAAAGGTTGGGTGAGAAACACGCTGCCCGGTGGGTTGCCCGGCTCAATCTGCGCCAATATGCGGCCAGGCTCCAGCGGCACTCGCGCCCCGCTCGCTCCGTGCGAAGCCGCGAATTTCACCAAGAGCGCCGCGATGGTGGGATGGAGATGAAAATGCTTGTGCGCGTTGACATGATCGAGCTTGAGACCGGTGGCTGCAAAGGCCTCGAATTGGGCCTCGATCTCGGCCGCAAGTTGCGCCTTCACTTTGGGATAAAAGAACATAGCCGCGCCTGCTCGCGCCATGTTGTTGCGGAAATTCCCGCCGCGATCGACAAGATCGGGCACCAGCCTGCCCGGAAGAACCGGCTTTCCGTCGACCAGGACCAGATGCAACCCCACCCTGAGTTTGGGCAGATCGCGGGCACGGGCCACGGCATCGGCGGCAGCGGCGCCCGACACCATCAGGCTGGCGGCGGTGAGCACACCGTCCCTGTGCGCGTGCTCCACCGCCTGGTTGACTTCGACCGCGGCGCCGAAATCGTCTGCCGTGACGATCAAACTCTTCAACGTCAGGAAACGATCATGTCTTCCCGGTTCCTGAGGAACTGGAAGAACTCCACGCCTTCGCGCAAGCGCCGCACCAGCATATGGCGCGAGGTGAGCATCTCACCCACGATCTCGGCGATTTTCGACGGACGGAAGTAAAATTTCTTATAGAACTCCTCTACCGAATCGAAAATTTCGGTGTGATTCAGGTGCGGATAGTTGAGCGGCGCGATCTGCGTGCCGTCATCGGTCAGAAGATCGATGTCCGAAGCGAACCAACCATTCTCCTTGGCCTGCTTGTAGAGGAAGGTGCCGGGATAAGGCGCCGCCAGCGACACCTGCAAGGTGCGTGGATTGACTTCTTTGGCGAAGGCCAGCGTTTCCTGGATGGTTTCGCGCGTTTCGCCAGGCAAGCCCAGAATGAAGGTGCCGTGCACGAGGATGCCCAGCTCATGGCAATCCTTCGAAAAGCGCTTGGCGACCTCGACCAGAAGGCCCTTCTTGATGTTGTGCAGGATCTTCTGATTGCCGGATTCGTAGCCCACCAGGAGCAAGCGCAGGCCGTTCGCTTTCATCACTTCCAGCGTCTTACGCGGAACATTGGCCTTGGCGTTGCAGGACCAAGTGACACCGAGTGGTCCCAGCGCGCGCGCCAACTCTTCGACTCGGGCGTGATCGTCGGTGAGCGTATCGTCGTCGAAGAAGATTTCCCGGATTTGGGGAAATTCCTTCCGCACATACTTCACTTCTTCGACCACTTTCTCGATCGATTTGTAGCGGTATTTGTGGCCGCCAATAGTCTGAGGCCAGAGGCAGAATGTGCAGCGCGATTTGCAGCCACGCCCCGTGTACCAGGACATGTAAGGATGCAGCAGATAGCCGCCGAAATAATTCTCGACTTTCAGCTGCTTGTAGAGTGGTAGGACGGACGGCAGCCGGTCCATGTCCATCAGGATCTCGCGCTCCGGATTATGGACGATCTGGCCCGTCGCATCGCGATAGGACAGGCCTCTGATCGTCGCCCAATCCGCACCATTAGCCAGTTCCTGGATGGTGAATTCATATTCATTGCGGCACACGAAATCGATGTCGGGGCAGGCCTCCAGACTCTGCTGCGGTTCGACCGCCACCTTGGCGCCGATGAAGCCGATCTTGGCCTTGGGATTGATCGCACGGATCATGCCCGCGGTGCGCATGTCCGATTTGAAGCTGGGGGTCGAGGTGTGGACGATAATCAGCTCATGAGCCTTCACATCTTCCTTGATGTCCTCGAAGGACAGCCGGTGCGGAGGCGCATCGATCAGGCGCGACCCCGGCACCATCGCGGCGGCCTGGGCCAGCCAAGTGGGAAACCAGAAGCTCTTCACTTCGCGCTTCATTTGGTAGCGCGCGCCAGCGCCACCGTCATAGCCGTCGAAAGACGGGGCCTGGAGGAAAAGCGATTTCATGGGCATGGAATAAGCCTTCAGAATTGGGACAGCGCGCCGCTGGTCTCGATCGAATAGCGGCTTCCCCGCCAATAAATCGTTTCACCGAAACGCGACGTCACAAATACTGCGAAACTCAGTACGTCACGCAAGGGTAAGAGCCAAAACGGACCCGCATGCGTTGCGAAAATATCATCAATGCGGCGCTTGAGGAACAGCCGTGCCAAAAGCGTGACCAAGATCACGACCAGGCTCGCGGTGTTGAAACCCAGCAAAAGAGCCGCCAGAAGAGCGATTGGGAAACCGAAGGTCACGACACTGCCCAGATGGCCGAGGGAATCGACCATGCGGATTGTGCGGGTCCAACGCACTTCGTGGCGGACCAGGTCCCGCAAGCTGGTCTCGAAAGCGAGGTGGCCGACGCTCATGGCGGGAATCGCCACGGCGTAACCTTTGGCGCGCACGGCGCGGCCAATCTCATAGTCGTCCGCCAAAAAATCGGTATAGGCGCCGAAGCCGCCAATCTCATCCAGCACGCCGCGGGTGAGCGCAATGGTGGATCCCATGCAGGGCTTTGCCAAGTCAAGCGTGGTGGCAAGAATCACATTAGGCAGGAAATCGTAGGTGCTTCCCATCGCCGCAAGCGTGGACCAGAGGCTCTTATCGCCGCGGACCACCTCACCCGTATAGAGACAAGTGACCAAACCCACGCCGGGACGCGCCAAGGCGTCCGCGACCTGGCGTAGCCAACTCCGCGAAACAATGATGTCGCCGTCCGAGAGGACCAGCGTCGCATGCTTGGCGGCCGGCAGCATGTTGACGAGATTGGAGACTTTAGCGTTGAAGCCATAGAGCGCACTGTCCGCGACGATGGTTGCGTCAAAACCCGGATAGCGTGCCTGCAAGGCCTCGACCACTGGAATGGCTGGATCCTCTTCGTCATGGACGCCGAAGACGATCTGGATCTGCCCCGGATAATCCTGAACAAAGAAGCTCTCCAGATTGTCGGAAAGCCCGGGCCCGTTCAGGTGCAGCGGCTTCAGGATGGTGACGGGGGGATAGGCTGGCGCAGGCGGAACTTCGGCCCGCATGAAACGGCCAGCAAAAAAAGCCGCCGCCATCGCATATGCCGCTCCACAAAGCGCCAAGCCGCATAGAAGCCAGCCGGCGGAAACAAAAAGCATCGCCATCAATCGTTCCGGCCCCCTCGCCGGATTGTCATATTTAATGGAGTGAGCCAACCGGATGAAGGGCCCCGACGTGACAATTTACGGCGGGGTGCGTAAAATTGGCGCGTTCCAACCTTTGCGAATGTGAATTGGCGCCTGTCGAGCCACTTCGTCTCGATTCCCTGGTACCAAAGGGCAATAGCGGTAATCCCTCTGTAATAAAATGAACAGTCTCAAAATACGCGATGTCACCATCCCTGGCCTGGCGCTGACCGCACCGATGACGGGGGTTTCCGATTTGCCATTCCGCCAGACTGCGTCGCGGCTGGGCGCGCCTTACGTCGCCACCGAGATGGTGGCTTGTGATAGTTTCGCCCGCGGCCGCCCCGACGTGGTGCGTCGCGCGGCTGTGGGCGACGGCCTGCCATTGATGGTGATTCAATTGGTGGGACGCGAGGCGGAATGGATCGCCAAGGGAGCCAAGCTAGCCGAGCAGGCAGGTGCAGACATCATCGATTTCAACATGGGCTGCCCCGCCAAGGAAGTTACCGGCGCACTGTCCGGCTCGGCCTTGATGCGCGACGAGGAATTGGCGGCACGCCTCATCGGCGCCGCGGTGGAAGGCACCAGCCGTCCCGTCACGCTGAAAATGCGGCTGGGATGGGACGAGCATTGGAAGAATGCGCCCGAAATCGCCATGCGCGCCGAACGGTTAGGTGTGGCCGCCATCACCGTTCATGGGCGAACGCGTCAGCAATTCTATCGCGGCAAGGCGGATTGGCGTGCCGTGGCCGAGGTGAAACAGGCCGTACGGATTCCCGTGATCGTCAATGGCGATGTTATTGATCTCGCCAGCGCTCACGATGCGCTCGAACAATCAGGTGCCGACGCCGTCATGATAGGCCGCGGCAGTTATGGCAGGCCATGGATCGCGGCCAGCCTCAGCGAGGCGCTTGCGGGGGGAAAGTGCGCGAATGAGCCGGGCGCCCGGATCCGGTTGGACATTCTGTTTCACCACCTGACCGCTTCGCTGAAATTTTACGGCGACGCGCTGGGCTTGCGCGTATTTCGCAAACATCTGGGCTGGTATGTCGAAAACGCGCCTTTGGGCACTCCGGAAAGCCGCCGGGCGGCCAAGGCGTGGCTCTGCCGAATTGAAACCGTTGCCGCCCTGGAAAAAGCGCTTGTCACATTTTGGTCGGGAACCCCCCTTCCAATCTCTGCGGCTTTGCCTATGTAAAACATCT
>Ga0126381_100001823_pt1 | contig 22862 bp, 50 predicted proteins | sample PanSoiMetPlot_28_FD_96465 | JGI IMG/M metagenome (GOLD analysis project Ga0126381, IMG submission 96465) | Tropical forest soil microbial communities from Panama - MetaG Plot_28 | ecosystem: Environmental > Terrestrial > Soil > Tropical forest > Bulk soil | place: Panama | collected 2016-02-17 | reverse complement strand
CCTCTAGATACCAGCACTGCTCCTCGTCGTCGACGGTGAGCTTGACGACGTTGCCGGTGCTGCTGCGGAGCGCAACGCTGCCCAGCTCCTGAGCGGTGTCCATGGCGGCTTCGGCGGCGTCTGAGCCGAAGATGACGCGGAGGGTGCGGCGGGTGGCGGCGGTGTCCATGCCGGTCACCGGGCGCCAATTGGAAGTGACCAGATTCCGTGATTGATCTTGACTTTAAGGCCGCCGTCGATGGCCACGAACACCGAATAGACCCCGGGCTGCCTCAGCGCGTCGATCAGGTCAGCTAGCTGCTGGCCGGTCAGCTCGTAAATGTCACTCATTGGTGCATCCTTTCCTGTGGAGTTACCTCCACACTACACCAATGTATCGCGCGATACAACCTACTTGTGGAGGTAGACCGCGGCGGCCGAGCCGATCGCTGCGGCTGCTGACAGGCCGGCCACGACCCGGGCCCACAGGTCGCGGCTGCTGGACCGCTCGGCGCGCATGGTGTCGAGTGTGGCGCGCAGGTCGGCGCGGTCGCGTTCACCGTCGCGCAGCCTGGCCTCATGGTCAAGGCCCTGCGTGAGCAGTGTGTCTAGTTTGGTGTTGGCAACTGCCTGCGCCGTCGATAGCTTGCCCAGCTCTATCAGGACCTGGGCCTGTATCCCGTCTGGCGCCGAGACAGTTTCGGGCATGGTCATCGGTCACGGGCCCGCCGGCGGCCGCGGGGGCGGCTGTGCTACCGGGGCGGCCGCGGCCGCGGTGTTGGGCACCGCATAGACCCCGAGGGCAGTGGCGGCCGCCGGGATCATGGAAAACCACCACTGACCCCCGTACCGCTGTGCCAGCACGGTGATTACGACTCCGACCAGAGAGGCCAGGGCTTTACCGTAGGGGCTCATCGGGCGTACAGGGCGCCATAGTCGGTTGCCCCCTCCGCGCCCGGGGCGGGGGTGACATGCTTGCCGCCCGAGTTGCCGGGGCAGGCCTGCCTGGGTGCGTCGCGGTAGAACATCACGCCGCACGCGGTGCAGAACGCCCAGCCGAGTTGCAGCAGGGGACTTGCCATATCGGGGGCCTCTCTCTCGGGCCATACAGGGTCGAACACAACGGACAGGTCATAGGTGGTGGCGAATGCCCACTGCTGGGCCACCACGCGGATACCCGGCGGTATGGGGGTGCCGTCGAACAGGTGCGTGGGCGGCCCGGTGGGCGGGGTGGCCTGCGGTGCGGCCAGCCACAGGGCACCATCGGCCCAGCCCTGCCGGAACAGCAGACGCGAATCCCACTGATTGGCGTAAATAGTGGGATCGGGCGCAGTCCACCCTGTGGTGTCGGTGACCGTGGCCGGATTCCATGAGTAGCCGCCGCCGGGCAGTGCTTCAAAATCCCGCACGTTGGCCGAGGGCACCGGGCTGCCCGTAAAGCCCTGATCGACCGTGATTGCGGTCATGCCGTTGAACAGGGCCCAGTCGGCGGCGGTCCACCGTATGCCGGGGCTGCCGGTGACGTAACCGGCCACCAGCTGCATGTGGGGTCTGAGCGACACCAGCGATTGCACATTGTCGTGTGTCGCGTCACCCATCACCCTGAGCGTCATGCCGGCCACCTTATCAGAAGCTTCTGACCCTGCGGAAAATTGATCCGACGCATTGCACTGTCTGCCCGGCCGACAGCCCGGCGAACCATGCGTTAAGAAACGCGGTGCCCGCCGCAGTAGTATTGACCGTGGCGGACGCGAGCTGTGACGCGCCGATCGTATTCGTGTTGGTCAAAGTGACATTGTGCTGGCCTATTTTAATGGTCATACTAACAGTGCAGGTGGCCGCCGCGCCCGGAGTCTGCGCCATTATGTGCCATTTAATCGACCAATCCCATGTGGTATTGGCGGCGACCGGAGGGGTTACCGAAATGCCGCCGACAATGCCGCCCAGGAACGAAAATTCGAACCCTACGGCCCCCACCGCGGCCCCGGTGACGGCATTGCCCCATGCGAACATTTCCCACGTGGTGCCGAACGCATACCAGTCGCCGGGGTTTATCGTGGGCGCCTGTGTTATCTGCGTGTGAACGGTGGTGTTGCCGGTGGCGCGGGTGAATTGCTCGGTTTGCGTAAGGTCGATTCCGCCGGCAAACCCGGTGTCAGTCTGCCCTGCGAGCCCGCCAACACCCCAGGTCAGCATGCTGACGGTGGTGCCGGCCAGGTTGACGTATTCCAGGTCGCCGAACCCGGGCGACGATCCGTCTTTGGCCGCGGATACGAGGGAGAAAAATGGATGGGAGCCGAATCCGGTTACGGTGGCGGCGAACATTTGCAGGGCCAGGGCCTCGGATGCGCCGGGGTTTATGACCTGTGCCGAGATGGCGCCCTGCCCGTTTTCCTCTACCGCTCCGGTAAAGAATGACATGCCGGGCTGCCCGCTGGCCGGGCTGGTGTCTAGCCACAGTTTCTTTCCGCCTGTGGAGAACAATGTCAGGCCGGGCTGCACTGCCACTGATGTTACGGGGTCGGTTGCGGCCTTGGCGGCCTGCGCGAAAACTAGCTGGCCCTGGCTGCTGGTGCCAAGGTCCTGGTATTGCCATATCGCTGAATTGATCGGGTCAAACATGCTGACCACGGCGCCTGAGCTATTCGATAGGACTATCTGTGCCGAGGAATTGACCTGCAGGCTGCCCATGGATGGGGAGCCCTGCACCCCCATGATCGCCCCATGTAGCGGGTTGCCGAACGGGTCGACGTTGGGGGCGCCCGGCGCGATGACATAGAACACCGGAGGATTGCCGAGCGCGGGAGTTCCGTTGTAGACGAAAATGCCCGAGACGGCACCGCCGGTGAAAATGATCAGCGTATTGCCGATGAGCACGCCGGTGGTGCCGGGCTGCACCCCGATGCTGAGGGGGGCGGCCTCGGGGGCGTTGAGCGGCCTCTGCTCGGCGGTGCTGGTCATGGCTGGGCCAGCGCGTCCATCGCGCCGATGATGTTAAGTGAGGCCAGGTCACCGGGGTGCGCACCGGTCCACACTCCGATCAGGTACTGTCCCGGCGACATGGAGGGGATGGCCAGCGCGATCGTGCCCGACCCGCCCGGGAACAACGTCCCCACCATCTGGATAGGGATACCGGCCGGGCCCAGGAACAGCTTAAACGTCGATGAGTCGAATACCCCGGTGGTGGTGGAGATGGTGGCCTGCGCCGGATACCAGACGTTGCCCACGCCGGTGGGACCGAGCGTGACCGTGAGGCTGCCCGAGCCGGGGATGATGCCCTGCGCCTGCGAGGGTTGCAGGGGCACGCCGGTGACCCGGGCCGAGTAGTCGAAAATTGACTGTCGCGGGATCGGGGTGAGCTTCGGGCGGCCCGCGCGGCCTGACTGCGCGGGCGAATGAAACGCCGGCCACCCGTCAGGTATGCGAACCATGACCCGGCCCCGGCCTACAGCTCGGTGATGACAAACATCGGGTTGAGAATCTGTGCCTGGTCGGCGGCGGTGGCGGTGGCGTAGGCGAAGTCAAACCAATACGCGGTGCCCACGATCAGGCTGAGAAGATCGATCAGCGGCACCGGCATCACCGTGGCCGCGTTGGGCAGTACCTGGTAATCGGCGGTCGGAGTGCCAAATCTGGTGCCCGTCACTGCGGTGCCCTGCGCCGGCGCGGCGCCGGTGCCGAACCGGCCGCCGAATGTCTCGATCACGGGGCTGGTGAGGGTGCCCGCCCCGCCGCACGCCACCACCTGCACCAGCCCCGTGCTACGGGGGGTGAAGGTGACAGACGAGCCCAGCCCTGCCATCACCAGGGTTGTGCTCGCGGTCGTGGCGGGGTTGGCGGGGCGGAACACTGCCGGGGCCGCCGACCACAGCCCAGCGGTCGCTGAGGTGGCCAGGGGGATGCTGCCCGCGGCTGCGGTGCCGCCGATCAGCACACCGGAGATGGCGTTGGATGGCCCGTTAGGAAAGAAACCCATACCGGCCGCTCACATCAGGTATTCGGGCAGCAGCCACACCGGGAAACAATCAGCGGTGCCCTGAATCTGCACCCCCGCATAGCCGGCCTGCACCGTGATACCCGTCGCGGTAAACGCCAGCCAGTCATTCGGGTTCAGCAGCAGCTCACCGCGGCCGAACGTGAAAACCCCGGCCTGGGGGAACGGTGCCACGACCTCGGGCGTGCCGACCAGGGCGCCGCCCACAATCTGCCCGTTCCGGTAGGCGATAGCTGACCCGGCAGTGAACCCCTGCAGTTGCATGCGCCGCACCGACCAGTAAAACCCGGCGCCCGGGCCAGAGTTGTCGCTGATCTGCAGCGCACCCGACCCGGCGGTTATGGGCAGTATCGGCACCACGATAGGAACCTGGTACATCTCCTGGGCCAGCCTCGCCCGCCGGGACGGCCCGTCAAGGCTGCCGATTGCGTCGGCGGCCTTACCCCAGCCTGCGGCTATCTGCACCATGCCGGCCGCCGACAGGCCCGGCGGCCGCGACACCGTGTCAGTCACCGCCGGCCCTCTGCTGCACCATGCCGGTCAGCTTCCCGCCCGAGAACATGTCCACAGCCATGGCCAGCACCAGCACCCCCAGCAGGATGCCGAAAACCGCGAGCATTTTCTCACCGGGGGTTGCGCACGTGTCACAAGGCTGCCCGGCGGCTGCGGGCTCGGCGGGGGCGGCCTCAGTGTGATTCGGTTCGCTCATACCAGGAGTGTATGGCCGGGGCGCGGTCGTGGCACAGCCCCCGGCACGGGTCAAAATGACGGGTCCGGCTCGCGCGCCCCGGCGCACACTGCCCCGCGTGCCTGGGGCCCTGTTAGCATAACCGCTGTGACAGGGGATAACACAGGGTCGATTAGTGAAGATCAGCACCGGCGGGATACCCAGGAGCTGCTGACCATGATGCGCGACATATACGGCCTGCTGGCCGTGTATCGTCCGATGCTCACCCGCATTAACGGGGGCGGGATACTAGCCGCGCGGGCGGCGAGGAAGGCGGCAGACAATGGCCGAGGATGACAGCGACAGGCTAGACCAGCTCGCAGCCCGTCAGGACTCGCTGGAGTCCAAACTAGACAAGATCATCGACCTGGTAACAGGCAGCCGCGCCGACCCGGCCGACGGGCAGGGCAACAGCACCGGCGCCAGCGGCGGCCAGTCGGTGGCCGCCCAGGTGCGCGCCGAGCTGGCCAAGCATCAGGCCGAGCAGCAGGCCGCCGACGACAAGCAGAAGGATGCCGACGAGAGGGCTGAGCTTCGCGCCCTGGTTGCCAGGATGACCGAGCAGCCGCCGCAGCCGCCGCAGCCCCGCAGGCAACGGGTCATGTGGGGTGGCCGTGACTAGAAACACCGGGCTCCTCACCGACCAGTGCGACCCGTACGGCATCGAATCGACCGTGAAGCTTCTCGGCGGCCTGGTCGGCCCCGAGCACATGGGCAAGCATGTGTGGTATTGCGGCAAGAGGGCCGAGGGCCGGTTCCGGTACGTGTGCAGGGGCGGGGCGTACGGGTTTCGCCGGCAGGCTGACGGGGGGCTCATCGAAGCCTACGAATGCCCCGGCGGGCACACCGGCGTGGTCATGCCCCTGTGCCGAACCCATCAGCGGGACCTGGCAGTGGGGCCGCCGCAACCCGGATGGCATGCCGACCGGAAAACCCCCTACGGGCAGATAGGCGGAACCAAATCCAACGAGATGTGCCCCGCATGCACAGTCGGTAAGGGCACCCGGTGGGAGTCCGAGATCAGGGGCCGCATGGAGGCTGCGAACGCGCTGCAGCAGCAGCTAGCCGCCCTGCAGGTCACCCCGTTCCCGCTGCTGGATCGCATGGCCCGGGTGCAGTCGATGCTCGACGCCGAGCGGGCCCGCCTAGATGAGCTTAACGAGCGCGGGGTTATCCACAGGTGCCCCCTGAAATTGGTGGAGGTTAGCTAGCCCATGGCTGCGACAGTGACCGAGATGCGCAAATGGCTGCAGGCCAACACTGACGAGGAAGTACCCGACCGTGGCCGTCTGCGCCCCGAGCTAGTCGAGTTGTTCAATGACGCGCACGCGGCAGAGGAATGGGACGACGACACCGAGCCCGCCGGGGACCTGATCGGCGCCGACATCGCCGGCGCCGAGACTGAGGCCGCGCCGGCGGAGGTGCGGCCCGAGGTCCGCCCCTCACGCAAGCGGGCCACCGGCCGGACGGGCGGCGGGGCCAGCGGTGTGCTCGGCCGTCTCATCGCCGGTGACACCAGCAAGAAGCCAGCACCGAAACGGGGCGCCAAGGCCCCGCCCAGGGTGTCGCTGGAAAAGTTCACCGGCCGTCTCTATTCCATGGCCGGCCGGCTACTGGCACCCGTCTCACCCGCGGCCGCCACGTGCGTCGCAGTGCAGGCCCCGATCGCCGGCGTGCTGCTCGATGAAATTGTGGTCGGCACGGTCGCTGACAGGATGCTGCAGCCCCTGGCCCGGGCTGAGGAAAAACTCGATGTCGCGTTCGCTCTCATCGCCCCGCCGGTCGCGTGCATGGCCATCGAGATGGCCCAGGCCGTTGAGCAGACCCCCGAGGTCATGTTCCGCACCGCCGTGGCCTATCAGATGCTGCGTGAAGGGCTGCGCACCGGGCTGGAGGTATCCGGCAAGTACGCCGAACGGGTGGCCGAGGCCCGGGCCCGACAGCTGGAGTCAGACGCCAAGGTAGATGAGCTGATCGCGCTGATCTTCCCGCCCCGGCCCAGCCCGGAGGAGATGGCGGCCGCCGCGGAGATGGCCGGCGCCGCAGCAGCCTGACACACTTGGGGGCATGACCCTGGTAAGCATGCCCGAGCCCGCCCTGTGGCGGCCGCCGCCCGTCATCTACCTGCCATGGCCGCAGTATCTTGACTGGCTATCAGGCAGGCTGCGGGAGGCCACCACCGCGCAGGGACAGCCTGTCAGACTCGGGCCGCCCGCACAGCCCGGTGAGCATGACGCCATGATCGGGCCCACCGGGGAGGGCAAGTCCACCTATGCGGTCGGCCGCCTATCGCTGCGCAAATATGTGATGGCACTAGACCCCAAGGGTGAGGATGAAACCCTGTCACAGTCCGGCTACGTGCGGGTGCGGTCGATACCCCCTCCGCAAGAGGCCGGCATGCGCCGCGAGCTGGCCTACAAGGTGCAGCACCGCGAAGACTCCCGCATATGGGATGAGCTTTACAAGGGGATAGAGGATGGCCGGGACGCCCGGGTGATCGTGGGCGGGGCGGCGAACAGCCGGACCGAGTTTGAACGTCTCCGGCTGCTCATGTCCGAGGCCATCGACTACTGCCGGTTCACCCGCGGGTGGACCCTCTACGTTGATGAGTTTGAGGTGGTCAGCTCCCGCGACATCTACAACCTGGCCAAGATCGTAAACCTGATGCTGATCACCGCGCGGCGGGCCGGTATCTCGGTGATGACCAGCTACCAGGCCCAGGCATGGGTAAGCAAGCATGCCATACGCCAGTCACGCCGCGCCGTGCTGTGGCCCACCGGCGACCGCGACATGATCAAGAACGTGGCGCAGGGAATGGGCCGCAACTGGCGGGAAGTTGAGGCCGCGGTCGATGAGCTTCCGCCCTGGCACACCCTCACAGTGCCCCGCGGCAAGCATCACCCGATGGTCATAACCACCGCGCCGAAACTCGGTTAGGGGCGGGCGGGCAGAGGCCGCCGGGAGGTGGCGCCCGCAGCGACCCGGGGGCGGCCCTGCACCCTGCCGCCAGGGTTACGCGTGTAGGTTGTGCGGGCCCTGGGCCGGCCAGCCGGCGCGGCCGCCGGCGCCGTTGCGGACGCTGGCGCAGAACGGGGCGCAGCCGGGGCGGGGCGGGGCCCCCCGCCGCCTGCGGCGCGCGAGGCTGACAGAACCCTGCCGGTGCCCGGGATGGCCTTAGAAACGCTCTCAGCCGCGCGCATGCCGACCGCGGCCGCGATCAGCGCGAGCCCCGCGCCGCCGACGATTACCCCCGCGGCCAGCAGGGTGCCGCCGATCAGCGCCCGGGCCTGGCTGTTGGACAGTACGCAGAATTTGCCCACCGACCCGACCACCGGGAGAGAGGGCCCGCCTATCTGCCACGCGCACGTGCCCGAGCCTGCCGCGCCGGCCGCCCCTGCGGCCGCCGACGTGGCCTCGGACAGGTCAGCGCCGGTGAGCTGCGCGGTGTCCGGCGTGGTCGCGCCGTTGAGAAACCCCTTATAGGCGCCGGTGTCATAGGTGCCCCACGCGGTCAGCCCCTGGTCGTTGAGTTTCTGAATCGCGAGCTGGGCGTTGACGTAGGGGTTATTCCAGTTGGGGGAGGGGGTGGCGTGGGTGCCGGTGCTGATCTGCCACAGCCCCCAGGATGTCTGCGTGCCGCCGTTGTCGGTGGCGTTGACCGAGGCGGGGTTGCCGCCCGATTCGGCCTCGGCGATCGCGGCCATCAGCGCAGCCCATTCCTGCGTGCCGTACTTTGTGCCCTGGGCGGCCTGCAGCCACACCCCCTCTAGCTGCGCATAGCTGAGCGTTGCCATGGGTCACAGCGTATTGAGCTTGGCGTTACCCGGGCCAGGGGCCTGGCCGCCGATCGTGCCGCCCGCGACCGCCGAGTTAACCGCGCCCGCCGCGCCGGCGACCCCGGCCGCGAGGCCGCCGAACGCGTTATCGGCGGGGCTGGGCGGGCTGCCCGGAAGTATCTGCGTCGGCGGAATCATGGGCGGGCCGCCGGCCGGCCACTTGTAAGGGTTGAGAGGGCTGACCCATGACCGGAACGGGATATCGTAGCCGCGCAGCAGAATCCACCCGTACGAGCCCGCCGAGTAGCCGGCGAATATCAGGATGACTGCGGCGCCGAGCATCGGGCCTATGGCCTTTCGGCCTCGTATGCGCGGCGGGCAGCCTCGGCCCTGCGGTTGGCTGCCTGCGCCACCCGCCACGGGCCGAAACGCCACAGCCACACAGTGGCCCTGTCCCAGCGCTGCGCCGACCGCTGCGCGGCCTCCATGCGCCGCCGCGACTGTCCGGCCGTGTCGTGCTGGTCTGCCTGCACAATGTCAGCCAGGCCCGCGCCGAGCCGTTTCTGCAGCATGATCAGCAGGGCCGCGCCGGCGACTGCGAACGCCAGGGCCACAGCCTGCCGGGCCGCCTCATTCCTGGCCACCTCAGCCGGTGTCGGTGTCACCACGCCCCCTCAGTGGCCGGGGCGCCCGCGGCTGCGGACGCCAGGCCGGCCTTTTTCGCATGCGCGTACTGCGCATAGGTGATCAGGCCCTCAGCGGCCGCGCCGGCGATAAACGCGCCCGCCACCTCGGGGCTGATGATCGCGGCGACCACGACCAGGGCGCCGCCTTCTATCAGCCCGACCCGAACCCATTTCATCAGGGTCCCGGCACGCGACCCGGCGTTGATCTCGGTGGTCTGAGGGCTGCTGCAGGCCTTGGCGACAATATCGGCCATAGTCATGGCGCCGGACAGGAAAGCGATACCGCCGAGCGCGCGGCTGGTGCCAACCGACCCTGCGTCAGCCATGGCCGCGCGCCCTCCCCTGCTATCCGGCTGCTACTTACCCTCTAGGGAGGCCAGCCGGTTTTCGATGATGGTGAGCGCGTGCGCGATCGCGGCGGGCAGGTTGCCATGCAAGATGACTTCCGCGAGCGATGCATCCTTGGGCTCTGACGCGGCCTTGGCCTCAGCTGCGGCTGCCTGCAGCTCGGCCACCTGGTTTTGCAGCTTGGCCAGCAGGGCCGCGGTGTCCACCTCGGCCGGTGCGGCGCCGGCTGCGACCAGGTTCTGTGCTACCTCGGCTTGCGGCGTGCCCTCGGGCGGGGCCAGCGAGGCGGCCTGCTGGCCGAGCTGGGCCTGCACCGCGGCGTCGGCAACCTCTGGTGATACGGGGGTTGTCATGGGTTATCTCCCTATGGTCGGCCGGCCGGTGCGACCCGGCCGAAAGTACCCGGGGCCACCGAGGCCAGGGGCACGTGATTGGGGTCCGCGGTCGCGGGCTGAGACGGGTAAAGCGATTCGTAATAGCCGGTGCCAGCGTAGTACGTGACCGCGGCCAGGGGCATCACCATAGGGGTCATCGATGTGCCGAACGGGTGGCTGGGCGCGTTCTGCCCCTGGCCGCCGTGGGCCACTATGCGCGAGTGCATCACTGACATTGGCTCAGCTTCCCATTCCCAGCGGGTTGAGTTGCTCGGGGTTGCCTCGCCAGTCAGCTTCGCCGTTAAACCGGCCGATCATGCCCGAGGCCTGCCGGTAGCCGCGCGAACCGTAACTGGCCGGGTCGGTCGGGTCGATGCCCAGCGACGGCATGCCGTCACCGGCAAGTATCAGCGCCGGGCCCGGGCAGCCCACCCGGGCAGGTGCCGGCCTGGGCAGCGGATGCCAGTTAGCTGCTGGGTTCATGGACTCGGCATGCCATGGGGGAGTCTCAGGGGAGGGGTCGGGCTTGTACCCGTAGAAATGGTGGCGGGTGATCATTGGGTGTCTCCCGGGGCCTGGCCGCCGCTGGCGTTAGCTGCGGGCTGCTGGCCGGCCGAGTAGTCCCGTTCATACTGCGGGGCGTAGCTGAGGCCGGTGCCGAAAAACGAATCGAGTGCGGACTGTGCGGCCTGGGCGTTGGCCGCGTTCTGCGCCATCGTATCCGCCGGGGCGGTGGTGGTCGCGCTCGTCATCGACGGCTGGGCCAGGTTGGCGATGTTGTACTGCACCGGGCCCGGGCCCGCGCCCGCGGTCGCCCCGTCGTCTGGGGCTGACGCGCCGCCGGTGCTGGTGCCGCCGGCCGCCGTGGCGGGGGTGCCCTGGGCCGGGGTGACAGGCTGGGCGGGCAGCGGCACGGGAGTCTTCCCGGCCGTGCTGCCGCTGGGGGTGGCCGGGGTGGCGGGCGCTGGCTTCTGCGCCGGCGCGGTGCTGCCCGACGTGCCCGACCCGGACGTGAGGTTGCGGACAAAGAGGGTGACCTGCGACCCGGCGGGGGCTGACCCTGACGGGCTGGTGCCCGTCACCACATACTCATAACGGGGGTTACGGTAGGGGCTGGTCACAGCCTTAAACCCGGCCGCGCGGACCGCGGCCAGGGCCGGGGTGGCACGCTGGCCCACGACGTGGGGGATTGCCTTATTCGCCACGTCAGGCCGCCCATATCGTCACTTTGTTGCCGTTGGTCTGCGTCATCACGACCAGGTGATTAGCGTACCCGGACACCGGCAGGATGCTCTCATTGCGCACCCCCGAGATGGCAGTCAGGTGTACCTCACCGACCTGATACCCGGCCGCCCTGATCTTGGCTATGGCCTGATCCACGCGTATGTGGCCCACGTTGGGTGACTGGGCCGTGCCCGAGGTGGTGCCGGTGGCGGCCGACCCCTGCGGCGATGACTGATGGTCGAGAAGGAAACTGCGGAACCCGGTGCCCTGATTGATCGTGGTCGCCGGGGCGGCCGCGCCCGCGCCCGCCATCGCCGGTGCCGGGCTGGCGGCCGCAGGAACGGCGGCGGCCGCGTTCTTGGAGCGCCACCTGATTAGCAGGTATCCGCCGATCAGGGCCACCCCGCCTACGATCAGGTACTCTTTCGCGCCCGGGTTCTGTATGTCGAAGCTAGCCATTGGGCAGCCCGTTCCCGGCCTGCCTGCGTGCCCACCTGACAAGCCCTGACACCGGCTGGCGTATCTGCCTGATGCCCTTGGGGTCGGTGCCCGTCCCGGTGATGCCCATCGCCATGTCAGCGGCCCTGCGTATGTAGTCCTGCCGCAGCGACACCGCCGGCACCGGGATCATGGTCGTGAGCTCCGGCGCGGTCGGGTCATACATTTGCACCAGCAGCCCGGGCCGGTAGTTACGCTCGGGCATCGCATAGTACAGGTTAGGCCAGATAGCGCCCGGCGCGTCGCCGGTGGTGCTGCGCCCGGACAGGGCAAAGTCTCCGATGTCCGGTGACGGCACGCCCAGGTTACTGATCGGCATCGCCGCGGTGCCGGGCAGGCCCGTCACCCCATCTTTGTACTCCTGGGCGCCCGAAGCGGCCATGCGGTTGAAATGAGGCAGGAAAGCTGAGGTGCCCCGCTGTGTCACCGGGGGCAGCCCGGACACCATGTAGCGGGGCATGGTTCCTACTTTCCGGCCGCGAGGTTACCGAGCTGCGTTGTCGTGCTCAGAATCTGCGACGTGACTGCCTGATGGTTGAGAAAGTCAGCGATGATCAGCGCGACCAGGACCGCGCCGGCCAGCGAGAACAAACCCGAGACTCGCACTGTCATGCCCCTTGCGTATTCTGCGCGGCCTCGGCGGCCGCGTTTGCCTGCTGCACCTGCCCGCCAAGGCCGGCGGGCAGCGCGTTCAATAGGTTGGCTATCGCCAGGGCCCAGCCGCCGAGAGTGACCACGGGGCGGGCTGCCGGGCTCGCGTCACCGATCAGGGCCAGAGTCGCGTAAAACCCGGTGATGCCCGCCAGGGCGCCCGGTACGGGCAGGTGCCCCGAGTTGTGGACCTGCCGCCAGATAGTGAGCGATTCGGCCAGCAGCCAGGCTGCTGCCAGCCCGCCCACCGGGTTACCGCCGGCCGACAGTGCCGCCGACCAGCCCGAAGATCAGGCCGGCGACGACAATGCCCGCCGCTATCTGCAGCACAGGGGTCCACCATGATCGGGTCATCGGTCAGCCTGCGGACACTGACGCGCGGCCGGTCTTGCCGATGCCGGTGAAGTGCTGCAGGGCCCAGTAGCCCACAACGCCGACCAGCAGGCCGCGAAGGAATGGAGACATTCTGTTTAACCTCCCTATCGGGGTAGTGACCACCAGATCCACGTGAGCAGGGCCAGGCTGGCCACACCCGCAGTTATGAACCCGAACAGTGCCGGGGTGCCCGCCGCGCTTCCGCCGCCGGCGATCGTGCCGAACCCTGCCTGCGTCGCGGTGCGCGGCCCCTGCGGGCTCGCGCCGGCGTTGGTTCCCTTGGACGCCATTTGCGTGTAGCCGCCAGAGAACACTGAGGAAGTCAGGCCGGTGTCAAGCATGGGTTAGGCCTCCGGAAGTCCGCGCACCAGAGCGCCCGATGGCACGATCTGGCCGACCACGGCGTTGAGCTGGCCCGGGCCGGTGGTGATCGTGCCCCACGGGAACCCGGCCACCTCCACCTGCGTGCCCGGGTTCGTAGAGAGGAAAATCTCCCCGGTGTCCAAGAGCCCGAAATCGCGCTGGGCCAGGGATGTCTTACGGCTGACCCACAGGGTGCCGAGCGGCCGCGCGGCCTGCTGCGTGCCCGAGTAGGCGCCGACCCCTGTGGTAGTGAGGTTGAACAGCGGGTTCACGTTCGTGGAGGCGGCCTGCGTGGCAGTGAAGGGCACCGAGTTGTTGAGCGGGCCGACCATGCTGTTAATGGCGATGTCTTCGACCAGGGTGCCGATGAGGGTGTCGATCAGCGGAACACCGTCAATCACGATCTTGGGGCGCACTGGCCAGCCCGCCCCGGTGTCAAGCCCGGACGTGGCCGGCACGAACCCGGGGCCGCCCGACGTGACACCCTCGCTGACCCTGTTGCCCGACGCGTTGCGCAGATCGAGAATCAGGCCGGTAAGGTAGCCGCCCAGCCTGGGGAGCTGCACCAGCCCGGAGAAACCCGACGCGATCGGCGGGTTACACGGCTGGTAAATCCACTGGCAGGTGGTGCCGATACCCGGCGGGTCGGCGGGCACGTTGGGCAGCCAGTAGAAGTCAGCGTCAACGGTGATTGTGCTGGTCGGGTTCGTGGCGCCGCTGGTGAATGTGTATGTCACCACCGAGCTGATCGGCGCCAGGTTGACCTGCAGCACCGGCAGAAGCGCCGCGTTGGCCCCCGAGATGACCCCGTACCCCTTCGCGAACTCGAACGGGAAATAGGTGGGGAACACTGTCCCGCCCGCGCTGGTGAGCGAACCCGAGTTGAGCAGCGGCTGAAACTGCGGCGACGCCATCGGGTTGCGCATCTCATCGGTGCCGAACTGACCCGAGTACAGCGGCACCAGATAGCTGATGTCATAGCCCGGGCCCGTCAGAAGCTGAGTGCCAAACGAATCTTTCATTTGCACCAGCTGGTGGAAACTGTAGGGCGCGTCGGGTGTCGCCAGCGTCGGAGTCGCCGCCGAGCCGGTGCCCGGCGCGATGCTAGTCAGGACCCGGTAACCCTTATTCCACCCCGGCGAAGACACCATCGGGTTGGCCATGAACTGCGCCACCGACGTGCCACCCGCAGCGCCGGCGAACACATACATGGCGCGGCGGCCATCAGGGGCATGGCGAATGAACGGGCCGCCGGCGGGCTCGGCGGTGGTCTGCGGTTGCGGCCTCCCGGCCACTGTTCCCTGCGTGGCAGTAGTCACAGGATTTCCTCAATGATCGCGGCGGCCTGGGCAGTCGGCCCGCCGCCGGTAACCGCGATGTGCTTACGCATCCATACGCGGACCATGGCGAGGGCGGGCTGTAGCAGCACCGCGGTAATCACTACCAGCTCGAAAGTGCGTCGCGTGGGCACTGTGTGACTCCTGCGCTACATGTTGCGGTTGTGGTGCTGCTGCGGGCATCATACATCCCCTCGCCGCTGGCACAATATGAACCGTGGCAGGTGAACCCGACCCCGTGTCAGTGGCTTTTCAGCCAGTCGCCCAGCGGCTGCTGCAGCGCGCATATCAGTCACGCGGCACCTGGGTATCCGTGCGCCTGGCCGAGCCCTCGCACCGGCAGATAGCCCGATGGCGTGACGAGGGCATCGACGTGACCGCGCCCGACCCCGTGCCCGGCCAGCTCGCCCGCACCCGCTGGGCCCGCGGCCTGGTCCGCGCCCTCTACCGCGAGCAGCGCGGCCGCTCGGGCGCCCTGCGCGTCGAAGTAGGCCGCCGCATGCCGGGCAGCCGGTCATACGACCCGGCCAACCCCGGTGAGGGCGGCCTCCCGCCGGCGCGCACATTCCGGCTGCAGATAGCCCTCGGCGGTGTCGTCGCCCGCCGCGCAGTCACCCGCCTGCCCTACTCGCGGCGCATCTACACCGACCAGGGAGACCCCGCCGGCGCCCACAATGACAGCACCGGCAGGGACTGGTAACCCGCCGTATCGCGCGATACACTGGTGCATCACCGTCCACCCGTTGAACGTACGAGACTGACACACACCCGAGAGGCCGAAATGACCGACGCGAGCATCATCACCGAACCGACCGGCCAGGACGAGATGTGTCGGAGCGGCCCGCATCTCGCCGGAAGCGCGCCGGGATTCTGCGACGGCTGCCGCGACTGGAATCTGCCGGCCTGCCCGCCCAGCGGCGAATACTGCGACGGCTGCGGCACTCGCTGGGTCTGCGATGCCGGCGCGGCGCAATGGTCCTAACTGACCTTCCACCCGTTGACTGTACGAGAGTGGCACATACCTTGGAAACGCTAGAGATAGTTCCCGCGCCGCTGCGCACCGTCTCCCATGGCGGCGGAGTCCAGACAACCGCCCTCCTCGTCCTCGCCGCTGAAGGCAAGATCGACTACCGGACATTCATTTTCGCCAACGTAGGGGAAGACAGTGAGCACCCCGGAACGCTGCGATACCTGGAGCAGATCGCCCGGCCCTACGCATCAGCCCACGGCATAGACATCATCGAGGTGCGCCGGCCAGACGGTGAGACAGTGAGAGGCCGAATCGAATCCTCTGAGTCCGGCGGTGTTCCTATTCCGCTGCACGTTCCGCCTGCGGGATTCAAGCGCTGGCGTTCCTGCACGCGAGAATTCAAGATCGAGCCAATTCATCACTGGCTCATAGAGCATGGGGCCAGCGCGGACAACCCCGCCACGGTCGCCGTCGGCATCAGCCTGGACGAAATCCACCGGGCTAACAACCGAAAGGCCGAGCCATTTGAGCGCTTGGACTATCCGCTGCTGGATCTGGGCCTGCGGCGGCGCGACTGCCAAGACATCATCCGCGCCGCCGGCCTGCCGCTTCCAGGCAAATCGTCGTGTTACTTCTGCCCCTTCCAGCGCACGGAGCAGTGGCGGTCCATGCGGCGCCATGAGCCGGAACTGTTCGCCTCGGTTGCCGACCTAGAGGAGGGGCTGAACCGTCGCCGGCTCGCGGCCGGGAAAGATCCCGTCTTCCTGTCCCTGGCCCTGCGACCGCTCGCGGAAGCTTTCACCGACAATCAGATGGTGTTCGAGGAGGTAGATTCCGACCCGCACTGTGACAACGGGTGGTGTATGACCTGAATGAAACCTTCGACCCGTCAACCGTGATAGACCAGCCGGGCCCGGCACTCGGGGGGGGATGAGTGCCGGGCCCGCGTGCATCCCTCCACAGGATGCGCTACCAGTTGACGGCCGGTGCCCTGCAAGCCTACGGGCGGGACCTGCCGTTCCCCTAGGCCGGCGCGCCGGCCCGAGCTGGGTTTTCAGTTGAACGGCTGGCCATGACAGGCGCAAGCTGCGAGACTTGCGCCCGGACGGCAGGCAAGCCTAAGATGCCGTCTACTCAACCACGATCGTGATCATACAGGAGAAGGGCCGCCGAGGGCGAGAGGTATGCGCCGCGCGGTTAAAACTGCATGCCCGAAATCTGGGGCCGAAAAATCGCACCCTGCTTATTACGGCCGGCGAAGCCGGCCGGCAAGGGGGGGCGAAGCCCCCCCTTGAACCCCCCCGCACCTAACTGATAACAGTCGCTTCGCTCCTGTTATCAGTTAGCCCGGGAAGCCCGTCAAACTGTGATCACACCGACCAGTGTGCTGCTACAGGTAGGCGGAAAACCTAAAGGTGGTTGGAGCGAAGATCGACCTGGCTGAGCTGGTCAACTAGCGTCGGTATCTCCGAGGCTGACAGGTTGAATACCTTGGTCCATCGCTCCCGGCCGATGGCAACCTGCCACCAGCCCTTACCTATCTCGGTGACCTGCACCTGCCCGGCGGGCAGCGACGGGGGATCGCCTCGCTTGGCCATATCCACTCACCTCCCCTCTCGAACCATGCGCGCCACCGCGAACATCAGCAGCACCGCAACCGATAGCCAGAACTGCCAGTGCGTGACCGGGATCATGGCGGGGTGCCACCGTCGCGCCAGTCGCCGCCCAGCTCGGCCTGCAACGCCGCCATAGTCTCGGTGGCTAGCTGTATGCGGTCGATGGTGGACCGCGAGCAGCCCGTGCGCCGCGCTATCTCAGCCTTGCCGACCCCGGCGGCCAGGGCCCGGCGCACAGTCTCATCGCGCGACCCGTCGACCAGTTCCCGTAGATGAGCCCACGCGTCTAGTTCCCCGCGCGCGGCCCGGAGGGTAATCTCAGCATCCATGACCCCGATCGTACAGGCTTGCATCGCGCGATACAACGGGTGTACGGTGTGACTACCTCCACAGGAAAGGAACCGAGAATGGCAGCCACCAAGGATTTCAGCCCGCATGACCCCGAGCGTTGCGGGTGCGGCGAACAGTGGGCCGGCCCCGGCGGTGTGCCGCCGATCACCGCTGTGGCCAGCGCCGAAGACCTGGCCGCCCTAGTCGAGATAGCAGACGAGGCTGACAGGCTGGCGGACATGGCCGAGCTGGCGCTGTTCGACCGCGAGGCCGCCCAGGTAGACCTTAACGCGGCCCAGGATGCGCTGGATCGGTGCATCGAGACTGAGCGGCGCCTGCTGGCCGCCAGTGACACAGCCGCCGCGGCCCTGGTCGAGACAACCCGCGCCCTCGGCCTGGTGCGTACCGCCGGCGGGTTCCGCACCATCGGCCAGGTACGCAACGCGCGCGCAGGTACGTCGTCATGAGTGACATGCCGCCCACGGTGCAGCCCTGCGACCGTTGCGGGCATTCCCTGATGCTGCACGAGTCGGGCTGCCGGATTGCCAGATGTGACTGCCAGGTCATGGGCCCGGCGGCCGTCCGCGTCCGCAGGCTGTGCGACGCGTCGGGAATCGTGCCGGTGGGGACTATGGGCGATGAGCGGGAATGGTTCTGCCCGCTGCCCGCCGCCGCCGCCCTGGTCGACGCCGATGGCGTGCTGCGCACGTCAGAGGTGTTCTGCGTGCCGCACGCCCAGCAGCATTTCGACGGCAACGAGAGAATGTGGCCCGTCACGCTGCAGCAGGCCGAGGAATGGGGGGAGAACGATGAGTGACGGTGTGTGCTCAGACTGCCGCAAGGTCTACACCGACGACCCGAGCGGCAAGTGCCTTGACTGCCTGATCATCGAAATAGAGGGCTACGAGGCCAGTATCACGGTCACGCAGCACGCCGAGATCATGGCTATGATGCGGGACGCGCCTTTCCGCGGCCCGGTGTTCTCACTGTCGGGCTGCATGACTGCCGACGCGGCCGAGTTTGTGGCCCATTCGATCGGGTGCCCTTTCGGCCCTAGTGACGGGCTGTGGGCCCTGTCGCACCGGCAGGCTGGTGACCTGCTGTCCGCCCTGCACCGGGCCCGCGGCGGCCGGCACGCGTCCGGCGGATACAACCCGACCCACAAAGAGGGCCAGCTGCCGTCACGGCGCGGCCGCGGGGGGAGACATAGCCAGCCATGATCATTGTCCGGGTTAACGGGGCCGCGGCCCCGCAGGGCTCTAAGCGTGTCAACGCGCACGGCGCCGTCTATGAATCGTCAGCCGCGGTTAAACCGTGGCGTGAGGCTGTGCGAGCCGAGACACAGCGCGCGGTCGCCGCTGACCGTCTCGGCGTGCCTTATGGCAAAGACGAGGCCATAGAGGTGTCTCTGCTTTTCCTGCTGGCCCGGCCCCGCGGCCATTACCGGGCCGGCCAGTCCACCAGTCACCTGCTGCGCGAGGGTGCCCCTGTGCGGCCGCGCAGCCGGCCCGACATTGACAAGCTCACCCGCGCCGTACTCGACGGGCTGACCGCCGGCGGGGCCTATGCCGACGACTGCCAGATAAGCGACCTGATCGTGTCAGAAGACTACGTAGATGCGGGAGAGGTGCCAGGCTGCCTGATCAGGGTAGAACTCGCCACAGTGGTCCCGGCGGTTGACCGTGACCTGTTCAGCTACCCCGATAGCTACCTGCCGGCCGGTGCCCTGTGATCACCCGAAGCCATCGAATCGCCGGGAGAATCTACTATGCGGGCGCGTGGGTTATGTGCTGCCTGTCGCTGCTTTTGATCGGGTGGCCGCTGTTCGCCGGCCTGGCTGCCGCCGCCGTTCTCGTCTGCCTGGGCTGGCGTGAACATCACCCCAAGACCCCCGGGCCCGCCCCCGCCCCGACGCTGGGCGGGCCCGGGAAGCCACGTTAGGACATGACCATGGAGCTGCAGATTCTGAGCTATCAGGTGCCCCTGTATGTGTGGGCGCCCCTGCTGTGCGTCGCCGGCGGCCTCACAGGCTGGCTTGTGTGGGCACTGTCGGGCGCGGTCGCCCGCGGTATCCTGCGTCACTTCGACGCCGCCGCATATGAGTCCGAGCTATCCGCACAGGACCCCGCGGGCACGGTGGCCGAGGCCGCCCGGCGGCCCGACCCTGACGCCACCATCACAGACGCAGAGTTGTGCCGGCTAATCCATGACGCATGCTGGGCCGCCGACATTGAAGTGATCATGGCGGAATCGGATGCCATAGACGAATGGCTAGCTGCGGGCTGCCCCGCCGACGCCGAGCCCTGGGCCCTGGCCAGGCTGACATGACCCGGCCCCGCCTTCTTGACCTGTTCTGTGGCGCAGGCGGGGCTGCGATGGGCTACCACCGGGCCGGGTTCGATGTCGTCGGTGTCGACATCAACCCGCAGCCCCGATACCCGTTCGAATTCCACCAGGCCGATGCGCTTGAGATGCTCCGGTCAATCGATGCCCCTGGCGGCGGCCATGGTGGCGCGGCGCACTTCGACGTGATCCACGCCAGCCCCCCATGCCAGGCTTACACCATTGCGGGGCACCGCGAGCGGGAAGCCGGAAAGGTCTATCCGGATCTAGTCGCCACCGTACGGAACCTGCTGACCGCAACTGACGTGCCGTGGGTGATCGAGAACGTCCGCGGCGCGCCGATGCGAGCTGATTACAAACTCTGCGGCTGCATGTTCGGCCTTCCCAACCTTAAGCGCGAACGGTGGTTCGAAACGTCCTGGCGGGCGTTCGATCTGCGGCAGCCATGCCAGCACAACGGACCAATCATCACTGTCACCGGCACCGGCGGGGGCAACTGGAACAGCTTTAAACTGTTCGGCCGCTGGCCAACCAAGGCCGATTGGTGCGCCGCAATGGGCATCGATTGGATGACCGGCAAGGAGATGAGCCAGGCCATCCCCCCCGCTTATACCGAATACATCGGCCGGCGCCTGATCGACCACGTTAAGGCTGGTGCCTCATGATCCCTGACTATGCCCGTATCCGTCAGCTAGAGACCGAGCTAGGCATAATGCCCCTGACACCCTGGCGCGGCTGACGTGAACCCCATGGAGGTGGGCGCGTGGGCGCTGATCGCATTCGGTGTGGTGGTAATGATCGCTGGTATAATCCGCGATCGGCGAATGCCGCCGGCTGCGCTCGCGCTGAATCGATACTCGCCTGGCGGGTGTGTTGAGCCGGCCGCCCTGTGCCCCTGGTGTCTCGCATTGATAACCCCTCCAATTCTGCTACCGGAGCACACGTGGCGCCATGTTGTATTTTTCCAACCCGGTGAGGGCAGCTCGGCCGGCGATGATCCGCGGGCTGCTGGGATGCATAGTCACGCCAGGCCAGGGCAACGTGATACCGCCGGGGTCTGCCTGGTTCGCTGACAACGGACGGTTTTCCGGCAAGAAGGATGACGAGGGACATCCGTTGGTAGGCGACAGGGCGCCCCGATGGAAAGGTGACCTGTGGTTTGAAGCCTGGCTAGCGCGGCCGGAATTCCTGTCCCGGCGCAGTGACTGCCGTTTCGTGGTCGCCCCTGATGTGCCATTCGACCATGAGGCTACGATGAGCCGAGCGATGCCCTGGCTTTACAGGATTCGGGCCATGGGATATCCCGCCGCCCTGACGATTCAGAACGGCATAAAGTCCAGTGACCGGCTACCCTGGGCTAACTTCGATGTAATGTTCATTGCTGGCGACATGGCCTTTAAGCATGGGCTTATGGCGGCCGAGCTTACTCGCCAGGCCGTGGCCAGGGGAATCCCTGTGCATTGGGGCAGGGGTAACGCGCTGAAGCGAATCCGTCAGGCCCATGGCATGGGCTGCAGCAGCATCGATGGCGGGTTCCTGCGCTACGGGCCCGACAGTAACCTGCCCGAGTTGCTCGGGTGGCTATCAGACCTAGATAGAAATGGGGCGCAGACATTCCTATGAAGCCCGATTACCTGTACATCAGGCAACTAGAGCGCGAGCTAGACATGCCACTCAGCCCGATGCCCGAGGTGGCCCCGGCGTCCCGGGTCGTGTCGTCGGCGGCCATGGTAGCCCGCCGTCAAGACAGCTGGGATCGTATCGAACGGGACGCAAAGCGGCTGGCTGCCCTGGGCACCATGCTGGCGCTGATCATCGCGGTGGGACTGATCATTGGCTTTAGCATCCTGGCGCCGCCGCCACCGTAGATAACTGTCGGTTATCTGCAGTAATTTTTTCGTTATGATGCGCCCGGCGCGTGCGATACAGGTATGCATTAAGGTCTCGGCGCGGTATCGTGGGATGCATGATTGAGCGTGCCGACTATGATTCGTGGCGTGATGACCCGAGCCCTGAGCCCGTCGAGAGGGGCCACGGGTTCGCCCTGGGCGGCCATGGGACGCATCACAGGGTGCGGGTGCAGGCCCGGTGGCGGGCAGTCCTGGGCCAGAGAGTGCGACTCGCGCTAGTGGACCTTGGCCTGATTGTGTTCGCCGGCCTGATGGTTTTCGTGGCCGCGGTTACCAGGTGGCTGCCCCTGTTCGTGCTCGCGGTGGTGGTTATCGGGTTCGTGTCTCTATGGTTTCGCCACCAGCGCATGGAGCACGAGAGGCGGCCCCGGTGATCTTCTGGCTGATTTTTGGCTCCGAGCTGGCTACCGGATCGGTAGGAATTGCGTACGCCTTGCGTCCTGTGTGGCGTCCGGTGCGGCAACAGGGGCCCGCGCCGATCACCGTCACCGTAGTGCCCGAGGTGCCCGCCGGGCCCGCGGCCGAGATACAGCCGGCGCCGGTGCGACTCGCAATCGAACAATGAGGAGTGAGAAACGATGCCCGCAAATGATGCATGGGGAGTCCCGCCCGAGCCCGCGCCCGCCCCGCCGGCGCGCGTTCAATTCGGCGCGAAGCCCGGCCAGGCTATTGACCTGCCGGTGGCAGAGTCGATTCTGCGCCAATTCTGCGAACGCTTCCCGGTGCTGTTCGGGCAAATGCTGGCTGAGGCCCTAGTGGGCCCCGAGGCCCGCAAGCAACCCCGTAACCGGCGGCCGGCAGAGTGAGCGAGGGTAACAGCCCGACGTTTGCCATGGGGCTAGACGATGGCGCGTTAGACGAGCTGCTCATCAAGTCATGCCCCTCGGAACCCCCCATCGGGCCGCGGCCGCCGTTCCCGGACTACCCGGTCATGTACCGGCGCGGCTACTATCAGGCCTACACTGGCGATCCGCACGTATGCACCAAGCGCTGCAGGCGCCGCGAAGACCAGCACAACCGCGCCCAGGAGGGGTCAGACAGTGACGCTAACTGAGCGCGTGACCAGGGCCCTGCTGCTGGCCGGCATCGACCCCGCCGACCCCGCGCTGCAGGTCATACGTGACTGGAATCGGGCCGTAGCGCTGCGCGCCGAGCTGCGCGCCGCAGGATACCGGCAGGCCTGAGCATGCCGCGCACCGTATGGGTACTGCCCGCCTGGGATGGCTCCGAGAGCCCGCAGAGCCCCGTTCCGGCCTGCCATGCCGACCGTCCCCTGACATGGAACGCGGTCGCCGGCATGCTGCAGTGCGCGCCCTGCCGGGACCTGTGGACCGCCCAGGCCCTAGACCCTGACGCGGCGT
>Ga0126381_100001822_pt1 | contig 22869 bp, 15 predicted proteins | sample PanSoiMetPlot_28_FD_96465 | JGI IMG/M metagenome (GOLD analysis project Ga0126381, IMG submission 96465) | Tropical forest soil microbial communities from Panama - MetaG Plot_28 | ecosystem: Environmental > Terrestrial > Soil > Tropical forest > Bulk soil | place: Panama | collected 2016-02-17 | reverse complement strand
GTCGTCAACCTGATCACCGGAGCCTTGGTCGTCGCCATCCAGTACGTTGTCGATCCCAGCGCCGCCCTCAACATCCTCCGCTGGATCGTCGGTAGCCTCGACGTCGTCGGCCTTGAGCCCGTCGGCCATATGTTCCTGCTCCTTGTTCCTGCCTGGGTCGCGCTCCTCGCTCTCGGCCGCCAACTCCACCTCATGGCCATCGACGAAGACACCGCCGCCACCCTCGGTGTAAACGTCGCTCAATGCGAACGCCTCGTCCACGTGCTCTGTTCCTTCATCGTCGGCGTCACCGTTGCCATGGGAGGCTCCATCGGCTTCGTCGGACTTATCGTGCCGCACGCCGTGCGCCTCATGTTCGGCGAGGATCTGCGCATCGTGCTGCCCGGATCGCTGCTCCTGGGTGGCGGCTTTCTCGCCCTGGCCGATGCCCTGGGCCGCAGCGTGCTCCCCACAAGCGAACTCCCGGTCGGCGCCATCACCGGCCTGCTCGGCGGCCCCGTCTTCCTGTGGCTGCTCCGCCGCCGCCAACAGTATTCATCGATGTGAGAAGCCCATGACTGGTCCTCAACGCATCGTCTGCCTCACCGAAGAAACCACCGAGACCCTCTACCTTCTCGGTCAGCAGGACCGCATCGTGGGCGTCTCCGGATTCACCGTACGTCCCAAGGAAGCCCGCCAGAAACCCAAGGTCTCCGCCTTCACCTCTGCCAAAATCGAGAAGATCCTCGAGCTTCATCCCGACCTCGTTATCGGCTTCTCCAACCTCCAGGCGCAGATCGCGCACGACCTCATTCGCGCCGGCGTCAACGTCCTCGTCACCAATCAGCGCTCCATCGAAGAGCTCCTCGAAACCATCCTCCTGGTGGCGCGCATTGTCGCAGCCGAACCGCAGGGCATCGCCCTGGTCGACAGCCTCCGCTCAAACCTCGCTCGCATCGCCCAGTCCGCCCGCGCCTTCCCCCGCCGCCCGCGCGTCTTCTTCGAAGAGTGGATGGATCCGCTCATCAGCGGCATCCGTTGGGTGGACGAGCTCATCGAAATCGCTGGCGGCGACCCCGTTTTTCCGGATTTGCGCCATCAGCACGACGCCGCGAACCGCATCGTCACTCCCGCAGCAGTCGTCGCTGCCGATCCCGACGTCATCATCGCCTCCTGGTGCGGCCGCAAAGTCAGCCCCGACCAGATCCGCGCGCGCGAAGGCTGGAGCGCCATCCGCGCCGTCCGCGACAACCACATCTACGAAGTCAAATCCACCTACATCCTGCAACCCGGCCCCGCCGCCCTCACTGACGGCATCGCCCAACTTCACGAAATCCTGTCAGAAGCCAGTCGGGCAGGCGATCGCAGTCTGTCGTCTGCCAAACCCGCTCCCAAGGAGAAACAATGAGCATCGCAACCAAAACCGGCGACCAGGGCCAGACCGCCCTCCCCGGTGGCGCCCGCGTTTCTAAAGCTCACCCGCGCGTCGAATGCTACGGCACCATCGACGAGCTCATCTCGCACCTCGGCCTCGCCCGCGCCCTCGCCAACGACGCTGAAGTGAACGAGTGGACCCGTGGCATCCAGCGCGAGCTTTTCAAAGTCGGCAGCGCCGTCGGCACCGCCCCCGACGCCCGCAAACCGGCGCCCGAAGTAACCGCCGAGATGATCGCCGCGCTCGATGGCGAAGTCGCCCGCATCGAGGCCATGTCCGGCATCCTCAATGACTGGTCCGTTCCTGGCGAGCTCGCCTCCTCGGCCGCCTTCGATGTCGCCCGCACCGTCTGCCGCCGTGCCGAGCGCCTCGCCGTGGCCCTCCACGATTCCGGCGAGCTTCCCGACCGCCAGGTTCTCATCTACCTCAATCGCCTCTCCGACGTCCTCTGGCTCGTCAGCCGCCTCCTCGAGCTCCGCGCCGGCGCTGACGCTACGCTCCGCCCGAAGGGGCAGCCCGGCTCCCGCTGGTCGCGCGCCTGGTGATCCCCATGCCCACCCACAATCGCCACAACTTCTCTGCCGCTGAGCGCCGCGGCGTCTACCGCGCCATCTACGAGCGCCGCGACATCCGCTCGCAGTTCCTGCCCAAGCCGGTTCCCGACGGCATCCTCGGCCGCCTGCTCGATGCCGCCCATCACGGCCCCTCGGTCGGTTTCATGCAGCCCTGGGACTTCATCGTGATTCGCGACGGAGCCGTCCGCGGCGCCATTCGCGATTGCTTCCTGGAAGCCAACCGCGACGCTGCCCGTCGCTACAAGGGCGAGCGCCGCCGCCTCTACGGCGGCCTCAAGCTCGAAGGCATTCTCGAAGCACCCGTGAATCTCTGCATCACCTGCGACCGCCAGCGCCAGCGCGGCGCCGGTCTTGGCCGCCAGACCGATCCCGCCACCGATCTCTACTCCACCGCCTGCGCCGTGCAGAATCTCTGGCTCGCCGCGCGCGCGGAATCGCTCGGCGTCGGCTGGGTCAGCATTCTCGACTTCGATCGCCTGCGCGAGCTCCTCGGCATTCCCGCGCGCGCCCTCCCCGTCGCCTACCTTTGCGTCGGCTATGTTTCCGAGTTTCCCGCCGTGCCCGCCCTGGAAACCGCCGGCTGGGAGCGCCGCGAAAATCTCGCCCGCCTCATCCACTTCGACCGCTGGGGCGCCCACGATGACCACCGGGCCTCCGTGCTGGCCCATGTGGGGCAGGCGGTCAGCCTGCGGACCGAGTATCACCCGGTCCATGCGAGCGAAGCTCGCACTCGACCCTCAAATCGCCGCCGCGGCCGCAAGGCAACGGAGTAGCCGTGCCTGCCCTCATGATCCTCGGCACCGCCTCGCACGTGGGCAAGTCCATCCTCACCGCCGCGCTCGGCCGCATCCTTTCCGACGAAGGCTATCGCGTCGCCCCCTTCAAAGCCCAGAACATGTCGCTCAACTCCGCCGCCACACTCGACGGCCGCGAAATCGGTCGCGCCCAGGCGCTGCAAGCCGAAGCCTGCCGCGTCCCCGCCCGCGCCGAAATGAACCCCATCCTCATCAAGCCTTCAACCGATACCTCCGCGCAAGTGGTCGTCATGGGCCGCGTCTGGGGTCAGATCACCGCCGCCGATTATCACCGGCGCCGCGTCGAGGAGCTTTTCCCTATTGTCCTTAATGCCTACGAAAGACTCGCCGCCGAACACGACGTCATCCTGCTCGAAGGCGCCGGCTCGCCGGCAGAGATCAACCTTAAGGAGCACGACATCGTCAACATGCGGATGGCCCACGCCGCCCGCGCCGGCTGCCTGCTGGTCGGCGACATCGATCGCGGCGGCGTCTTCGCCTCGCTCCTCGGCACCGTCGAACTCCTCGACCCCAACGATCGCTCTCTGCTCCGCGGTTTCATCATCAACAAATTCCGCGGCGACGCCAGCCTGCTCCAGCCCGGGATCGAAACCATCGCCCGCCGTCTCCACCTTCCCTGCGCCGGCGTAATTCCTCACCTGCCCGCCCTCGGCCTCGACGAAGAAGACAGCGTCGCGTTGGCGGCGGGGCAGGCGATTCGCTCGTCCTCGCCTCCGGTCTGCGAAGCAGACCACGGCGAGCCTCACTCCCCCGGCGGGCGTCCTCTCCGTATCGCCGTCCTCGCATTTCCCTACCTCGCCAACTTCACCGATTTCGACGCCCTCGCCGCCGAGCCTTCCGTCTCTCTCGCGTATCTCAGCCGTCCCCAAGACCTCGACCGCGCCGACCTCTTCATCCTTCCCGGCTCCAAGCAAACCCTCGACGATCTCGCATGGCTCCGCCGCAGCGGCTTCGAGCGCGCCATTCGCGCCTTCGCCACCCGATCCGCCGTCATCGGCATCTGCGGCGGTATGCAGATGCTCGGCCGCACCATCGAAGATCCCAGCGGTGCCGAAAGCGCCGGCACGCCGCGCCACGAACCGGGCCTCGGCCTTCTGCCGATCGCCACCACTCTGCGCGCCGAAAAAATCACCCGCCTCGCGCGCGGCCGCGTCGTTTGCGCAACTCTGTTCGGCCAGCCCCTCACCGCGCCCGACTTCGAAGGCTACGAAATCCATCTCGGCGAAACCGTCTATCAAGATGGTGCCGTACCCTTCGCCAAAATCTGCCGCTCCGGCGAAACAGACCCGCATCCCGACGGCGCAGTCCACGGCAACGTCTTCGGCACCTACATCCACGGCCTATTCGCCGACGATGCTTTCCGCCACTCGTTCCTCGCCGCCGCCCGCGCTGCTCGCGGACTCGCCCCCGCCCACGACTTTGTCCGCGTCACCGCCGAACGCGAAGCCCGCATGGGCCGCCTCGCCGCGCACGTCCGCGCCTCGCTCGACATGAATCTCATTCGAAACTGTATCGCCCCGACAACCCATGCCTGATCTGAACCAAACTCTCGAACGCATCCAGCCGGTGGACCCCGACTGGATGGGACGCGCCCGCGCGCGCCAGCTTGAACTCACGAAGCCCCCCGGCAGTCTCGGCCGCCTGGAAGAGATCGCCAACCGCGTCGCCGCTATTCAGGCCACTCTCGCGCCCACCGTCGAGCAGGCCCGCATCGTCCTGTTCGCCGCCGATCACGGCGTCTGCGCCGAGGGCGTCAACCCTTATCCGCAAGCCGTCACCGCTCAGATGGTCGCTAACTTCCTGCGCGGAGGCGCCGCCATCAACGCGCTCGCCCGCGTCGCCGGCGTGGAGTTGGAAATTGTCGATGCCGGAGTCGCCAACCCGATTCCCGAAGCCACCGGCCTCCTCCGCCGTGCCATCGGCTTCGGTACGAAGAACTTCTGCCTCGAGCCCGCCATGACGCGCGACCAGGCCGTCTCTGCGCTGTCGCTTGGAATCGAAACGGCCGACCGCGCTTCGTCCTCCGGCTGCACCCTCGTCGGCATGGGCGAGATGGGCATCGGCAACACCACTGCCGCCAGCGCCCTCGCCGCCGCTCTCACCGGCTGCGAACCCACCGCCGTCATCGGACGCGGAACCGGCGCCGACGAAGCCTGTCTCGCTCGCAAGCGCTCGGCCGTCGAGCGCGCCCTCGCCCTTCACTGCGCCCACATCGCCGACCCTGTTGGCCTGCTTGCCTGTCTCGGAGGTTTCGAAATCGGTGCCATGTGCGGATTCTGTCTCGGCGCCGCCGCGCACCGCTCGGCCGTATTGGTAGATGGCTTCATCGCCACCGCTGCCGCCGTACTCGCCATTCGGTTCCATCCCGCCGTCCGCGACTACTTATTCGCCGCCCACCGCTCCACCGAGCCCGGCCACGCGCCGCTGCTGGAAATCCTATGCCAGCGCCCGCTCTTCGATCTCGAAATGCGCCTCGGCGAAGGCACCGGCGCCGCGCTCGCCGTCCCTGTAGTCCGCGCCGCCGTCGAAGCCTTCACCCGCATGGCCACCTTTCAATCGGCCGGAGTCGCGGAGGCCAGTTGATTCGCGATTTGCTGACCGCGGTCGCCTTCCTCACCCGCCTGCCCGTGGCCCGCGCCTTTACCGTCGACGCGAAACAGGTCGCGCGCTCGCAGCTCTGGTTCCCATTGGTGGGCGCCCTCGTCGGCGCGATCCAAGCCGCCGTCTTCTGGCTCGTCGGGTCTGATCTGCCCCCGCTCGTCACCGCAGTGCTGATTGTTGCGCTGGATGCCTGGCTCACCGGCGCCATGCATTACGATGGCCTTGCCGATACGGCCGACGGATTCGGCGGCGGCCTCACAGACGACGACGTCCTGCGTATTATGCGCGACCACGCCATCGGCTCCTACGGCGCGGTCGCAGTCGTTCTTGCCATCGCCCTGAAAGCCGCCGCCATCGCCTCGTTCGCTGGCTTAGCCCGCGCCATCCCTGCGCTCATCGCCGCGCCGGCGCTCGGTCGATGGTCGGCCGTCCTTCTCAGCGCCACCCAGCCTTACGCCCGGCCCATCTCCGACGATCATCCCCGCTCCGTCGGCTCGCCCACGCGCTTCGTCGGCCGCACCCAGCTCATCGTTGCCACCATCACCACTCTCATCATCGCGGGGCTCTGCGGCCTTTGGCGCGGCGGTCTCGCACTCCTGCTCGTCGCTGCCTTCTCAAGCTTCTGGGCATGGCGGTGCCGCCGCCGCATCGGCGGAGTCACCGGCGATACGCTCGGCGCCGCTATCGAAGCCTCCGCATGCCTTGTGCTGCTCGTCTTCGCGGTGCGCGCATGACCACCTCGCTCTGGCTCATCCGCCACCCTGAGCCCGAGTCAGCCTCCGCAGGCCGCTGCTATGGCTCACTCGACTGGCTGCTTTCCTCAACCGGCCTCGAGCAAGCTGGCGCCATCGCCGCGCGCCTCGCCTCCGAGCCTCTCGCTGCCATCTACACCAGCCCCCGCCGACGCTGCGTGCAAGCCGCGGAGATCCTGGCCGCCGGCCGCTCCTGCGCCATCGAAATGCTCGACGCGCTCCGCGAGCTCGACTTCGGCCGCTGGGAAGGCCGCACCTACGACGAAATCGCCGAACTTCATCCGGCCCTCTACCGGCAGTGGATGGAGCATCCCACCGAAGTGCAATTCCCCGGCGGCGAAAGTTTCGCCGCCATGCGCGCCCGTGTGCTCGCCGCCGCGGTAAATCTGCGCGCCCGCCACGCCGGTGAATCCGTTGCGCTCGTCACTCACGGCGGCGTCAACCGCATCATCCTCGCCGACGCTCTGCACATGGACCCCGCCGGCATCTTCCGCATCGCGCAGCACCACGGTGCCCTCAACTTGGTCCGCTATTTCGGAGAGACTCCCCTGGTCGAGCTCGTCAACTCACACTGGCCTTGACGTCCGCCTCAACGGACGCGCCGGCCTGCCCGCCGCGCCTACCGTGCTTCCACGGTCCTGCGCCGGCTGATGGGATTGCCCCAAGACCTCTTGCTCGGCCTCGAGCCAGTTTTCCAATTCCGCCCCGCCGCGCTCCCGATAAATTTCGTACGCCCGTTGCCGAATCCGATTTTCCAGCTCCAAATGGCTATGTGCGATTTCACGCGCTCCCGCGCCCATTGCCATGGTCTACCTCCTGTTTTCTACCCGTTATGTTCCCACTCCTCGCGCCCCGGTGCGGTGCTTTTCCACGCACAGATGCTCCCTGTCAAGCCGCCTTGGTGGGACAGGCGGTTCCGCCTGTCCCACCTGCCGAAGGCAGCTCACTGCGGTGCTAAAATACCTCACCATCGGGGATGCTCTTGCGGCCCACCTTCGTCTGTTGCGCCGTTTTGGCGGCACTACCGCTCCACGCCGCCACCTTGCCCAACCTGCCCGACGGCTACACCCGCCGCGTCTGGCAGACGCAGGACGGTCTTCCCGAGAACACCGTCCAAGCCTTCGCCCAAACACCCGATCACTACCTCTGGATCGGCACCTCCGGCGGCCTCGTCCGCTTCGACGGCGCCTCTTTCGTCCTTTACGACCGCGACAACACACCCGCGCTCCACGAAAACAGCGTCTTCTGCCTCACCGTCGCTCACGATGGCAGCCTCTGGGGCGGCACCGATGGTTCCGGTCTCTTCCGTTATCAGCACGGAACCTTCCGCACCTACTCCACTGCCGAAGGCCTCACCAACGATTTCGTCCGTGATGTCTACGAAGATCGCCACGGCACACTCTGGGTCGGCACCGATGACGGCCTGTTCCGTTTCGATGGCCGCGGTCTTGTCCGCGTCGATGGCCGCCGCGGCATCCCCGCCCTCGCCGTCCACGCCATCCGCGAAGATCGCCAGGGGAATCTCTGGGTCGGCGGTTCCACCATTCTCAGCCTCCATGGAACCGAGTGCCGCGAGTTCCACCTTGAAGGTTACGGCAGCGCCAGCCGCGTCAAAACCATTCTCGAAACCGCAGACGGCACCATCTGGGTCGGCACCGTCTCCGGCCTCCAGCGCTTGGCGCTTTCCGACCATCCGTCCGGCCGCTTCGAAGGCGTCCCCGAAGTCCCCGTCACCGTGCGCGCTCTCGCGGAAGATCGTTCCGGCGCGCTTTGGATCGGCACCATCGGCGATGGCCTTGTTCGCTATGCCAACCACGCCTTCACGCGCATCGCCACACCCTACAGCCCTCCCAGCAGCACCGTCCTCGCGCTGTTCGAAGACAAGGAACAGAACATCTGGGCCGGCATGCAGACCGGCCTTCTCCGCCTCAGCCGCGCCGCCATGAGCACCTTCCCGCTCCCCGACGCAGCCAACGCCGATTTCGGCACTGTCTATGCCGATCGCGATGGGTCACTCTGGGTGGCCGGCACTCACCTCTACCGCATCGATCCCCGTCGCGGCCGCTCCGCAACCATTCCGCCGCCGCTGCCGGGCGTTCGCGTCCGCTCTGTCATGCGCGACAGCCGCGGCGCGCTGTGGATCGGCACCGAGGGCGCAGGCGTCTTCCGCGCGCTGAAGGGCGCCCAGACTCAGTACACCCGCCGCAGCGGCCTCATCAACGATTTCATCCGCGCCCTTCTGGAAGCGCGCGACGGCAGCATCTGGATCGGCACTGACGAAGGCGTCACCCGCTGGCGCGATGGCGTCCTCACCAATTACCGCGAGCCCCAGGGCCTCGCTTACTTCAGCATCCGCACGCTCGCCGAGGACCGCCGCGGGGATCTCTGGATCGGTACCGAGCGTGGCGTCAGCCACTTTAGCCGGGGCCGCTTCGTTTCCGACGAAGTCACCACCCGGCTGCGCGGTGAAAAAATCTGGGCCATTCACGAAGACTCAGATGGCGGCATCTGGTTCGGTACACGCGGCGCCGGTCTCTACCGCTGGCGCGACGGCCAGCTCACCGCATTCGGCACCGCCCAGGGACTCGCCGGCGCCAGCATCTACCAGATCCTCGAAGATGCCCGCGGCACGTTCTGGATGAGCGGCCCCACCGCCATCTCCTCCGTCTCGCGCCGTGATCTCGACACCGTCGTCGTGCGCCCCGGCTTCCATCCCGCTGTCACCGTCTACGGGCTTTCCGATGGCGTCGAAGCCACCCAAATCTATGGCGGCGTCTCGCCCGCCGGAGCCCTCACCTCCACCGGCGAGGTTTGGTTCCCCAGCAACCGCGGCCCCGTCCGCATCCTGCCGCTCGAAACCCGTGCTGAAGTTCTGCCCAAAGTCGTCATCGAGCAGGTCCTCGTCGATGGCCGGGAAGTCCCGATCGAAGGTCCTCTCGTCGTCCCTCCCGGCCAAGGCAAGCTCCAGATCGCCTACGCCGCGGTCCGCCTTCGCTCCCAGGAGCGCCTCCGTTTCCGCTACATGCTCGAAGGCTTCGACCACGATTGGACCGAAGCCCTCCAGCGCCGCGTCGCCTTCTACACCAATCTCCCGCCGGGACCCTACCGCTTCCGCGTGCAGGCCTTCGAAATGAACATGCCGGAGAGTGTCAGCGAAGCCTCGCTCGCCATCCACTGGCGCCCGCACCTCTACCGCACGCCCTGGTTCATCGCGGGTTGCGCCGTCCTTCTGCTCGCCGCCGCGCTCGCTGCTTACCGCCTCCGCCTCCGCCAGGTGCATGCCCGCTTCCGCGCCGTGCTCGAAGAGCGCAACCGCGTCGCCCGCGAAATGCACGACACCGTCATACAGGGATGTGCCAGTGTCTCGGCGCTCCTGGAAGCCGTCGCCTCCATCGAGCAGGAAGATCCCGCCGTCAACCGTGAGCTCCTCGATTGCGCCCGCCGCCAGGTGCGAATCACCGTCGACGAAGCCCGCCGCGCCGTCTGGAATCTCCGCCAGACCGGAACCGGCGGCCCTTCCGGTCTGCCGCAAATCGGCCCGCTCCTCGATCAGATGGCCCAGCAAGCCAGCAACGCTTCGCGCGTGCCGGTTCACATCGAGGCCTCGGGCAAGCCCGTTCTGCTCGACCCCGCCGTCGAACACGATATATTAATGGTGGCCCGCGAAGCCGTCTACAATGCCGTGAAGCACGCCCAGCCCAACCAGGTCAGCGTCAAAGTCGAATTTGATGACGTGAGCATCCGCATGAGCGTCCGCGACGACGGTTGCGGCTTCGACCCCGATGACGCCGCCACCGCGTCTGCGGGCGAGCATTTCGGCCTCATAGGCATGCGGGAACGCACCGAGCGCCTCGGCGGCCGGTTCGAAATTCGCAGCGGCCCCGGAGCCGGCACCGAGCTTTCCATTTCCGTACCCGTTCGCTCCCACGTCGCCAAAAAGCTCGGCATGGATCTCCACTCATGAGCGCCCCCGCCAAATCCGCCAACGGCGCCGTCCGCTTCCGCGTCCTCATCGTTGACGATCACCCCATCATGCGCCTCGGCATCGCCGCCATCATCAACGCACAGAAAGATATGAAGGTGTGCGCCCAAGCCGGCTCCGGCGAAGACGCCGTCCGTCTCTTCCGCCAGCATGCGCCCGATGTCACGCTGATGGATCTTCGCCTGCCCGGCATGAGCGGCCTCGAAGCCCTGCGAGCCATTCGCCAGGAGGCTCCACAAGCTCGCTGCGTCGTCCTCACCACCTACGCAGGCGACGAAGACATTCACCAGGCTCTGGCCGCCGGCGCCGCCGGTTATCTCATCAAGGCCATGTCCCACGACACCTTGGTCGACGCGCTCCGAAAGGTCCATGCCGGCATCCGCTTCCTCCCCGCCCCCGTCAGCGAAAGCCTCGCCGCGCGCACCCCCAACTCCGACCTCAGCCCGCGTGAGCGCGAAGTCCTCTCCCTCATGGTCCACGGCCAAAGCAACAAGGACATCGCCGCCACCCTCGGAATAACCGAAGCCACCGTCAAATGCCACGTCAGCGTCATCCTCGAACGCCTCGGCGTCACCGACCGCACCCAAGCCGTCATCGCCGCCGTGAAGCGAGGATTGGAACATTTGTAGGATTCGTCGTGTCCCTAATACCCCAGCAGAGGCGCTAACTTGGCCCTTACTTCCTCCATCGCCTCTGCCGTGCAGCGTCCGATGAGTTGCGCGTGTCGCGCCTTCCAGTCCGCGCTCTTGACGTGATCGGCGAGTATGAAACCTGTGGCGCCATATCCCTCAGGCACAACCCCTTCGAATGCATACCCCTTCTGCTGGTTCGTTACGGGGCATACCAGCGCCAACCGGACTTCGCATTATGGGCTTAGCGCCCGAGCCGGCCGTCGTCCGGCCGGCTCATCTCCAGCCTGCGGATCGAACATCAACCAGACAGAATCGCCGGCATCGGGTACAAGCGCGACCTTCACCACGATTGCTCACCACGCCGGCGCCCCCAATCCGTTTCTCCGTGACGGTTCTTCGGTGTGATCCGTCCGACAAGTTCAGACAGTTCATACTTCCACCGGGCCGGCCGTAAGAGAATGCGGTTTTAAGCGCCCATGTAACTTCCTGCAACACTTGTTTCATCACGCCCCACCCCGATCCCTGGACCTTCCCACCCCTCCTCGCGTATGCTTCCTAAAAGGGAGCCCGTCAAAACTTTTCTTTCCCCGCCTGTCGAAAATGCCTTCCGCCATACGACTTGACTATGAAAACATCGACCGAAGCGAGGCACACCGATGATCGAATCGAACGACGCCAAATTTGATCCCCGCGAAGCGCTCTATACCCTGGGCCGCGACGTCAAATACGCCATCCGCTCACTTGCGGCAGCCAAAGGCCTTGCCATTACTGTTGTCCTCACCTTGGCCTTGGGCATCGGCGCTAACGCCGCCATCTTCACGCTCGTCCGCGGGATTCTCCTGAGGCCGCTCGTCAATCGCGACGAAAGCCGCCTCATCTACATCCACCAGAGCGCGGCCGGCCTCGGCATGGATAATGCCAACTTCTCCGTCCCCGAAATCCAGGACCTCCGCCAGCGCGTCAAATCCTTCACCGCCATCGGCGACTTTTCCGTGATTGGCTTCACTCTCAACGGCCTTGGCGAGCCTCGCGAGGTTCGCGCCGGCGTCGTCGGGGGCAACTACTTCGACGTCATGGGCCTCCACCCTGTCCTCGGCCGACTCATCGATATGCGCGACGACGGCCCCTCGGCCGCAGGTGTCGTCGTCCTCACCCACCACTTCTGGACCATGGTGCTTAACAGCGACCCCTCCGTGCTCGGCAAAACCGTCCGCCTCGGATCGTTCGGCGCCCGCACGGCGACGATCATCGGCGTGCTCGAACCATGCGTCCCTTACCCCGCCGAAACCGAACTGATCGCCAACGTAGTGACCAGCCCACACCACCTGTCGGCCACCATGGTCACCGGCCGCATCCACCGCATGACCGAGCTGTTCGGCCGCCTCGCTCCCGGCGCTACGCTCGAGCAGGCCCGCGCCGAACTCGAAGTGGCCCATCGCGCCATCATGAGGCAGTATCCTGAGGACTATCCCGCCAAGGGCGACTTCCATATCGAAGCCAGCCTTTTGCGCGACCAGATCACTGCCAAAGCCCGCACCGTCCTCTGGGTCCTGCTCGCCGCCTCCGGACTCGTCTTCATCATCGCCTGCTCCAACGTCGCGAACCTGATCCTCGCCCGCACCATTCGCCGCGAAAGCGAAATGATGGTCCGCGCCGCGCTTGGCGCCAGCACGGGCGCGCTGCGTCGCGTCCTGCTCGCCGAAAGCCTCATCCTCTGTGGCGCCGGGGCCGCCGTCGGTGTGCTCAGCGCGCGCCCCATGGTTGCCGTCCTCGCCAAGTACGCCTCGCGGTTCTCCGTCCGCGCCCTCGACCTCACCGTCGACGCCAGCATGCTCTGGGTCGGCGCCGGGTTGGCGCTCGTCGCCGCGGTTCTCCTGGCGTTCGTACCGCGACTCCCCTCCGGCAGCGCATCGCACGGCATAGGATTGTCCGGCAGTAGCGTCCGCGTGACGGGCGGGGCCAACCGGCGACTGCGGGCGTTTGCGGTCACGCAAATCGCTGCGTCTTTCGTGCTGTTGGCCGGCGCGGCGATGCTGCTGGAAGCTCTACTGAAGGTGCAGGCCATCAATACCGGCATCGATACCCGCCGCGTGCTCTCCATCAACGTGCCCGTCATGTCTTACGGCAAAACCGACGCCCAGGTGGTCGACTTCTACAAGGAAGCCATCCGCCGCGTCCACGAGCTCCCCGGCGTCGATAGCGTCGCCGTTGGTATTCTCACGCCATGGCGCGAGGGCAAGACGTTGGGCCCCGGCTTCGCATTCACAGCCGAGGGCTACGCGCGCGGCAATGGCGAAGACGATCCACGCGGCATGTTCCGCGTCGTGTCTCCCGGATTCTTCGCCGCCCTTGGCGTACCGATCACCGCCGGCCGCGATTTCAACGATCTCGACCGGGACCGAAGCGAGCCGGTCGTCGTCATCAGCCAGAGCGTCGCCCAGCGGATGTTCCCTGGCCGTGAGGCGCTCAACCGGCACATTACGCTTACCGACCCCGTCATGAAGTACGTCGGCATGAAGCCTACGCCCATGCGCGTGATCGGCATCGCCGCCGATATCGATGATGTCCATATGATTCCCGAGCCCACCATGACCGTCTATGAGCCCTTCGGCCAGGGACCGCTCTTCGGCGGCCGCCTGTTCGTGCACGTGCATTCCAATCCCTACGCTCTCATCACCCCCATCACGCGCACGCTTCGCAACCTCTCGGCCGATCAGCCTGTGGAGCGCGCTTCCACGCTCGAGGATGTCCGCGCCGAAGTGCTCACGCCCAACCGGCTGAACGCCATCGTCTTCGGTGGTTTCGCTCTGGTCGCCCTCACGATTGCCGTGGTCGGCGTTGCCGGCGTGCTGGCGTTTTCCGTAAGCGCCCGCACTCGCGAATTCGGAATCCGCTTGGCCGTCGGATCGCAGCCGCGCCATCTGCTCGGCCGCGTAATTGGCGAAGGAACCGTCCTGACCGCCATGGGGATCGCCGCCGGAGCAGCCTGCGGCCTCGGACTCCAGCAGTTCGCCGGCAAGTACCTCGACTTGGACACTCCCCAAACCTGGGTCGTCGCTAGTTCCGCGGGCATCCTGCTGGCCGCCGCCATCATCGCCTCCGCCTGGCCCGCTCTCCGAGCCGCCCGCGTCGACGTCATCCAAGCCCTCCGCGCAGACTAGTGGGCAGGCGCCCCCTGGCCAAGGCCCCATTGGCCAGCGGGACGCCCTCGTCCCGCCCGGCCGAAGGCCGGCCTTGGCTCCGGCACAATTCCGCATATCCTATCCCAGTGCCGCGCCTGACCCTGTTCCTGGTCGCCCTCCTGCTCCTGACGCCGTCCTACCGTCGTCATACCAAACACCCGGCCGTAATCTCCGAAGTCCTGGTCTCCGACCCCGAGGCCAAAGACCTTATTCTCCGCGGCGTCTTCCCCGGCTCAGAAAACTGGCGTTGGACCGCTCCGGCCTTCGCCTTCTCGCTCGATCCGCCCACCATCTCCAAGCCCCTGTTCCTTGAGACGGACTTCACCGTGCCCGAGGCACCCGCTCTCCCCGTCACCGTCACCGCCAAAGTCAACGGCACCGAGGTCGCGCGTCAATCCTACGACAAATCCAGCCGCACGCGGTGCTCGCCGGCCCCATCCCCGCCTCCAGCTCTTGCCACCCGCCCCGCCACCGTAGAATTCTCGTCCGATAGGATCTACACCGATCCTGCGACCCGCCGCGGACAAGGCGTCATCGTCACATCCGCCGGCCTTATGGAATTCGAGCAGACCACCCGAGGCCGCGAAGCCGAAATGGCCAAATCCCGCGCTGCCTATGCACAAGTGATCAAAGAGCGCGATCTGAAACTGTCTCCCGACGAGCAGCGCGAGCTGATGCTGGTGTTCCACGACCTGACGATCTGGGAGAGCCTCTAGTTCCAAGAACGTGCGCGCTTGATGATCTTATAACACAGGGGCGAACAAAAAGCAAAGCTCATTTAGGGAGAGCACTCGAAACCAGGCCACAAATCGTCGCCTTATATCCGCCCTGAAGGGCGAGGCTTTACGGCGACAACGGGTAACTAATTACAAATGAATCCCACTACCCAACCGATCGCCAGCCCGAAAGCGAGCCGCCCACCCTCCTTTGCTCCCTATTGCTCCTCTTCTCCCCCAGTTCCGTGGCTCCAGACGCCTTGGCTCCCTCGGCTCCAGGCTCCCGCACCCCCGCCGCCACTCCTACTTTCGGCTGATCCCTTTCCCCCATCCTTCGCATACAATCCCATCCGATAAGGGGGCTTATGAGGAATTCCACCACGTGTGTGTCCATAGCCTGCATACTCCTCGCGGCTGCAGCCTTTGCGCAGAGCGATCGCGGGACTATCACCGGCACCATCTCCGATCCGGCAGCCGCCGTTGTTCCGGGCGCCAGAATCGCCGCGCGCAATCTCGACAACGGTTCGCTATTCGAAGCCACCGCCACCGGCACCGGCGACTACACCATCGCTTCCCTGCCCGCCGGCAAGTATGAACTCTCCGTCGAAGCGAACGGTTTCAAGAAGGAGATCCGCTCCGAAATCACCGTGCAGGTCGCGCAAACCGCCCGCGTCGATTTCGCCCTGCAGGTCGGCACCTCCACCGAGTCGGTTACGGTCAGCGCCGAAGCTCTCATGCTCCGCACCGAAAATGCCGAACAAAGCATGAACGTCAGCGGCAACAAGGTGAACGATCTACCGCTCAACTTCGGCGGCGGCGGTTCGGCCGGAGGCGGCATCCGCAACTGGCTCAGCTTCATGTATCTTGCCCCCGGCGTCTCCGGCACCAACGCCAACAGCCCCGGCAACAACGTGGTCAACGGCATCCCCTCCGGCACCTACGGAAACTTCAAGGTCTATCTCGAAGGCCAGGACGCCACCAGCGTCAACGACGCCAGCTGGACCAGCACCGTCTCCGCCGCCGGTGTCGAAACCATCGGCGAATTTTCCATCCAGACTTCCAACTTCTCGGCCGAGTTCGGCCAGGTGGCCGGCGGACTTTTCAATTTCACCACCAAGAGCGGTACCAACCAACTCCACGGCAGCGCTTACGAGTATTGGGCCAACGAAGCCATGGACGCTGCCCATCCCTTCAGCCACGCTCTCGACCGCGACCGCAAGAACGACTACGGCTTCACCATCGGCGGACCGATCTGGCTCCCCAAGCTCTACAACGGCCGCAACAAAACGTTTTTCTTCTTTAATCTCGAAAGGTTCGGCAATAACCAGCTTTCCAGCGGCTCCTATGGCACCGTTCCCACCGCGGCCTATCGCTCCGGCGACTTCAGCGCCGCGCTCACCGGTAAAATGCTCACCGATCCCAACACCGGCTACACCTTCCCGGAGAACGCCATCTACGACCCCACCTCCACTTATACCGACAGCAACGGCCGCGTGATGCGCACGCAGTTCCCCGGAAACATGATTCCGCAAAGCCGAATGGATCCGGTGGCCCTCAAGATTCAGGCCCTGATCCCGTCCCCCATCAACAGCCAGACCACGCTGAACTGGCTTCCCAATATCACCACCAACACCACGCAGGAACTGCCCAGCCTCAAGATCGATGAGAACCTGAGCGACGCCACCAAAGTGAACTTCTACTGGCGGCAGCAGCACACCAACCAGATCGCTGCGCCCGATGGCCTCCCTTCTCCCATCACCGGCGCGCGCCCCAAGCTGGTCGAAGGCAACCAGTACATCCTGAACGTGGACCGCACTGTCTCGCCCACCCTGATGGTCCACGCAGGCGCCAGTTTCTACCGCTTCCTGAACCCCGATAGTTCTCCGGCATCGGTTCTCGATTACGATGCCGCCAGCTTGCTCGGCCTCACCGGCAGCGCCAGCAACCCCACCGGCTTCCCCGAACTGTTCAGCATGGGCGTGAACAATCAGGGCGGCGAAGGCCAGACCCTCGGGCCCACCACTTCCGATCATCAGTACACCGACATGCTGGGGTTCGTCGCGTCCGCCACTTGGGTACGCAGTAAGCACGCCTTCAAGTTCGGCGCCGAGGCCAAGCAGAACGTCTATAGCGACGTGAATATACAGGGCGTTCAGGGGCAGTACACGTTCGGCAACGGCCCGACCGCCATTCCCTATCTCGGCGCTTCGAGCGTCGGCGGCGGCTCCATCGGCGCGGGTTACGCCAGCTTCTTACTCGGGCAGGTCACGTCATCCAACGTGAATGCGCCGCGCGATACGCAGATGCGCAATATCGTGTGGAGCGCGTATGCGCAGGACGACTGGAAGATCAAGCGCAACCTGACCTTCGACTTCGGCCTGCGCTGGGACTTCACGCCTATGGCGCACGAGCTGCACAACAATCAGGCAGAGATCGGCATTCACACGCCCAATCCGTCGGCGGGCGGGCTGCCTGGCGGATATATTTTCGCCGGCGATGGGCCCGGCCGCTGCAACTGCCAGTTCACGCGGTCGTATCCCTACGGCTTCGGTCCGCGCCTCGGTGTCGCATACCAGATCAACGCCAAAACCGTGTTGCGCGCAGGTTGGGGCTTCACCTACAGCCCTGGCGATAGCTGGGGCTATCTGAATGGCGGAATGCCCGTCGCCGGCCTCGGCTTCAACTCCGTCAGCGCGTCCACCGGTTATGGATACGCCATCTCGCAGCTCCAGAATGGCATCCAGTACAGTCCGTCCGTTCTCTACGCCAAGACGCTGAACTCGGGCGTGGCGCCGACGCCCGGCTCGCTGTCGCCCGCACCCGGATGGGCCGCCCAGTTCCTCGATCCCGATGGCGGCCGGCCTTCCCGCGTCAATCAGTGGAACATCGCACTCCAGCGCCAGATTAATAAGGATATGACCGTAGAAGCTGCCTACGTCGGCAATCGCGGCGTTTGGGAACAGGCGCAGGGATTGCTCGCTCTCAACGCCATCTCACCGGCCGCGTTCAAAACGCTCGGCCTCGATCTCACCAACCCGGCCACCCGCACCCTGTTGACTTCGTCCATCTGCTCTACCGCCGCCATGAACGCCGGCTTCGGCTTGCCCTATGCCGGTTTTCCGTGCTCAGCCAACGTGGCCCAGTCGCTTCGGCCTTTCCCCGAATACAACAACAGCCTGCCGGCTTGGTTCGATCCCCTGGGCAATAGCTGGTACGACGCGCTGCAGGTGAAGTTCATCCGGCACTTTGCCCGCGGACTGGATGTGTCGTCGACCTTCAGCTACCAGAAGGAGCTCTGCCTCGGCTCCAACGGTTGCGCCGGCATCAACGACGCCTTCAACCGCGCCGAAAACAAGAGCCTCAATCCTAATTCCACTCCCTTCCTCTGGGTAACGGCGTACACCTACGAGATCCCGCGCCTCGGTACCAACAGGCTCCTACGCCAGGTGGTCGGAGGCTGGACCTGGGGAGGCATCCTGCGCTACGCCAGCGGCAATCTGATTGGCGTGCCCGCCTCCACCAACAACATGAGCGCTTACACGTTCAACACCAACACACGCATGATGCCCATTCCGGGAGCGCCGTTCTTCCTTAAGAATCCCGATTGCGGCTGCCTCGACCCCAACACCGCCCAGCAGATCCTCAATCCCGCCGCTTGGGTCGACGCGCCCGCCGGCACATGGGGTCAGGGCGCAGCCTACTACAACAATTACCGCTGGCAGCACCAGGCGAGCGAGAATATGAACCTCGGCCGCACGTTCCGTCTTCGCGAACGCATGAGCCTCAGCATCCGGGCCGAATTCTTCAACGTATTCAATCGCGTTTACCTGCCCACACCGTCGGCCGGCAATCCGTTCGCCACCACCACATTCAACAAGAGCGGCGTGCCCACCAGCGGCTTCGGCTACATCATCAACTCCAGCAGCATCGGAGGCCAACGCAACGGCCAACTCGTCGCCCGCTTCCAGTTCTAAGTGGGGCAGACTGGAAGTCTCTGGCGGGCATGTAGCCGGCCTGCTAATCTATTGCAACGCTATGACCCGTCGTGACCTGCTTCACCAAGCCGCAGCCGCCGCCGTGCTGGCTGCGGTCGAAGATCGCGCCGGCGCTCAATCCTTGGAGCCTGCCGCGCGCATCCGTGACTCCTTCGACTTCGGCTGGCGCTTCTCCCTCGGCGACCACTCCGGCGCCGACGCACCGACCTTCGCCGACGCCCAATGGCGCACGCTCGATCTCCCACACGACTGGTCGATCGAAGGCCCCTTCGTCAACACCAATCCCAGCGGCGGCGCAGGCGGCTTCGCGCCCACGGGCATCGGCTGGTATCGCAAGACCTTCCGCGTGCCGCCTACTTGGCGCGACCGCAAAGTCGCCATCCAGTTCGACGGCGTCTACATGAATTCCGAAGTCTGGATCAACGGCCACTACCTTGGCAAGCGCCCCTTCGGCTATATCAGCTTCGCTTACGAGCTCACGCCACACCTCAACTTCTCCGGCGATAACGTCGTCGCCGTGAAGGTGGACAACTCCCGCCAGCCCAACTCGCGCTGGTATTCCGGCTCGGGCATCTACCGCCATACCTGGCTCTCCGCCGTTCATCCCATTCACGTCCCGGACTGGGGCACATTCGTGATGACGCCGCGGGTCTCCCTAGATGCCGCCTCTGTCCACATCCGGACCAGAGTCCGCAATACGACGACCGCCGCCGCCCAGTGTATGCTCGACTCGGAAATCCTCGATGGCGAAGGCAAGGTCGTGCAGACCGCGCAAGCCGCGCACCAGATCGCGGCCGGCGACCTCTACGAATTCAACCAGCAAACCACCGTCGACAAGCCCGCGCTCTGGAGCGTCTCCGAACCTTATTTATATAAGCTTCGCTCCACCGTCCACACCGCGGGCCAGGTGGCCGACATCTACGAGACCCCCTTCGGCATTCGCGAAGCCATCTTTGACGCCGACCGCGGCTTCCTGCTCAACGGCGAGCACGTCAAGCTCAACGGCGTCTGCCTCCACCACGACGCGGGAGCCGTCGGCTCCGCCGTCCCCGAACGCGTTTGGGAGCGCCGCTTGGAAATTCTCCGCGAGATGGGCTGCAACGCCATCCGCACCAGCCACAATCCCCCTGCACCCGAGTTCCTCGATCTATGCGACCGCATGGGCTTCCTGGTGATGAACGAAGCCTTCGACGAATGGCAGGCCGGCAAAGGACAAATCCGCGGCAACGGCTATTCGCTCTACTACGACGAGTGGCACGAGCGCGACGTGGTCGATTTCGTCCACCGCGACCGCAACCATCCCTCAGTCGTCCTTTGGAGCTGCGGCAACGAAATCTCCGACCAGCTCACCCCACACGGCCCCGAGCTGCTCCGCGACCTCATCTCCATCTTCCATCGCGAGGACCCCACCCGCCCCGTCACCGCCGGCTGCGACCAGATCGCCGCCGAGCCGCGCTCCGCTCCGGTCGAGTTCCTCAGCCTGCTCGACGTCGTCGGCTACAACTACGCCGACCGCTGGCGCGAACGGCGCGAGCTTTACTACAGCATCGACAAGGCCGCGCACCCGAACTGGCGCATGATCGGCACCGAAAGCTCTGGCATGGGCGGCACGCGCGGTGACTACCGCGCCCTGCTGCCACAGCCTCCCAACGCCGCGCCGGCACCGGGCCCCGGCGGACGCGGCATAGTGCGCGGCTTCCGCGGGCTCGACACCGAACAGCTCTGGAAGTTCGTCCGCACCCACGACTACGTAGCCGGCGACTTCATGTGGACCGGCATCGATTACCTCGGCGAAGCCTTCGGCGGCTCGCGCGGCTCCGGCGCAGGCTGCATCGACAGTTGCGGATTCCCCAAGGACGGCTACTACTTCTACCAGAGCCAGTGGACCGAAAGGCCCGTCCTGCACCTCTTCCCGCACTGGAATTGGAAGGGCCACGAAGGCATCTTCCTGCCCGTCACCTGCTATACCAACTGCGACAGTGTGGAGCTGTTTCTCAACGGAAAATCCATCGGCGCCAAGGGCTACGCCTTCCCGCGCTATGGAATGCAAGGCCGCTACGGCCAATACGCGCCGGCGTCGGCCGGAGCCGTCCGCACCACCAACGATCTGCATCTCACCTGGGACGTCCCCTTTGAACCTGGAACGCTCAAAGCCGTCGGCATGAAGGGTGGAAAGACCGCCATCGAAGCCGAAGTCTCCACCACCGCCGATCCCGCAGCCATCAGCCTTTCCGTCGATCGCGACACCATTCGCGCCAACCGTCGCGACATGGCCCACGTGACGGTAAAAGTCCTCGATGCCCAGGGCCGCCTCCGCCCCGATGCCGACAACGAAATCGCTTTCGAAGTCGCGGGCGAAGGCCGCCTCATCGGCGTGGACAACGGCAACATGGCCGACTTCGCCGATTTCAAAGGCAAGCGCCGCAAAGCCTTCCACGGCCTCTGCCTCGCCATGGTGCAATCCACCGCCCGAGAAGGCCAGATCCGCATCGACGCGTCATCGCCCGGCCTCCAACCGGGGAGCGTTACTGTTGTGGCCCGGTAGCTCCCAGATTCTCGTACCACTTCAAATTCGCCGTAGCCGACCCTATGCAGACGATGTCCGGTCTCCTGTCCCCGTTGAGATCGGTCACGGCGCACGCCGCCGCGCCCATGCCGCCATCATCCAGCACCTGCCGCTTCCACGCCGCGCCATCGTAACGGTAAAGCAGCAAATTGTGGCTGCCGCCTCGATATCCCGCAACCACCATGTCGTTGCCGCTTCCATCCAGGTCGGCCGTCGCAATCGTGTGCCCGTCCGCCAGCGACGTATCGATCGCCTGCCGTTGCCACGCGCCGCCGCGCTGCCGGTAGATCGCCACCTGGTTTCCGTGCCACGGCTCAATCGCCGCGATGAACCGCTCCTTGCCGATGCGCCCCACCGCGATGTCGCTCGACCCTGACTTCGGCCACGGATCGGGTGCTCCCGCCACAATCGTGGTTCGCGTCCATCTTCCGCCAGAGAGCTTAAACCAGTGAATGCCTTCGAAGCCGGCGGTCAGAATCTCATCGCGCCCGTCGCCATCCCAATCCAGCACCAGGATGCCGTGCACCAGGCCATTGTTCTCTGGCTGAATCGTCTCCCGCTTCCACACCCCCGGCCGGTAAAACACCAGCGGCGTCTCACCACGATAATCCGGCGGCAGCGCTTCCGGTCCCGTCAAGGCGGCGTTCACCACCACGGGTTTGCCGCTGCCGTCGATATTCGCCAGCCGCAGCCGGTGCGACGTCGGAATGCGATCGATCTCCGTCGTCTTCCAAGGACGCCGCGGATCACCGTCGTGCCGCAGCACCGACACCACGCCGGCGCTCTTGTTGGCGACATTATTGAACTCGCTCGCCAGCACAATCTCCGGAATGCCCTCCGCATCCGCGCCCACCGCCACGCAGTTGATCATGCTGGTGACGCCGCTCACCAGCACGTGGCGCTCCCACGTCGGGTTCTCGAACCACACCAGCTCATGCACCCGCGTACTGAGCGCGATCAGGTCCGGCCGCCCGTCATGATTCAGATCGGCAGCCACCACCTGATACCCTCCCGCCAGATCGGTCGCGACCGTGTGTTCGCGAAACCGCGCATCGGCGCCGTGCAACAACAGCGCGCATGCGAGTGCGGCGCTACATCGAAAAAAAATCACGGCTTACCCCCAACGCGAATGCTATCATGCAGGCAGGATGCCGGATGTGCGCCGAAAACTCGCCTGCCTTCTGCTGGCTGTTTTCGTCGCAGTCAGCGCCCAATGCGTAACGCTGTGCTCCGCCGGCATCACGTGCCAGCCCGCGCCCAACCACTGCCCGCACCACAAGCACCAGCAAGGCTCAGCCTGCGCGCATCAACAACCGTTCGCCGCCAATTCTGTACCGAATCCGCTTCCTGTTTGTGCCGTCATGGCATACACAACGCCAACCCCCGTTCAAGCCCTCCTGACCGGCACCCGGCAGACCCAGCCATCTGACACTGGTCCTCCCGTCTTACCCACCTTTACCAACGCTACCATTCTCCGCGTTTAGCCCGGTGGGACAGGCAATGTTGCCTGTCCAGTCGCCGAAGGCGGCCTACGGCCGCTGCACAGGCGACATCGCTTGTCCTACCAAAGGAGAATCGTGTGCTTTCCAAAGGACTGCTACTCTCGTTCGCCGCCGCGTGCGCCGCCTGGTCCCAACCC
>Ga0126381_100001821_pt1 | contig 22880 bp, 21 predicted proteins | sample PanSoiMetPlot_28_FD_96465 | JGI IMG/M metagenome (GOLD analysis project Ga0126381, IMG submission 96465) | Tropical forest soil microbial communities from Panama - MetaG Plot_28 | ecosystem: Environmental > Terrestrial > Soil > Tropical forest > Bulk soil | place: Panama | collected 2016-02-17 | reverse complement strand
GATACACAACGCTGGTGACGTTGTTCAATTTGATGTCGTACGCCGTCGACGCGTACTCGTTATGCAGATCGTGAATGTTCTGAGGATTCGCGCCGAAACCCGGCGCTGGGAAGTATTCGAGCGCTTGCTCGGAGTCGCCCATCGCGTGGCCCCAAGTGAACGAATTCAGGAAGTACAAACCCTGCGCGAAGCGATGCTCGACGCGTGCGTTCAGCCCCTCATAGTTGTTGTTGCCCGCCGGATCGACCCAGGTGATCGGCCCCCAGCCTTGGATTGGACGGCGCGCTGCCAGCGTGAGCGTCTGCCCGGCGGGACTCGGCGCCGCTTGGTTGTAGTCGCCAAGAATCGGCATCCGCAGGCTATGGTTTCCGTTGTAACTTAGCTCTACTACCGTGTTCTTCGGCAACTCGCGCTGCACCGACAGGAACCAGTTTTGAGTGTACGGCCATTTGAAGTTGGAAGGCAGATACACAACGTTTTGTGTGGCCGGATTGAACGCTGCTGGATTCGCAATACCAGTGCTAAAGCTGTTGAGCGTGGTCAAAAAGCCCGCCGGCACTGACCCGCCGGCGGGTATCGACTGCGAAAACGTACCGAACAAAGCTTGCGGCGCGTTGATCCCTTCCAACGCGCTCCCCGGCCGGTTGAAGTAGGAATAGCTGATGCCATAACCGCTGCGGATGACAGTCTTTGAATCGAAACTGTATGCCAAGCCGATGCGCGGTCCAAAATTCTTATAGTCCGGATGCACCAGGCTGCGATTGTACAAGCTGCCGCCCGTGGCCTTGATCATCGAAGCCGTTGCCGGATTGAAGTCCGAATAGTTGTTGTCCCGCTCGTACAGCGGACTCGCGAAATCCCAGCGCAGCCCCATGTTCACGGTCAACTTGGGAGTTAGCCGCCAGTCGTCCTGGAAGTACATGCCATGCACGAACTGGCGTAGATTCACAACCAGATAGCTGCCCTGGGAGATCGTGGCCGGCAATCCAAAAATGAAATCGGCCAAATTGTAGGTCGTTGAATCACTTGGAATCGTGCAGTTTGAGGCCATTCCCAACTGCCCGCACGTCGGCTTGCTGAATTGACCGTTGTATGTATCCTGCCCGTACAACGGATTCGTGTCTAGCACTTCCGTATGGATCAAGAGAAACTCATAGCCCATCTTCAGCGAATGTGAGCCGATGACCTTAGAGAAGCTCACCTTGGGATCCCACGAAGTCGGATTCTGGAACTGCGGGTTGCTGGTCTGGCGCCCGAATGCTGTGAATCCACTCACCGTCTGCGTATTCAAGCCGCCTGCGATGTTAGGGGTAGTCGGCAATCCTTGAAATCCACCGAAAATACTCGATAAGCTCGGCCCGCCGAGAAGTGGTGGCTCTTTTCCGCCGAGCACGTGCGTGAAACCTAGTCCGACTTCGAGAATCGAAGTCGGCGTCACCGTCCACGTATAGCCCCACGACGCGTTCTGCTGGATCGCGTGAATAAATCCGTTGCCGTCGCCGCCAGCGAATCCTGGCATGCTCGGCTGCTGGAAGTAAATGTCCTTGCGCTGGCTCCAGCGGAGGAACGTACTCATTCTGTCATTGATCTGCGCGTTCAGCTTCGCATCGTACTTGTCGCTGTAGTCGCGATACAAGAGCAGCGCCTGGTAATTGTTCGACACTCCCGGCCCATTGGTCGCCGGAAGCGCGTTCAGAACCGCTGCAGCAAATGGATTGATCTGCGAGATCGGAATCGGCGTACCTGCCGTATAGACTGTTCCCGTTAGCGGATTCACCACCGTCTGCGGAAGAATCCCGCCTCGCTCCGCCGCGGTTGGGATCGAGTCGAAATTCGGAGTGTGCTGCAACTGCCGGTAGCCTTCGTAGTCGCCAAAGAAGAACAGCTTGTTCTTAATAAACGGCCCGCCGATACTCGCTCCGAACTGATTGCGTTGCAATGGGGGCTTAAAATAAGGCTGGCTGAATTCAAACCCGCCTGCGTTCAGCACCGTGTTGCGCACAAACTCGTACGCCGTTCCATGAAAATCGTTCGTCCCTGACCGCATCACCGCGTTCACCACTGCGCCGCCTACGCGCCCATACTCGGCGCTGTAGTTGCCGGTGATCAACTTGAATTCCGCGATCGCGTCAGGCGATGGCTGCACCGCCTGCGCAGAGAAGCCCTGATTGCTGGTGCCGTACGCATTGTTGTCCAGGCCGTCGAGAAGAAACATGTTGTATGTGCTGCGCATACCATTCACGTTGAATGCGCCCTCGCGCGGCGTTGCGCCTGGCGCGTACGCATCGGCGATCGGCGACTTCACTGCATCGCCCGAGAGCAGCGCCAAATCCGCATAACTGCGCCCGTTCAGCGGAAGCTCCGACACCGCCAAGGGCGTGATCACCTGGGCGCGCTCGCTATTGTCCGTTTCGAGCGCCGTGGCTGCCGCGCTCACCGTCACCGACTCGGTGACCACACCGACCTGCAATGTCATATCCACGCGCTGCCGCGCCCCGACTGCCACTTGAATGTTTTCCGCTGTCGCCTTGGAAAATCCCGTGGCCTCGACCGTTACCGTGTAGAGCCCAATCTTGACATCGAAGAAATTGAAGCCCCCATCCGAGCTCGTCGTGGTTTTCGCCCCGATGCCGGTCTCGACGTTGGTGAGCGTCACACTCGCCTTCGGCACCGGACTCCCTGACGCGTCACGCACGGTACCAAGGACCTCGGACGTGTCGAACTGAGCAAACGCCGGCGCGATTAGACACAGCAAACACAGACCCTTTACAGCCAAGTTTTTCACGAATGCCCCCTCAGGCGATGAGTATAACCCTGATGTGCGTGATGGTACCAAGCCGTTGTTTCGATTTCGTTACATCTGTGTGACGAGTTGCTATCGTGCGATGCTGATCACCATGAATCCACTCGCCGTGATCACCGGCGCATCCAGCGGAATTGGCGCAGCCTTCGCAACCGCACTGGCGCGGCGAAAATACGACCTGCTCCTCGTGGCTCGGCGCGCCGATCGGCTCCGCGACTCAGCAGATTCCCTGTCGGCAAAATTCAATGTGAACCTCGAACCGTTAGCCGCCGATCTCACAGTGGACGCAGATCTCGAACGCGTTGCCGAGCGCATCGCCACAGCCCCGAATCTCGACCTGCTGGTGAACAACGCCGGCTTCGGCTCCAGGGGAAAGTTCTTCGAGGCCGATCTAGCAACCCAGGACCGTATGCATCGCCTTCACGTGCTCGCAACCCTGCGCCTCTCGCACGCCGCGCTGAAGAACATGGTCGCGCGCGGACGTGGCGCAGTCATCAACGTCTCATCGGTCGCCGGATTTTGGCAGGCTCCCGGCAACATCAGCTACTGCGCCACCAAGTGCTGGATGAACAGTTTCACCGAGGGTCTTGCTCAGGAGCTCGCCGCCGCTCACTCACCCGTAAAAGTCCAAGCGCTTTGCCCCGGCTACACACGCACCGAATTCCAATCGACAGCCGGCCTTTCCACCGATCACATCGGCGAAAGCATGTGGATTAGCACCGAAGATGTTGTGAATGAATCTCTGGGCGGCCTCGACCGCGGCAAGCTCTTCGTGATCCCAGGCTGGCGCTACAAAGCCGCAACAATCTTGCTCAAGTTCGCACCACGCTCGATCCTGCGCGCCGCTGCACTACGCCAACAACAACGCCTTGGCAGACTGTAGCGCACGCACTCCTGCGTGCCGTGTTCACACTCCTGTGAACACTAGTAGGTCTCAATCTCCGCCTTCGCCCTCGGCCCTGGTACATACGGCGTCACAAGGCTCTCATTCCCGTCCTTATCTACCGCCTTCACTCCAAACACCACGTCATCGATCGAGACATCCTTCAACGTGTACTGATTCACGTTCCCGACAAAAATCTCGCGCTCCCAATCCGGCGAGGTGCTCTTGCGCATCACCACCACGTACCCCAACAAATCCGGCTCGGGATTCTCATTCGTCCACCGCAGAGCCGCATCGTACCGCGACTTTCCCCGCCCGAGCATCGTGGTCGGTTGGCCCTTTCGTGGCCCGGTCTTGATCGGCTCATTCGTCACCGGCGCCTTCGGAGCTAGCGCCAGGCTTGCCAGCGCCGCCGCGTTCGCCCGTATCGCGCGCGTCGTGTACGAAGGTGACGCGTTCGCAAACGTATCGGTTGGCGTGTGCTGATTCGCGTAAGTCTCGTTCGGCGTGGTTAGCCGCACTGCGCAGTACCCCTCCTGGTTGAACGGCGTGTGATCTCCTCCTCGCCCCAGCCGGTCCGCGCGAAACACCAGATCGATCTTGAACGACGGATAATAGCGTTCGCTCACTTCCTTTACATACCGTGCCAGCTCACGCGACGGCGAATCGTCGGGATCTTCCGAAAACACCCACAGCGACGAATTGTCGATCCGACCGTTGCCCGAAACTTCCGTCCCGATAATGTCGTTGTTCAAAACGCCATCGATAATCTGGTTCTCCCCGCGAGCCTTGCGCGCATACAGGCTGCTCCCAATCAACCCTTCCTCTTCCGCCGTGAACGCGATAAACACGATGGTCTTCTCGAACTCGTATTGGCTCATCACGTGCGCTAACTCCATCACGGCCGCCGTTCCGCTACCGTCATCGCTTACGCCAGGTGCGATCGGTGAAAGATTTTCTAAACTGAACTGGCTATCGGGCGACGGCTGACCCGAGCCCCCGTCCGGAGTCCCGGTTAGCGGCCGCAGCGTCGCGAGCGTATCGTAATGCCCGCTGATAATAAACTGCCGCTCGGGATTCGTCGTCCCCGGTAACACCGCCACGATGTTGTGCAGCTCGACATCGCGAATAATGCGCCCCTTCTTCTTCACCTTGTAGCTGTCGAATCGCACCTGCAACCGCGGACTATAGCTTTGAAACTGCTGGAAGATCCACCGTCGCGCCGCCCCCACTCCCTTGGTCGGATTGTCATCATCGGAAAACACGTTGCGCGTGTCAAAGCTCTCCAGCTTCTTCATGATCGCCGTGACGCGCTCTTCCGAAACTTGGTCCACAATCTTCTTCACCGTGGGATTCACCGACTTGTACTGCGCCGATGCGCACACTGCCGCCATCGCCGCCAATAACGGAAGTCTCAGCTTCATTTGTTCGCCTTGTACGCCTTTTCAAATTTGTTGCGGGAGTTCCAAACTGTGAACGAACCATTCCCCTCGGCCGTCAGCTTCAAGTAATCTCCCTGGTCGTGCTCGTCCACGTTGGCGATAAAGCTGTCCGGCACATTGTGCACCTTCCCGCCTTCCATCGCGTAATGCAGTTGCCAGAGATCCTCTAGCCCGGGCGAATCCCTCACGATCTGCCATGCGTCCGGGTCCCCGCCCTTTCGCGCCCCGTTGTTCATGATCGCCACGCGCGGATGCACCGCATGCACCAGCGCCGGCGACCCGGATTGATTCAGCCCGTGGTGCGATGTCAGATACACATCTACGGTCCCGATCGGATTAATCGGACACATCAGCTCCAGTTCCTTGTTCCAGGTCAGATCGCCCAGATCCAGAATCCGGAAATTCTCGAACGTAATCAGCACCCCCGCCGAACGGGCATTCTCAGTCGGATCGTCGTCCTTCTTTGGCGTCGATGCACAAAAAGGATTCGGCTGTCTCGCCCCCGCGAGCGGCGTGCGAATAACGTCCCCGTTGGCCGTCAACACCTGAATGTGTACACCCTTCACCGGGATCGTATCGCCCGGCTTCACCACTGTGTGCTCGCCCTTCTGAAAAGTCTTGACGTAGTCGCTGTAGTCTTCCTTCACCACCTTCGAATCTTCCGTGTTCGGCCCATGATCCACGAAGTTCGCAATCTTGATTCGCTGCGCCAGATCCGACACGCCGCCCACGTGATCGCGATGATAGTGCGTAATCAAAAGGTAGTCGATTTGTTTTAGCTTGGCCCGCTTGGTCATCTGCATGATCCGCTCGGAATCACGCCCCTCGAACCCGCGCCATCCCGTGTCGATCAGCAGGCTTTGCCCCGATGGACTGACAATCAGCGTGGACTGCCCGCCCTCTACATCAATGAAATAAATCTCCAGTGGCTTCGCGCTGAGCGACAGAACACAGCACGCCGTCACGAACAACAAAAACCGCATTGTTCGAATCTATCACACCGTTGCAATATTGCCGGAACAGACCCCTTCCGCGTAACGTAGTTATGTATAGAGCGCCACAGGAGGCCGCGGCACCACTGGAAAGAGCAATCACTGCCACGGCCTTCCGTTGTGGTGCTAGTTTCGAGACGCGAACGAGATAATGCCTTTTTGTTGCAGCTGCGGCCAAAAAGTGGGCGACCGAGACGCCTTCTGCGCCAATTGCGGCGCGACCCAGCACACCTCCACGCCTGTCACCGACTACCTGCACGGCATCAGCCCGCGCACCGCTTCCCTACTGTGCTACATCCCGATCGTCGGTTGGATCTGGGCCATCGTCGTTCTCGCCTCGGCACGCTTCCGCGACGAGCGCCGCGTCCGCTTCAACGCCTTCCAAGGACTCTATCTATTCGTCGCCTGGTTGATCGCCGACTGGGTCCTGAAACCGGTCTTCCGCTTCCCACACATGTTTCAAATTTTCCCGGCTCTGATCGAAGCCGCCCTCTTCGGCGCCTGGATCTGGATGATCATCAAGACCGCCCACGGCGAGTTCTACAAACTCCCCATCCTGGGCGACCTAGCCGAAAAATCCGTCGCCGAACAACGGTAGCGCACGCACTCCTGCGTGCCGTGTTCATACTCGTGTGAACACTTCCCAACAAACAACCACTTTTGCCGACAGGCGTACGAGACACCGCGACGGACTACCTCGTCCCCGCCGCCGTCTGTTGCAACGTCTCCGGCATGTCCGCCAACACATACGCCATCACCGCCATCGCCGCGATGTTCCCCCGCAGATCCTCCGGCTTCACTTTGTCCACCGTATCGGCCCGGCTGTGGTGGTATTCAAAGTAGTGCGCCGCCACCGTCCGCACCGCTAGACCCGGCACTCCCTCGCGCAGCAGTGGCGCGATATCCGCTCCTCCACCACCCGGCTGAATCGACCCGGCCTCGATCCGGTCCAACAAGCGCCCGATCTCACGCACGCGATTCAACGCCGCCATCGATTCGCCCGGGGTCGTGAGCCCAAACCCCGCCGGCTTCTCCGCGCCGCCATCCATTTCGATCGCCGCCACGTGAGTCCGGATTCCTTCCCCGATCCACTGCCGGTACGCCAGGCCGCCCGCGCCGCCATTCTCTTCGTTGGTCCAAAAAACGACGCGCAGCGTTCGCCGCGGCCTCAGCCCAAGCTGATGAATCAAGTGCGCCGCTTCGAGCGCCGTGATGATGCCCGTCCCGTCATCTTGCGCCCCCGCGCCAACATCCCACGAATCGATGTGCCCACCGATAACCACGACTTCGTCTGGCCGTTCCCGTCCCGGGATCTCCCCAATCACGTTCGCCGACTCGGCGTCCGGCAGCATGTGCGCTTCCATCTCCAGATGCACAGTGACGGTATTGCCCGCATCCACCAGCCTCTGGATCATCAGCGCATCTTCGATCGTTACCGCCGCCGCCGGAATTTTCGGCGCGCCTTCCTGATACTCCACCGCGCCTGTGTGCGGCGACTGCAAACTAATCGGCGTGATCGACCGCACCAGTACCGCAACCGCGCCGAGCCTTGCCGCCCGCGACGCCCCCGCCGTACGATACAAAACTGTGCGCCCGTAGCTCTCGTACGGAACGTTAAACAACACAATCTTGGCGTCAATCGCCGGTTTGCCCTTGCGCTCCAGATCTTCGAAACTCGACACCGGAATCACATCCGCCGTGATTCCCTTCTTTGGCGTCGCCACGCTGCCACCCAGCCCCAGCGTCGTGAGCTGCTTCGAGACTGGTTCCATCAACGCAGCGCTCTCGTTGCCACGCACCCAATGCGGCACCTTCACGCGCGGTGTCGCGACGTTCACCAGCCCGTCGTGATTCATCTGCGCCGCAGCCCAGGCAATCGCCTTTTCCAGCCCCACCGATCCGCTCAACCGGTTGCCGATCCGGTCGCATAGATACGAGAGCTTCTCCATGCCGCCCTCGTCCACCATCGCGGCGTCAATCAGTTTCGAAGCGACCTCGCGGTACTGTTCCGTCAGGGTTCCGGCCGGCTGAGCAGCCAGCGCGAGACACACTAGCGCGATCCACCCTCTTCCGAGCATTTCGATCAGAATACCACCCCTGCTAATTCCACAATATCGCCATTCCGGACTCCCCGGAGCTAAACTGTCTCGAGGAGGATCGAACATGGCAAACGAAAATGAGAAACTCGAAAACGAATCGCTGCCACGCCGCGATTTCGTCGTGTCCGTTGCTGCCGGACTCGCAGCCGCAGGAACCGCCTCAGCCAAAGATATGAAACTCACCGAAACCGACGTCGAGATCAAAACGCCAGACGGCACCGCCGACTGCGCGTTCATTCATCCTGAATCCGGCTCCCATGCCGCGGTGATCATCTGGCCCGACGCCTTCGGCCTTCGCCCATCCATGCGCGCCATGGGCCGACGCATCGCTTCAGAGGGCTACTCCGTGCTGGTGCCCAATCCGTTCTATCGCGTGGGCAAAGCGCCGATGTTCGAGGACGCCTCAAATGTCAACTTCCAAGCGGATCGCGCTAAGATTCAGCCGCTCATGGCTTCCATCGGTGCCGATGGCGCCTGCGAAAAAGATGCCGTCGCCTACGTCGAGTGGCTCGATAAGCAAAAATCCGTCAACAAGTCAAAGAAGATTGGAACGCAAGGCTACTGCATGGGCGGAGCGCTTGTAGTTCGCACCTGCGCAACCGTTCCCGATCGTCTCGGCGCCGGCGGCTCGTTCCACGGCGGCGGACTAGTCACGAAAAATCCCAACAGCCCGCACCTGCTCGCGCCAAAAATCAACGCGCATATGTATTTCGGCATCGCCTCCAACGACGACGCCCAGCAGCCCGACGCGAAGGACAAACTCCGCGAGGCCTTCGGCAGCAAGGCTGAAATCGAAGTCTACTCAACTTGCCTGCACGGCTGGTGCGTCCCCGACATGCCCAAGAGCCCCGACGGCAAACCGATCTACAACAAAGAAGAAGCCGACCGAGCCTGGGGCCACTTGGTCACGCTCTACAAGGCCAACCTCGCCTAGCACTGTGGCGCACGCCCGTGGCATACCGCGTCCCCACTCATGGGGACGCAATCGGCTCAGGATGCCCGAAAATCCCGAAACCGGAACCCAGCGCCCTCCATGACGGCGCGCGCCCGTTCCACGACGTCCGGTAATACGTAGAAGAACGCCCCAACGCGCTCGCTGCGGAAAATTACCCCTCCGCTATAAGTATCCGTTTCGACCGCGTAATCCACCGCCGACTCGGTGAGCGCCTCCTCCAACTTCAGCGCCTCCTTCAACCGCTTGGCGATATAGATCAGCTCCATCTCCCTATCTTCGAAAAAACTCGCGTTCTGCCGCATTTATGCTCACTCTTATGTTAGCCTCATCCCAATTGGAGCGAATTCGCAAATGAAACACCACCGCAGAGAATTTCTAGGCATTACCGGACTCGGACTGGCGAGCGCCATCGCCCGCGCCGCCGTCCCCGGCGATCCCGACCTGGTCGTCTTCAACGCCAAAGTCTACACCGTCGACTCCCGCACTCGGCGCGTCGAGGCCTTCGCCATCAGAGACAGCCGCTTCGTAGCCATCGGAACCAGCGCCGAGATGCGTGCGCTCGCCGGCAAGTCCACCCAGACCTACGACGCGAAAGGCATGACCATCGTCCCCGGCTTCATCGATTGCCACAACCACGCCCCCGGCAACGTGCTGCTCTATGAAGTCATCGTCGGTAATCCCTACGTGGTCGAATTCGTCACCATCCAAAGCATCGTCGAAAAGCTCCGCGCCAAAGCGCAGCAAACTCCCCCGGGCACCTGGATCGAAGGCTTTTTCTTCGACGACACGAAGGTCAAAGACAACCGCCAGCTCAACCTGCACGATCTCGACCTGGTCTCCAAGGACCACCCCGTCGTCGTCGAGCACCGCGGCGGCCACACCGGCTACTACAACAGCAAAGCGCTCGAGATGGCCGACGTCAACAAGAGCACGCCGAATCCTCCCGGTGGCACGTTCGATCGCGACGCCGACGGCAACCTGAACGGCCGCGTGACCGATCGCGCGCGGAGCGTCTTCGCAAAAGTCGGTAAGCGCGCCACCTACATGCCCGAACAAACCGCGCAGCGCAATCGCGACGGCCTCGCCTACATCTCCAAGCAATTCGTCCGCTATGGCGTCACCACGGTCCACCACGAAGGCGGCGACCTGCTCGCACTCCAGCAGGTCCGCGAGCGCGGCGATCTTCTGCACCGCGTCAGCTACGAAGCCCAGGGACGCGTGCTCGAATCCATGATCGCCGCAGGAATCGAAACTGGCTTCGGCGACGAATGGATCCGCTTCGGCGCAACTAGCGAGCACACCGTGGACGGCTCCTTCTCAGAACGCACTATGGCTCTGAGCATTCCCTACCCGGGCGTCAATCCGCCTTACAAAGGAAACGTCACCGAAACCCAAGCCGACCTCAACACCTGGATCGAGCGCGTCCATCGCGCGGGCATTCAGGTCAACTGCCACGCCAATGGCGACGTGGCCATCGACATGGTGCTCACCGCCGTCGAGCGCGCTCAGAAACTCTACCCGCGCGCCGACGCCCGCCCGAAGATCACGCACTGCACGCTGATCAACGACGACCTGATCGGCCGCATGAAAGCCCTCAACCTTGTCCCCGCCGCGTTCACGTCCTACGCCTATTACAACTCCGACAAATTCCACTTCTACGGCGAAGATCTCATGAAGCGCTCGATGGCCTACCGCTCATTCCTCGACGCGGGTATCGTCGCCGCCGCCGGCTCCGACTTCAGCCCCGGCCCATTCGACCCGCGCATGGCCATCCAAGGCATGGTGACGCGCACCGGCTGGAACGGCGAAACTTGGGGCGCAAACCAACGCGTGAGCGTCGAAGAAGCCCTCCGCATCAACACCATCAACGGAGCCTACAACTCCCACGAGGAATCAATCAAAGGCTCCATCACCGTCGGCAAACTCGCCGACTTCGTCGTCTTATCCGACGACCTCTACACCGTCCCGCACGACAAAATCAAAGACCTCGAAATCGTCCGCACGGTAGTAGGAGGCAAGACCGTCTACCAGGTGTAACAGCTCAACGTCTTTCACAATCCCAAAACATGAGGCATCGAAACCGGGATCGGGCGCGACAATGATGTCGAGGGGTGCTGGAATGAAGCTCCTTGCCGTTCTCGGACTCATCGCGATTTTGGTTCCGCCGACGGAATTCGGTGCAATGCCGAAGGTCAAGGCGCCGTTGGTGCGCGGACGATACCAGTCGGCGGCCGGCACCCGAACAGTTTCTGAAAGCCCGAGGGATCTTGCCAACTCGCTCCACCACTGCCCGTAGCAATCTGCACGTTGACCGGCAATGAAAAACCGAAATTGACGCCGGGAAACCAACTCGCCATCAGGTTCAATCCTGTTCGCAACTGCCCATGAGGCCCGCAGCGCGGTTGACGCCGTCGGCGGCAGAAAGACTGTCGTACGAGATCTGATAATGCGCCGTCTGTCCATTATTAGGGAGTCCTGCACTGGTGAACGCCATGAATCCTCCGGTTCAGATGTAGCTGGACCCCATCAACCCTGGTGTCTCCAACTAGTGTCCTCAACCGAAAATCCGTTACAAAACTCTCAGGAGTGGGTCGACCCCCGCCGCAAACTCGCCGACCTCGGCAACTTTTTCACAGCCCCCGGACAAAATCAAAGACCTCGAAAATCGTGCGCACCGTAGATGGAGGCGAAACCGTCCGGCAGTCGTGATCCGCGAGCTGCGCGATCCGGGCGCACCTAAAAAGAGATCTCTACTCTCCGGTATAGGAGTCTAAATCCTAGCCGAAATTACCTGCAAATTGTCGATGTGATCGCGCCGCCCTCCAAACCGGCGGCGACACCATCGCGGTCTTCGGCTGCAGGGTCGATCTCGTCTACCCCGCCGAGAACCGCAAGCTCGCCTCCGACATCGCCCAAACTCGCCTCCGACATCGCCCAAAAAGGACTCATCTCCGAGTACCCGATGGCCTTGTCGGCCTACCCTCAGAACTTTCCCACCCGCAATCGCATCATCAGCGGCATGAGCGTCCGGGCGTCCTGGTGGAGAAGGCGCACAATACAGCGGCTCCTCCACCATCACGACGAAAATGGCCCTCGAACAGCAACGCGAAGTCTTCGCCGTACCCGGCAACATCACGAATAAAATGAGCTGGGGGGCCAATCTCCTCATCAAACAAGGCGCAAAACTGGTCCAGGAGTGGAACGACGTGATCGTTGAACTTCCCGCCGAAACGCGCCGCGCCTTGGTCGTCAAAGCACAGGCCCGGAGCGCCGGTATCTCATTGACAACACAGGTTAATCAACCGCCGCCCGACGGGCGCCCCGGCCCAGCCCACAAAGCCCTCATGGCCCGCATCCCAGCCGACGTTCCTTGCCGTATCGATCAACTCCTTGAAACTTCTGACACCCTTACCTCATCAGAAATGAGTGCCGCGCTCTTCGACCTAGAGCTTCTCGGCCTCATCGAACAACTGCCCGGGAAGAACTTTGTTAAAGTGTGGTAGATTCTAAGCCGATAGCCTCAGCGTCTATAAAACACTGTAATCACTCGTACGGATTAATAACTCATGGCAAAGTCACTCGTGATCGTCGAGTCGCCTGCTAAGGCGAAAACGATCGGAAAATATCTGGGCAAGCAGTACGTTGTAAAGGCCTCACTCGGTCACGTCAAGGATCTCCCTAAGAAGGACCTGGCCGTCGACGTCGAAAAGGGCTTCGAGCCTCGCTACGAAGTCATAGAGGGCAAAAAGAAGCTCATCGCGGAGCTGAAGCAAGCCGCGAAAGCCGTCGAGTCCGTCTACCTCGCAGCCGACCCAGACCGTGAAGGCGAGGCCATCTGCTACCACCTCCAAGAAGAACTGGACGGCCGCGGTGGGTCCGATGGCCCTCCCACCAAACGCAAGAGAGCCAGCGCCGAAGGTCCCAAGATCTACCGCGTGATGTTCAACGAGATCACCGCCGGCGCGATCAAGAAAGCTTTTGAAAAACCAAGCTCGGTCAATCTGCACCTCGTCGACGCCCAACAGGCCCGCCGCATTCTCGACCGCCTGGTGGGCTACAAAATTTCCCCGCTGCTCTGGGATAAAGTCCGCCGCGGCCTCTCCGCCGGACGCGTCCAGACCGTTGCCCTGCGACTCATTGTCGAACGTGAACGCGAGATCCGCGCCTTCATCAAGCGCGAATACTGGACTATAGACGTCCAGCTCAACGCCAAGAAACCGCCCGTCCTCACCGCTCGCTTCACCAAGAAGGACGACCAGGCCATCGAGATCCCCGAGGAAGCGGCCTCGAAGTCGATCCTCGATCAGCTCGACGATGCCAAGTACATCGTCAACTCGGTCACCACGCGCGAAAAGAAGCGCAACCCGGTCGCCCCGTTCATCACCTCCACGCTGCAGCAGGAAGCCTCGCGCAAACTCCGCTTCAGCGTGAAGCGCACCATGATGCTCGCTCAGCGCCTGTATGAAGGCATCGAACTGGGTTCGGAAGGCGCTGTCGGCCTCATTACCTACATGCGGACCGACTCCACGCGCGTCTCGAACGACGCCCTGGACGAAGTTCGCGGCCTGATCAAAGAACGCTACGGCCCCGACTTCTGCCCCAAAGACCCGAACGTCTACAAAAGCAAAAAAGAGGCGCAGGACGCGCACGAAGCCGTCCGCCCCAGCTCGCCCAAGCGCACTCCCGATGACGTCGCACCCTATTTACAGGAAGACGAGCTGAAACTGTACCGCCTCATCTGGATGCGTTTCGTCGCCAGCCAGATGATGCCGGCGGTTTTCGATCAAACCACCATCGACGTCGCCGCCAAAGGCAAAGACGGTGCGACCTACATGTTCCGCGCCACCGGCAGCGTCCCGAAGTTCAAAGGCTTCCTCGAAGTCTACGAAGAAGGCAAAGACCAGAAGGACGAGGACGACGAGGAATTGAAGCATCGCCTGCCGCTCGTCAAGGAAGGCGAAGAGCTGAAGTTCAAAGCTATCCTCCCCGAGCAGCATTTCACCGAACCGCCGCCGCGCTACAACGAAGCGACGCTGGTGAAAGAGCTCGAAGCCGACGGCGTGGGCCGCCCATCGACCTACGCGTCCATCCTTTCGACGATCCAGGAGCGCGAATACGTCAAGAAGGACGGCGGCAAGTTCGTCCCCACCGAGCTCGGCATGGTCGTCACCGACCTCCTGCTCGAAAATTTCCAGAACCTCTTCGACGTCACCTACACCGCGCGTATGGAGCAGGACCTGGACGAAATCGAAGACGGCAAGCTCGATTGGCGCGCTGCCATGTCGGAGTTTTACGAGCGTTTCGAGAAAGACCTCGAACACGCCGAACGCCACATGACCGACATCAAGCGCATGGAGAAGCCCACTGACCTGATCTGCGAAAAGTGCGGCAAGCCCATGGTCATCAAGTGGGGCCGCCACGGCAGCTTCATCGCTTGCACTGGCTATCCCGAATGCACCAACACGCGCGAGCTAACCGTCGACCTGCCCGACGTCGATAAAGTCGACCTCACCGAGCAGGATGCTGAAGAATACTGCGAGAACTGCGGCCGTCCGATGGTCCTGAAAAAAGGTCGCTTCGGCCAGTTCTACGCCTGCTCCGGTTATCCCGACTGCAAAACCACCAAACAAATCGGCGGCCAGCAGAAAAAATCCGACGTCCCGCTCGACGAAAAATGCCCGCAATGCGCCAATAATCTGGTCTTAAAGCACGGCCGTTTCGGCGAATTCACCGCCTGCAGCAATTACCCCAATTGTAAATTCGTCAAGCAAAAAACCATCGGCGTGCCCTGCCCGAACTGTTCAGAAGGCGAAGTGGTCGAGCGCCGCTCCAAACGCGGCAAGACCTTTTACGGTTGCAGCCGCTATCCCGACTGCGATTTCGTCGCCTGGGGCAAACCCATCCCGGAGAAATGCCCCGATTGCGGCTCCAGCTACCTGATCGAAAAGTGGCTCAAAGCTGGCCCGGTCGCCCAATGCCCCAACGGCGAGTGCAAATACAAGAAACCGCTCCTGCAGCCGCAGGAAGAAAAAACAGCGTAGCAATTTGCCATGGCACGTTAAAATCGTGACGTGCTCAGCGGACTCTGGACCGACCTTCGCCTAGCCCTGCGCGAAACGTGCCGCCATCCTTCTTATTCCCTGACCGCTTTCGCCGTTCTCGCGTTCGGACTCGGCATCAACACCGCCGTTTTTTCCCTGCTCTACTTTGCTGTCCTAAAGCCGCTGCCCTACTCGAACCCTGACCAGCTCGTCGCTATTCACAATTACTATCCACAGTTCCCGCGCTTAGGCACGTCCCCGCTCGATTACCTCGACCTGCGCGCGCACCGCGAAATCTTCGCCGATGCCGGCGTCTACTATTTCCTCGACTTCAGCCGCAGCGCCACCGAGCATCCCGAAAAAGTCAACGCGGTCGCCGTCACCGAAAGCCTGCTGCACACGCTCGACTTAAAACCTCTCTTGGGGCGCACCTTTTCGCCAGAAGAGGAGACGTACCGCGGACCGCACGCCGTCATCCTCAGCGAGTCGTATTGGCAGAGTCGCTTCGGCCGCGATCCCGAAATCCTCCACCACTCGCTCCAACTCAACGGCGATCTCTACCCCATCGTCGGCGTCATGCCCGCGTCATTCCAGTTCCCCAACGACGTCACTGAAATGTGGGTACCCATCGCGTTCACTCCGAAATCCCTGGCCGACGACGCGCGCACCAGCCGCTACCTCCGCACCTACGGACGCCTCGCTCCCGGCGTCACGCTCGAACAAGCCTCCGCGCGCCTCGATCAACTCAGCCGCCAGATGGCCCAGCTAAACGCGAAAGCCTACCCGCTCGCGCAAAACTGGCACTTCTCCGTCGCGCCCATGGCCCGCGACGACGACGGCTCGCTCCGCACCTGGCTCGCGATCCTGTTCGCCGCAGTCACATGCCTCCTCCTGATCGTTTGCTCCAACGTTGCAGGGCTCATTCTGGTCCGCTCCACCGAGCGCCAGTTCGACCTCTCGCTCCGCATGGCTCTCGGCGCATCGCGCTTCCGGATCGCCCGCCAGGTGCTCGCCGAAATCATCACAATCGCGCTCACTGCTGGACTCGCCGGCGTCTTAATCGCGAAAGTCGCGGTCCTGGCCCTCGTCAAGTTCGGCCCCAAATACCTGCCCTCCGGCGAACCGCGAGTGGAATCTCCTATCCTCTGGTTCGCCCTGGCCCTGTCTCTGCTCGCTGGCCTCCTCTGCGGCCTCTACCCCGCCTGGCGCGCAACGCGATCGCCAACACTCGACGCGCTCAAAGAAGGCGGTCAGCAACGAACCACCAGCGTCGCGAAACTCCGCCTCCAAAACGCCCTCAATGTCGCACAAGTCGCAATCGCCACGACACTGCTCATCTCTGGTGGCCTCCTCGCGCACAGCCTAATCCGTCTCCTCAACACACCTACCGGATTCGATCCGCATAACGTGCTCACGCTTCAGGTCAGCCTTCCGCTCAAGCGTTACGGAACGCCCGAATCGCAGGCCGGTTTCTACACGCCGTTGCTGGAACGAATCCGCCGCGTTTCTGGTGTCGAATCCGCGTCCGCTTGCTCGTTGCTCCCCTTCGGTTGGGGCGAGAACTTCAACACTTTCGAAATTCCCGGCAAGCCGAAGCCGCCCGTCGATCCGTATGCAAATCTCAGCCAGATCTCGCTCGGTTTTTTCGAGACGATGAAGATCCCGCTGCTGCGCGGCCGCTCGTTCACTCCGTCGGACAACCTTAACTCAGAGCTCGTTACTGTGATCGACGATTCCATGGCTCGTATCTATTTTCCCGGCGAAGACCCGATCGGTCGTCAAGTCCGCTTGCCGTGGGCGGCCTATCGCATCGTGGGCGTGGCCGGAAACGTGAAGGTCTCAAGACTCGATCAGGCATCGAAACCCACGTTCTACATCAGCGCCCCCCAAGCCCCACGCACCGATATGACACTCGTCATCCGCACGCGCCTTCCGCAAAAGGCCGCCGTGAGCGCTGTCGAGCACATCGTCACAGGCATCGACAAAGATCAGCCCGTCTACGACGTCTCGCCGCTCGAAGCCCGTATCGATCAAACGCTCCGCACCCGCCGTTTCGTCGCTTCGCTGATCCTCACCTTCGCTGCTTCGGGCGCGCTGCTCGCCGCCATCGGCTTATACGGCATGCTCTCCTACACCATCGCATCGCGCCGCGGCGAACTCGGCATCCGCATGGCGCTCGGCGCGGATTCCTATGCGATCGCGGCCCTCACATATCGCTCCGGCCTCACCGTCATCGGCTCCGGCCTCGTTCTCGGATGCGCTGGCGCGCTCGCCGCGCGACGCTACCTCGCGAACCAACTTTACGCCACAAATTTCAGCGACAGCCTCACCTGGGCCACCGTTCTTGCCGTTATTTTTTGCACCGGCATCCTCGCCTGCGCGATCCCTGCCCGGCGCGCCGCCAAGCTCGATCCCGTGTACTCGCTGCGATCGGACTAATCTGTCTTGATACAGTGAACTCAAATGGAAACCTACCAACCCACGGAGAGAACCCAGGTGCGCCGCCTTCCCAAACGCGGCGTCTACGACAAGCAGCAGGTTCATGCCATCCTCGACGAGGGCTTCCTCTGCCACGTTGGTTTCGTCGTCGACGGCCAGCCGTTTGTGATCCCCACCGGCTACGGACGCGAGGGCGAACGCGTCTTCATCCACGGATCGCCCGCCAGCCGCGTGCTGCGCTCGCGCGACGGCATCGATATCTGCTTCACGGTTACCCTGGTCGACGGCTTCGTGCTTGCGCGCTCGGCCTTCCACCACTCCATGAACTACCGCTCGGTCATGGCTCTCGGCCACGCGCGCTTCCTCAGCGATCTCCAGGAAAAATCCGGCGCGCTGCGCGTCATTACCAATCACATCGTGCCGGGCCGCTGGGAGGAAACCCGGCCGACCACGGAAAAGGAATTAAAGTCCACCAGCGTCCTCGCGCTCGATCTCGAAGAAGTCTCGGCCAAAGTCCGCACCGGCGGCCCGATTGACGACGAAGAAGACTACGCGCTCCCGATCTGGGCCGGCGTCGTGCCATTGCGCACCGTTCCCTCGATCCCGATACGGGACGATCGCGCCGTAGACGGCCTGCGCCCTTTCGACTTAGACCGGCTGGGCCGCTTTTCACGCGATGCGTAACTCCAGCGCGTCCACCAGCACGTCCTCAACTTCCGCTCGCCACGTTTCGCCCGGCGCACAATGGCCGCCGCAGCGGTCAGAGTTCCAGTGCTAGTCAGCTCACCGCCCGCCAACGGATCGCCCCGCCGTGCAGCAGCCGCCGCCAGTTCCACAAGAACACAACGCTGGACTAGGCAGCGAATTTTTGCCGGAACCTTCTTCCACGAGTACGCCGTTCTTCAGCAGCCGCAGCTTGAAACCCGCGAGCAAATCCAGCATGTCTGTCTCAAATCCGGCGCGGCTCGCCTAAAACAAGCGCAGCGTGCAACCCCAGGCCCGGACAAAGTCTACCGGCGCAAATTTCCAATCCGGAAACGGACAGTCGATGATCTCGAGTCCCAGAGCCATCCACTCCACTGACTCCAACGCCGCCGCGGCGTCCGGCGGGTCAGTGAGAGGCTGCTTCAGTTTGAAAACAATTTCCGGTTCGATCTTTGCCGAATGGAAGCCCGATGCAGCAAGTTCTCCAGTCTGGCGTACCGTGTCGTCATACATGTGCGCCCACGCCAGCGTCTCCAGCTTCAGAATGCGCCACATGCCTTTGTTGGCGTAGCCGACCTTCCGGCCGACGATCCTGCGACCACTCTCAACGAGCGCCCGGGCGATCTCGGGTTCCACCGCATACGCCGCGTCGAGATCGAACCTGTTACCACGGCCTGACGGCGGCACTGGGATCTCTCTCCGCGTGCCCCGGGCGGCAAGAAATTCACGAGCGAGCTCGCTCACTCGAGATAGTCCGGCGCTTTCTTCTGCTTATTGAAATTCGCCAGGTCGTGCTCGATCCAGAGCTGCGCCCCGGTCTTCTTGCAGAATGCTTCCATGGCTTCGCGGCTTGCCAAAGACTGCTCGCGGCTGAACTCGAAGGTCGGCGTTTTGTCCGTGCCGCGTTCCTCTTGGTAGTGGAACAGATCGCCCGCCAGCAGAATCGGCCCCGTTTTCGCCAGCTTCACATACAGAACCTGATGGCCCGGCGTGTGACCGTAGGCCGCCTTCACCACCACCGTGCCGTCGCCGAAGACGTCGAAATCTTCCCCGTGCAGAAGTTTCGTCTTCGCATCTTTAAGCGACTTGTAACTTCCGAGCTGCTGAGGGGGAGTCTTCTCGCTGAACATCGCCTCGCGTTCGGGTGCTTGCACGACCCACGTCGCCGTGGCGAAATCGTTCGCGTTTGCTGTGTGGTCGCCGTGATAATGCGACAGGCCGAAATAAGTAATGTCACTGGGCTTGTATCCGATCGCAGCAAGCTGCGACTTCATCGTCTTCGAGGCGGAGAAAAAGCTCTGTTTGGTCGGCGTCCCGTCGCCTTTGATCGCGCCGTCAGGAATCGCCCCGCTATCCCATACGAGCGTCCCCTTGGGATGCACGATCAGGTACGAGGCAACCACCATGTCTGTAGTCGCGAGCTCTTCCTTTGTGAAATGGAATGCCGAGGGATTGAAGCCCTGAATCGCTCCGCCATCGAAGACATACAACCGAACCGATTTCGGTGGCGGCTGCGCGATCGCCGTTCCCAGCACCAGCGCGAGTATCACTCCGTTGCGAATCCACATGGCCACAGCATACCATTGGGTCTCGGCATGAATGTCGTTCTTTTTGGCGCAACCGGAATGATCGGACAGGGTGTCCTCCGTGAGTGCCTGCTCGATCCTGCGGTCGATCGCCTGCTTTGCATCGGACGAAGCTCCATCGGCCAGGAGAATCCCAAGCTGCGCGAGATCGTTCACAAGAACCTGCTCGACTACTCGCCGATCGAAGACCAGCTCTCCGGCTACGATGCCTGCTTCTTCTGTCTCGGTGTATCCTCAGCCGGCATGAGCGAAGCCGACTATCGCCGCGTCACCTACGACATCACCGTCGCAGCAGCCGAAACTCTGGCGCGTCTCAATCCGAGCATGACCTTCATCTTCGTCTCCGGCGCGGGAACCGACAGTTCAGAAAAGAGCGGCAGCATGTGGGCTCGTGTCAAGGGTCAAACGGAAAATGCTGTGCTGCGCATGCCGTTTCGCGCGGCGTATATGTTCCGGCCCGGCCCGATTGTACCCTTACACGGCATCAAGTCGCGCACAGCGGCTTAACGAATCGGATATGCGCTCGTTGGTCCGCTGCTTCCATGGCTCGAGCGCCGCCTGCCCGATCAATTCACGACCACCGAGAAACTGGGCCGCGCAATGTTGAGGGTCGCTAAAGAAGGCGCGCCCAAAGTCGTTCTCGAAACGCGCGACGTCGCAGCTCTTGCGAGTTAATACCGCTTGCCCTGTCGCGCCGTGCAAACATCCGGCACCAGCCATGATAATAATGAGTTAATGATGAGGCCCGAATCCATTCTCAACTCCTGGAAGTCTGTGCGCGGGGACACCGCTCAAGCCGTGGAAGATTTCGCGGGACAGCCCCTTGACTACAAGCCCACCGCCGATCTGATGAGCTTCGGCGATATCGCCCGTCACATTCTTCAAGCCGGCCATATCCTGGCTGCGGCCATGCTGGATGGCGTTGACAACATGACCGGCCCGGATTTCGCCGCGATCCGCGCCAAATACGCCAACGAGCTGCCCGCAACGGACACACCCTCGGCCCTCGCCGCGGAATTGCGCAGTCGCCTTGAAACGGACCGGGCCAGGCTGGCGTCTCAACCGGCGGAGTTTTACTCGGGCGAGATCACCCGCTTCGATGGTCAGCGCGTGACGCGTCTTGAGATGCTCCAGGTGATCAAGGAGCACGAACTTACACACCGCGCCCAGCTCTTCATGTATCTTCGATTGAATGGCGTGGTTCCGCCAACTACAAGGCGGAGAACCGCTAAAGCAAACGCATAGCTGTTTTCGATTCGACTTTTTTATATAACGGAATTGGGCGAATGGGAGGAATGGAATGGTTAACTGTCCGAAATGTGACGCCGTGATCGACGTGGATGAGGATGAACTCGATGAAGGTGACGAGTTAACTTGCGAAGAATGCGGCTCCAACCTCACCGTGAGTAGTCTCGATCCGCTGGAATTGGAGCGGGCCGGCGGCGAAGAAGGCGAAGACGAGGAAGAGGAAGAGGAAGAGGAAGAATCGGACGATTTCGACTACGACGAAGACGAAGAGGAGGAAGAAGAGGATGAAGAGGAAGAAGAGGATTGGCATTAGAGCGCCTGGCCGCCTGAGCGTTGCTGCCGCCATGCTGGCCTGCATCCTCCCGATCCAGGCCGCCAAGAAGAAATCCTCACAAGAGACTTATTCGCTGATCGCTGGAACTGTCTTTAGCGCGAACGGTTATGCATTGGCCGTCGCGGACGTCCTGCTCACGCCCGATCCCCATCCTGACAGCGCTCCGCTGAAACTGAAGAAGCTCCAGGCGGTCTCGGACTCACGGGGCGAATTCGCGTTTCGTGTTCCTCCTGGTGCCATGCACTATATCATCAGCGCCTCTGCGAGGGGGTACCGCGCCGTGCAAAAACCAGTTGTGCTTCAGGGCGAAGATCGCGTGGATGTGACATTCCAACTCGATCCGGAATCGAAATAAACGGAGGCACTACGAAGACCAGGGCGCTTTCCGCCGTTTGCATCCTGGTACTTTTGACGAGTGACCCAGCCTTCTCACAGCGCAAGAAGACAACCCAGGACACTAATTTCCGTGAGGTCCAAGGCACGGTCACTTCCGCCTCGGGAAAGGCCGTAGAAAAGGCTGTGGTGCAATTGAAAAATACGAAGTCGCTGCAGATCGAATCCTTCATCACGGACTCCGGCGGCCATTATCATTTCGCCGGACTCAGCACGGACATCGAGTACCAGTTGAAGGCCGACGCTCAGGAAATGACCAGCGGATGGAAGACTTTGAGCCTCTTCAACAGCAAAAAGGTAGTGAACATCAATCTCAAGCTGAAAAAACGGAGGCCCGTGTGAGACCGGGGAACCCACGCGTCAGCGGTTAGAATAGGAAAATGCCCGGCGAAGAAAAGCCAGCGGCGAGCTTCGAGACCGGCCTTCAGGAGCTCGAGCAAATCGTCAAAGAAATGGAATCAAACGAGCTTCCACTCGAGCGCGCGCTTGAACTGTTCGAAAAAGGGATGCGCCTCAGCGAAACCTGCCGTAAGCAACTCGAGGAAGCCGAAACGCGGATTGAAGTGCTGGTCCGGAAAGGCGACAAAGTGCAACCGGAGCCCTTCCGGTCCGACAAGGCATGACGCTCGCCGAGTACGTCGCACTTAAACAGCAAAAAATTGACGACACTCTTCGCAGGCTGGTCCCGTCGGAGACTGTCGCGCCTGAGTCCATACACAAGGCGATGCGCTACAGCCTCTTCGCAGGCGGAAAACGGATCCGGCCCATCTTGTGCGCGGCCGCGGCGGAAGCAATTTCCGATTCGCCGGATGGAGTAGAGCCGGCTGCTTGCTCGCTCGAGCTGATTCACACTTACTCCCTCATTCACGACGATCTGCCCGCGCTCGACAACGACGATCTGCGCCGCGGGGTTCCCACCTGCCACAAGGTCTTTGGCGAAGCCATGGCGATTCTCACGGG
>Ga0126381_100001820_pt1 | contig 22885 bp, 13 predicted proteins | sample PanSoiMetPlot_28_FD_96465 | JGI IMG/M metagenome (GOLD analysis project Ga0126381, IMG submission 96465) | Tropical forest soil microbial communities from Panama - MetaG Plot_28 | ecosystem: Environmental > Terrestrial > Soil > Tropical forest > Bulk soil | place: Panama | collected 2016-02-17 | reverse complement strand
TGTTGACCTGCGTGTAGTAGGTGTGATCGGTGCCTCCGTGCTGCACGGCGTATGGGCTGATGATATAGCCTGGGCTGCGATGGCCGTCGACGTGGTCGACGCCGTTCTGCGCGTCGTCTTCCTCGATGAAGATCGCCGACGTGGACCACACGTTACTGTGGCTGATGTAGTCGATAATGCGCCCAACGGCTAGGTCGTTATCGGCCTGCTGGGCTTCCGGAGTCGGCGGGCCGCCGGTGTGGTCGTCCATGATCCACAGGACGCTCAACGCGGGCACCGTACCGGTCGCGAGGTCCTCCTTGAAGTCCTGCAGCCACAGATCGACACGGAACTGGTCGGGGATGCCCAGATCGAACTGCGGGAAGTTCTTGATGAGGTGGTTGCTCACGGCCGGCACAGAGGAGTGTGCTTGGACCGTGTTCTCATAGAACAGCGTCTTCTCGTGTCCAGCCTCAAAGCGCTGGGAGTCTTTGTAAAACTGGCTCCAGGTCGGCTCGCTCGTCGACCCGTTCGGCTGTTTGAACGTATCGTACTCGACGTATTCACCGTAGATTTTCACCGGCAGACCGGCGGCCGCTGCCTCCGAAAACAGGAAGCCCTTATTCTGATAGGCGAGTGCATCTCCGGCGTTCCCCCCTGGATAGCTGCGGTTCCAGTCGGGCGACTGGATGTCGTCGGCGTAGGGCGCCATGCCCTCGGCGATCCACTGGTGACCGTCAGCCGACTGGCGGCTCGGGTCGTAGAAATTGTCGAGAAGCGGGAAGCGCTTCACAAGCTTGTGCGCATTAGGTGTGACCTTGCCTCCGAACACGGCCAATGAAGGGTCGCCATCGCCGGCGGCCACGTCGCCCAGGACCTGATCATACGTGCGATTTTCACGGATGATCAGAAACACGTGCTTGATCAGCGACGGATCCCCGATCTTTACCGGGATTGCGACTGGCTTGGCATTCGCGGTGCCGCCGGCGGCAGACTTGATATTTTGCGTCAGATCCCAGTGGTTGTTCTCGAAAACCTGCCTCGTCATCGTATCCAAGGTCGCACTATTCGGCAGGGGGACGATGCTCACGGTGCCATTGTCCTGGTGGGTATTGTAGCCGGTGACATTGTAGTCGGTCTCAAAGGAATAACGGGTGCCGATGCCCTTGTCGTTGGCGACGAGGAGCGCATTATCGGCCGCGTCCAGCACGACGGAGCTCGGCGCATAGGCTACCGGGATCATACCGAGCATCGGATTCGCCGCGCCCTTGTTGAGGTCGACCACTCCGACCGCATTGGCATTGTAAAGCGCGACGTAGGCAACTCCACTCTTTGCATCGACGGCGATCGAGTTCGGCGCGGCGCCGTAGGCCGGTTGGCCCTCGCCTGGTACTCCGATCGGCAGCCCGAGGTCGATCGTCCGTACCACCTGGTTTGTAGCTGTATCGATGACCGAGATAGTGTCGCTATAGGTGTTGGCCACTAACAGGTACTTTCCGTAGAACGCCATCCCGGTCGGGTGCAGACCGGTCGAAATGGTAGTCGTGACCTTCATCGAGGCCAGATCAACCACAGAAACGGTACCGGTGATCGCGGCGCCAACCACCGGGTCGGCAACGATTTCAGTGCCGGCGGAGTATATCTGGAAGTCCCCTTCCGTAGCGACTCGACCACCCTCATTGCTGACGTAGGCGGTCTTGCCGTTGCCATTGATCACTATGCTGTGTGGCGCGTTGCCGACGCGAATCTGCTCACCCTGCTTCGGCGGGGTCGCGGCCAGGTCGATCTTCGTAAGCGTATTGTTCTGGTTCAGCAGGGCGTAGGCACTTTTGCCGTCCTTTGAGAGCGCGATGCTGCCAGGATAGGAAGTGCTCGGTGTGTAGAATGTGCCGCAGGCTCTGGCATAGGGGCCGTTGGGACTGTTCGGAAAGCAGGTAATGAAGGAATTGTTCGGCGGCACGCTGATTTGAGTAGCGTCTTCCAGGAAGCCCTGTTCAGAGACCTTGGCGACGGTGACGTGGCTACTGTCCTGGCTGAACACCAGGTTCTTGCCGTCCGCCGAATACTTTATTCCCTTGTAGCTGCCGCTCGGATCTACTCCGTTCGTGATGTAGTCCTGCAGGACAACGCCGGTCCTGGTGTCGAACACCTCGACGGCCTGCGACGCGCCCATCGTGAGCACAGCAGCGGTGTGAGTGCTAACATTCGGGTTCAGTGCGATGGCCTTCGCGCGGACCCGGATGCCGAGGTCCACTTGGTTGCCCTCTGGGGTGATGACCTGACCATTGCCGACCACCCACGAGCCGTTCGGCTGCGGACCGGCGACGTAGGTCGGAAACGGCACGGACTGACCAACAGCCAATGCTGGAATACTCAGCCCCGCCGCCAGCAAGGCCTTCAGTGGACGCAGACGGTTGATCCGAGAATTGTTTTGAGATTTATCTCGAGAGTTTCTTCGAGCCTTTTTGGCCGACTTTCCTGACATGTACCGTTGTTCTCCTTAGATTCTTTTCTCATCACGCAGGCCGAAATCGGCGTGCGACGGACGGACACCTGCCCTCTAGTTTTTTACCGCCGGAAAACGGACGCCAAGATGACACGAAGATTACGATTCCGTCATATTAGGTAACCGGACCGGCACGCTTAACGTGACGCGGGTTCCTTCGCCCAGTTCGCTTGAGATTTGCACCTTGCCGCCGTGCAGCAACGCAATAGTTTGCACGATAGCCAGGCCCAGACCCGTCCCACCAAACATCTGAGACCGCGATGCATCCACGCGAAAAAAGCGGTCGAATACCTTTGGCAACGCGTCAGCTGGGATTCCGATGCCAGTATCGGAGACCTCAATCTGGAGGTTGGACAGGTTTGTCTCCGCGCTCATAAGAATAGAGCCGCCAGAGGGCGTGTGCGCTACCGCGTTGGAGACCAAGTTGCTGAGCGCGCGCTGAATAAGCGACTGGTCTATTGCAGCGATTACGGGTTCACCGGGACACGTGGTTGTCAGCGAGATTCCAGCATCGGCCGCTGAGGTTTCATAATATTCGCGTACACGTGTAAGCAACTGTGCGACGTCGGTCTTCTCCCAATGCAAAAGCTGCAATGGACTCTCGGCGCGTGCGAGAAATAACAGATCTCCAATCAGGTTGGACAGTCGTACAGCCTCTTCCAGGCATGAGCCCAGCACATCGCGGTATTCTTCAACCGTCCGGGCCCGGGCTAAAGCTACTTCCGCTTCGCCGCGGATGTTGTTAACGGGTGTGCGGAGGTCATGAGCGATATCGGCCGAAAAGCGTGAAATCCGTTCAAAGGACTCTTCCAGGCCATCGAGCATGTTATTAAAAGTCGCGGCGAGGGATGCCAGCTCAAACGGGTATCCTTCCGGGCGGATGCGCTCGCGGAGATTCGACGAACTGATACGGCGCGCCGTCGACGCCATCTCTTCGACGGGACGAATGCCCTGGAGCGCGATCCGATATCCGATAAGGGGCATGAAAGCGCAGGCGGCAAGAAGAATCGTCCAAAACCAGTGGCGATAGCCCGCCAGCAACTCCTTTTCTTGGGAGACATCGACGGCGATTTGAATGATATCGCTTGAATTCGTTGCCGCACCAACCGGCGCGGTCGCGGTGGCGACACGAAAAGCGTTTCCGCGCTTTCCTGCCATTTCAAAAGCGGACTTGGGATGGCGTAGCGCTTCGCTGGCGAGTTGTGGAAGATTGAGTTGCTCCCCCATGCCAGGCGTAGCCAGAAGTAGCGTATGGTGCTGATTGAGCAGGCGAATGTAAAAACGTTGATATTTTCGCGCGGAGGTCTCGAGTTCGATCTCCTCCTGCAGAGCATTCCAATCGCTTGGACGATCGCGAAGTATAGTACGCACGACGTTTAGCTTGTCCCCAATGAACATATTGGTGCTCTTATCGAGTTCTGTGATGAGCACTAGATAAAGACTGGCCGTGGCAAGAATAAGGAAAGCTAACCCGGCGAGTGCGTATCCGGCCGCAAGCCGGAAGGCTAAAGTTTCCCGATAGCGCGAAAATCGCCCGAGCCTATCGGTCGGTTTCCATAACATAACCGGCGCCACGCACAGTGTGGATCAGCTTCGGCGAAAAAGGTTCGTCCACTTTACTGCGTAGACGCCGCATATTCACATCGACGACATTTGTATCGCTGTCAAAATTCATATCCCAAACTGCCTCGGCAATCAAAGTACGCGACAAAACTTCTCCCGCATGCCGCGCTAGTAGCGAGAGCAGAAGAAATTCTTTCGCGGTCAAATGAAGCCGCCGTCCGGAGCGGGTAGCACGCTGACGCAAGGTATCGATTTCGAGATCGGCGAGACGGATAGTCTCTTGGCGGCGGGGCGTGGCCCGGCGCAGCAGTGAGCGCACGCGCGCAAGTAATTCGGAGAAGGCGAAAGGCTTGACAAGGTAATCGTCTGCGCCGAGTTCGAACCCCCGCACTCGTTCATGCACGGCGTCCAGCGCGGTTAGTAAAAGTACGGGCGTCTGACGTTTCGCTTGGCGCAAACGGCTGAGCACCTGCCAGCCATCCATCACCGGAAGCATCAGATCAAGGATGATGGCATCGAACTCGACTTCTAGAGCCAGATGGAGACCGTCCAGACCATCCTTTGCAATATCGACAACAAAACCCGACTCGCCTAATCCCTTTTTTAGGAATTTCGCCGTTTTCGCTTCATCTTCTACAAGCAGAATTCTCATACGCCGTTGGGCTGCGTGGTCAGGGGCACAATACTCCTAACGATTCCGCCAAATAGATTGCCCAGGCCGGTTCTGCTGGTGTTGAGCCAGATGTTCCGGCTCCTTGTGACATTGGGTGGAAATACTATCAGTTTTCCGGCACAATTCACCCGTAATTCTATAAACGACGTGTAACGTACTTATTACGATCGCGTGAAATTTCCATCACCTGCGCGCAGCCCTAGGTTAAGCAGACTCTTCAGCTCAATCAGATCGGGGGCCTCGCTTAAATCGATTGGCGACAGCAATTAGGCTGTGCTTCTCAGCGCGGCGAAATCTCGAGCAGCGCGCGCAGGGGCCCCAGCCACGGTTCGTATCGCCTCCAGCGCGCGACGGAGGTGCGATAAATTGGCTGCCGTGCCTGCCACTTGCTGGGAGTGTTCACAGGCCGCTGATTGCATTCAGGGCGCAAGCACGCATCGTGCCACGTCAGGCCACAGGCCGCGATCATCCGCCGGATTACTGGTTCGGGCGCGTTGGTCAGGTCCTCGTAATCGACCTCGATGAAGCGATCCGCCGGCAGCACGCTCCGCCAATGATCGACGAGCCGCTGGTAACTACGGAAATACGCGACCAGTTCAGCACCTCCGGTCGGAAACGCCAGGCTTGGATGGAAATGAGTTTGATGGATCGAGAGCGCTGTGTCGATTGCACTTCGGCGGCAATGGATGATAGTTGCTCGCGGTAACGCCAGGTGGATCAGTCCGGCCCATATGAAGTTGAACGGCATCTTGTCGGTCACTCGCGCCGCCTTCGGTGCGATCCCGCGCAGTACGCCGAGATAGTCGGCAGCCGCCTTTGCGAGGAATTGTTTTTCGACGCCGCCCGCGCCGTCGCGGTGCCACGCCGCTCCGCGTTCGTTCCAGAAATTCAGCTCGCCGCCCGCTTTGACCTCGGGATGCATGGAAACGATCTGCTCGACGAGAGTTGTGCCGGACCGCGGCATGCCGATAATCAACACCGGCCTCGCATCGCGGCTGCCGAATTCGGCCGCTCGTGCGATCCACTCGGGTGTGCAGCGGGCAATCAGGCGCTCGATCTCGATGGAGAACGCCGCCGAGTCGAACGGCGTAGAGCCCCGGCGCACGGCGTCTGCGGCGTCGAAATGCTGCATTGCCAAGGCATGCTCACCAAGATCGTCCGCAGCCTTACCTATCGCGAGGTGAAGGCGCAGGCGTTGCGCCACTTCCAGGCCCGGCGTAGACAGAGCGGCTTCCATCCGTTGAAGCAGATCGTCGTCAACGCTCGTGACGGGGCGACACCGGACCAGATCGTAGTAGCTTCCCGCCAGGCGTGGCGCAATCTCGATCGCGCGTTGGAAGCATTCCCGGGCCTCGTCGAAACGGCCAAACTCAGAGAGTAGATTGCCCAGCAGATCATGCGCCATGGCGTTCCTTGGATCGAGTGCCAACGTGTGGCGCAGTACCTTTTCAGCTTCCTGATTGCGATCCTCGGTAAGCAGTGCCCGCGCCTTGCCGAGGCGGCCAAAACTGGTGTTACCTCCGGTCGCCGCCGCGCGGCGAAAACAGCCGATCGCCTCGTCGCGATGACCCAGTTCGTAGACCAGAGCGCCGGCGCGGAACCATGCCTCGGTCAGGGATGGAAGCAGTTCAGTAGCGCGGTCGTAAGCAATAATTGCCCCGCCGATGTCGCCTTGCTTCTCCAAGGCGATTCCCAGACGGAAGTGTGCATCGCCGTAGCGCGGATCGCTCCCGATAGCGCGCTGAAATGCCTCGATGGCGTCCGATATGTTACCGACCTCGAGGCAGGCGAGGCCGAGATCGTGCTGAATAATGGAACTAGACGGTTCAAGCTGCGCTGCATCGCGCAACGGCGCGATCGCCTCGGCTGGTTGCCCGGTCCTAAGTAACTCAGTGGCCAACGCAAGCAGAGTCGCTACCTCCTGCGGCGCGGCTGGGTTTGGAGAATGGGACATGGCGCGAATTTAGCGTCAAAACTGGAACGTGGCCATCGAGATTCCTAGCGAAATTGCCACCCGGTCTTGATCTGCCAACCAGGAGAATTTTACGATAGGTCCCTGCGCGGGAACAGGATGGCCGCCCACTCTAGCCAAGCCAGCCAATCATCCTGAGTGGATCACGACAGAGCTCCATCGGAAGCGGGCCGCGAGAACGCGCCGGGTTTCGCAGCCCGAGCCGCCTTAGGCTGCGCGCGGACGAGCCAATAGAAAGCGACGAAGTGCGTAATCATCAGCATGGGTACGTAGATGATCGGGATCACGTAGGTGGCGCCCAACTGCCCTGCGAGCGCAGGGAGATTGGCTTGGGTGGCATGGTAGTAGTCGAGCATGATGTCGGTCGCCCCCACTACATTAAAGGCGATGACAAACAGCCAGAAGAGCGGACGGATTCTCGCCGCGAGCAGCGCCATGATGGCCAATATCCCGGTTGCGAAGTCACCGTAGGCGGCGAACTGGGCGAAGCTGGCGGGCAAATTCGGCCCAACGACGCCGGGAACGATAAAGACCAGCCCGAAGAAGCGGAAGCTGTGCAAAGTAGCGATAGCGCGATGCGCATCGATCTGGTTCATCGACTTGAGCCAGGGCAGAACGTACCCAGCGAAGCAAAGCAGGCACGCGACATAGCCTAAGACGAGATGCAGTTGGAAGATAATTTGCGGTGGCATTTAAGTTTCCTCTTCACATGGGATGATATAGATCATCCCATGGATTCCGGGTTTCCTCGAGTTGGCCAACGAACTCATTGGCCAGCGCCGTCGATAGCTTCGGCATTGGATCGCAAGAACTCCTCCAGCGTCTGTGGGTTCCGGCCAGTGACCACCCGAACGGTGTCCGTAGCCTCGAAGCGTTCCCCACCCTTCCGGAAGTACTGCCAAAGATGGGTGAGATGATCGAGCGCGTGAGGATTGATCCTGTCCTTTACCGCCCCAACCCACTGTTCGTCCGTGATAGCCACATAGCGAATCGGCCGCCCCATCGCCCTACCGAGGGTTTCGACAATTTCCCGGACGGTTAGAGTCTCGGTCACCAGGGGATATACATTTTGGATCGGCACCCCCGGCTTAGCCAACAGAGTTGCGGCCACGCGGGATACGTCTTCCGCACCGGCAAGTGGAATGACGGTCTTGTCATCGCCCCACGGCAGGAAGGCGGCATTCTGCTTGGCCACGCTCCGGCTGACAAGAGCGCGCACGTTTTCGTAGTATGGCGGCGCCTGAACATGAACGGCTCCGACCTGCGCCCAATCGAAGATACGATCGACTAGCCGGTGCTGCAAATTCCGGGATGAGGGAGCGCGTAGCATATCGCGAAACGCGGGATCACCTTGCGTACCTTGAAACTGCGAATTATTTACCACCAGGTCGAGACCGGCATCGCGAGCCGTTGCTGCGAAGATAATGGCCGCTTCTGGAAGTCCATCAGCCACTGGGTACGTGAAGTAAGCACGCTTCACTCCTTTCATGGCCGCCTGGACTGAGGCTGGACTGAGCAGATTACCCTCAATGATTTCCGCACCTTGTTGGCGGAGTGCATCGGATCGGGCATCGAGCTTATGGACAAATGCGCGAACGGGAATGTCCTGCTTGAGCAAAAGCTCCGCGACGAGGCGTCCGGTTGATCCCTGCGAACCGCCGGCGGCGCCTGTAATCAGAATCGATTGAGACATTGAAAGCCTTCCTTTCTCCTTCATAGGATGATCGATATAATCCTATGGATTCTGGATTTCGATATGTGCAGACGTCTGGTTGCGCCGTGGGATGATCTATAGCATCCTGTAATGAGCCATGCGTTACCGACCCGAACACAAAGCAGAAACTCATCAGAAGATTGTGAGGGATGCCTCGCGCCGAGTTCGTGTCGAGGGGCTCAACGGCGCAGGGGTTGCAGCGGTTATGCAGGCCACGGGTCTGACACACGGAGGCTTTTACAAGCACTTCGGGAGCAAAAAGGACCTGCTTCTCGAATCACTGCGCGAGGCCTTCCGGGAGATCACCGGCATTCTAGTTCGTGCCGCGGAACATTCTCAGCCTGAGGCCGCGTGGAAGGCGATCGTGAGAACTTATCTAAGCCCGGAATACTGCGACCACGCCGAGCGCGGCTGCCCGCTCACGGCCCTTGCTCCCGAACTGGCGCGCGTCGACAAGAGGATGAGACGGCAGGTCGTTGCCGAACTCGTGAACTACAAGGATCGAATGCTCCCGTTCATGCCGGGCACTCGAACCGCTGATAAAGAGCGAGCGTTCTTTTCGATCTTTTCAACCATGATTGGGGCAATTGAAATAGCTCGTATGCTCCCAGAGCCCGCGATGCGAGAGAAAGTACTGGCGAGTACAAGAGATTTCCTTTTGCGGAGCTTTTGATTTCCCACCGGCGCTATTCTCGCCGCCGTCAACCTTAGTCGCCTCAAACCATGACTGACGACGCCCTGGGCGAACGAGCATTTTCTATTCATCAGTCTCCGAAACTGGGGTCCAGGATTTGTCGGGATTGAAGCGCTCCATCTTCTGGAATTCATCGAGCGTAGTAGGACCAAGGTCCTTCTCGTAAACTACGCCGTCGTGACTGACGATGAAGGTCCTGACTCCCGTTACGTCATACTCAGCGGGTGCGGCTACCAGGGCAAAACCGCCGATCATGATGCCCTTCACGACAAAGTCCATTTCCCCGAGCGGCGCCGACGGACCTTGGCCCTTGAGGATCTTGAAGAAATAGCCATGGTAAGGCTCGGAAGTACTGGTGTAACCCTCTGCAATAGCCCGAGCGATGTTTTCTCCCACCGGACCACCCCAAGTGCCATCGGAATTTTGCCACGCTAAACCATCCTGCTTGCCAGGCGAGCTGATGATGCGCTGCGCATACTGATTTACTTCGTAGAGCTTACGCTGCTGAACTGCATAATCGTCCTGCGCTTCCACATAACCGCGGCAGACGTCAATTGCATCCAGTTCGTTTGTACCGATACGACGATATAGAAGTTCCTGCTGACCGGCCTTGCTGTCAAAAAACCAATTGTCGCCCGTTTTTACCAGCGGCACAGGAAAGGGCCAGTCCTCCTTGCCCACCAGAAGAAATCCGCGTTTACCAGTTTTTGGATCGATGGAAACGCTCTTTTTCTCCTTCGCCTCGGCGGCGAAATCAGTGGCGTGTTTTCGGTCTTGCGCGAATTCGCCGCTGAATACAACATCATCCCCCTCGGGACCAAAGATCCTCGTCAAGGCAACAACATCGAACTTTTCGGCCGCATCGACCAGCGCGTCGGCAGCTTGCTGCGCGCTGTCAAAGAGGTGGGCGCCCGCCGACGATGCACTTCCGGCAGGCGAAGTTTTTTTCGCCGTAGACTGCTGCCCTACAGACAAGGTCGCGGTAGACAGATAAGCGCATGTAACCGCACACAGAATCCAAACGTGTCCCGAGAAATTGGAGTTTGAGGATGTTGAGCTCATATCGGTATTCCTTCTGGCTTCTTGCTGCGATCTGGCCGTTACCTGCGCCGACCTCCACCGCCGCGACTGAAGCCTCCGCCGCCACGACTAGAACCTCCGCTACTACGTGATCCAAGGCTTGAAGAGCCGCGACTACTACTGTTGCGCGCTCTCGACCCGTCGTATCCTCTGAACCCTCCTCCGAATGCATCCCGGTTCCCGCCACCGCTGCGGGAGAGATCACGGCTTCCAATGCGATCCGCTCCCCCTAAACTTCCGCCTCCGCCAAACCCTGACCCACTGGCACGATTACTGAGACCGGATCCTCCGGCGCGGTTGCCGACGCCGGCACCGCCTGTCCGGCTCCCCAATCGGCCACTTGAGCCAAAGTTACTCGACACGTTCCCGCCTTGCCTCGCTATTCTTTGACGGGCGCCCGCCTGGCGTTGGGCGAGCGAATCGCCTCGGGCATTGCCGCCAAACCTATCTGCTGTGGCCCGGTCCCGATACGGAGTACCGCCGCGATGCTCCGGATTGTGTGCCCAGTTGCTGCGGCCATTTCCACCCGCGGGCAAAGTGGAGACACGGTTCCCACCGCCCGCACCACCTGGGCCGCCTATACCACCTGGACCACCAACGCCGCCGACACCTCCGACGCCTCCTGCACCTCCCACACCACCTGCACCTCCTGGGCCTCCGACACCACCCGGCCCGCCAACACCGCCTACGCCACCGGCGCCGCCGACACCACCGACACCTCCTACGCCACCCACGCCGCCTACACCACCGCGAGACGATAAGGGATTTACACGGTTTCCGCCGCCAATGTTGGTGTTTCGATTGAAATTGTTGTTGTTGTTGATGTAGATGTCATTGTGGCCCCATCCGCAACCCCAGCCCCAGCCGCCGCTCCAGAATGCTCCCATCATCACGCCAAAGCCGAAGGAGACCGCCATGCCTGCGGCGTAGTAGCCCCACGGCGGATAGTAAATCGGAGGATATGGATAGTAAGCAGGTCCGTACACCACTACGGGATCGTACGAAGGTACATATACAACCTGTGGATTGGCCGGTTCGACTACGATAACGGTCTTACTCTCGACGACCTTCGTTTCCACCTTCTGCTGCTCTGTGGATTTCAGATTGCCTTTGTCCTGGGCTTTCTTGCGCATCCGCTGGACGGCATCCATAATTTCACCTTGCTGCGCTAGAAAAGCGTTCCCGAGATCGGTGGTCCACTGAATGTTATCTCCCAACAGCTTCACCACCTGCGGTAGAGGAGCAAGAGCCTGGACGCTGGCATCCCAAGGTTCTTTGGCGACTCCATCGGCGAGTTCCTTGTCCTTCAGATTTTTGTTCTTGTCAAGCCACTGTTGAAGCAGGATGATTTCGAGAGGATAGGTGGCCGCGGCGAAGATTTGCGCGAGCAACGGATCAGGATAGAGAGCAATCGGCGCTACTAGAGAATCCAACTGGTCGGAGGGAACCTTGGCCGCTTGGGCCGATTGTGGCGACGACTGCGCGGTCGATTGGTGCGGCGAGTACGCCGGGCTTTCGCCGGGCGCGATGCTCATGACGCACAGGACCGCTACCAAAGATTTGAACCTGACACCGTCGGGTTCCCCCCTCATAACTACATCTCCTCTGCGCTCTTCCCGAACCCCTTCGGCCGATTGGGCGCCGCGACATACCGACCACGTGACAGGTCCTTTTTATTCACGGGATCGCGCTTCATGGTTCGGGAATAGCGCTGTTCGTAACCGGATCAGAGGTCTTGTTTTCGCGCAACCTGCGTATCCAGACCGCCTTCTGGAATACCGATGCCGCCGAAGGCGTTCCGGACCTATTTTTGCTATCAGGCTGGACCGTTCGGTGAGAGACCGGTCCGTATTACCAATACAACTTCATTGCGAGTTGAATGAGACGCGGAGCGCGGCTCGCCGAAATGCGACCGAAGTTCGCGCCTGCACCTGCGTTTCCCTCAGGAGGCTGGAATTGGGCGTGGTTCCAGGCATTAAACATTTCCGCTCGAAACTGAAGCCTGTTTGTTTCTCGCCACAATGGGAACGACTTCGCTAAGCCGATGTCCCAATTTTCTACGCCGGGACCATTCAGGACGGTGCGCCCGCTATCGCCGAAATACCCGACTCCCGGCGTCGTGAAGCAGGCGGAATCAAACCACAAAAATCCGTTGTTGCGAATATTATCTGCGAGTTCATCGCTCCGGCCGTCGCATACGCGGTTTGGCAGCGGAGTATCTAGGAGGCCTCCCGTTTGATTCGGTGCCGTCAAGTAGATGGGTTGGCCAGTCGCGAAAGTAATGATACCTGTCAGGGTCCAACCTCCCGCCGCCACGTCCATCAGTCTTGGAATGGTCCCGCCGAAACGTCGTCCGCGTCCAAACGGAATCTCCCATACTGCGCTAGTTACCGCGCGGTGGCGCACATCGAAGGTAGCAGGACCTTTATCACAGGCTCGGCAGTCTGCAATCTGATTTCCAGGCGTCTGGCTTGACTCCCACGCGTCCGTGAGCGCCTTGGCCAGAGTGTATTCAAATCGGACGTTGAGTCCGCTCTCTATCCGGTGCTCGTACTTGGCAATCAGACCTTCGTAAGAGGAGTTGCCGCTGCTGTCAATCCAAACCATCAAGTCGTAGCGCGGCCACGGTTTTGCGGCGGAGCTGCAGAAAAGATCGGCGGTTGGACGGCACTGGGACAAATCGGTGTAATACAGCAACTGATGCCCGCTTGAGCCAAGGTAGGAGAGTTCGAGGATATCGCTTTTGCCGAGGCCTTTTTGAACAGAAAAGTTCCACTGACTCACATAGCCTGTGCGAAGGTTTGGGTCAAGCGCTGAAGCGAGTGTTCCATCTGGCAAATTAGCCGCATAGCTCGGACTTAGCTCCGCGGTTATTTTCGGGGGGAAGACGTTTTGGCCGAGTACGTACGTCGGCGTCGGATTGATCTCAGGATTGGTAAAGGATTGTCCGCCGCCAAAAGGCGGGCTCTCAATGAGCGACAGCTGTGAGACGAGCCAAGGAAACTGATTATAGTAGATCCCGCCACCGCCGCGGATGACAGTATTTTTAAGATGACTGGGCTTCCAAGCTACGCCGAAACGCGGCGCGAAATTATTGCGGTCGGTAGATACAGCCTTGGGATCCAGTTGTCCCAATGCTGCGTAAGTAAGCAGGCCCGTAACCCGATCGAACCCGTGGACGATGCTTCTCGCCCAGCCTTGCGGGTCGGGAGGCGTTTCCAGGTACCAGGACAGCCCATAGTTCAGGGTTAGGTTGGAGGTGAGCCTCCACGTATCCTGGACAAAGGGAGTGAATTGAGTTGCCCGGTACTGCACCACCGGGAGCCCTTCCACCTGGCCCTGCGTTGGAACCCCCAGAAGGAAATCGGCAAACGAATCTCCCGTGTTTGCCTGCGGGACTACCTGTCCCTGCGTATTGCGCATCAGTTGAGCCGTGAACACCGGCGCGAATTGCAAACGTCCAAGGGCCAGGGAATTTGCATTCAAGTGCCAACCCCTGCGATAACCAAGGTCCAGTCCAACTTGAACGCTGTGATTAGAACGTGCGTAACTGAAACTCTCGCCTACTTGCCACGTGTTGTCGCTGTTGCCAACGTTGCCATTGGATCTGCCAAACGAGGAATAACCCTGCAAGTCAATTTCACTGATTCCCCGGTCGTCCACCGTGTTCTGGATACCAGCGGATTTCAGAATCGCCCCTTGATCCTGAGCCTCGTTGCCACCCGTGGCGATGCCGCGCACGAACGCAATCCGGACGCTGTTCAGCATACGTGGATTCATCGTCCAGGTGTGCGCCAGCATGACAAGGTCGGACGCATTGTTGTATAGCAGCCCGCTAAAAGGAAACAATCCGGCATTTGCGGCGGGAGCATTTTGTCGGAACAATTGAGCAAAGAGTTGATGGTGTTCGTTGGCTGCAGCGTCAAGTCGCAGGCCACCTTGATCGTCGTCCAGCGTGTCCCTCGGACTCCCTTGGAGATTGCTTGGGATGCTCGAAAGGCTTGAACCGGGCAGATAGAAGTGAAGAAGATTCGTCGCGACTGGATTAATCCTGCTCGACGGAACAACATTGTCTGCGAATGGTTGCCGGGTTCCCAAACGGGCGTCGTAGCTTGCAGGATCGTAAATGATGCGGTCAGTCCCCGCAAGATCTCCGTCGAACATCGCCTGCGTCGGAGTGTATCCTGCAGTAGAAAATGCACTGATCTCGCGAAGTCGTTCGTAGAACCCGTGGAACCACAAGCGGTTTCTCCAGAGTGGCCCGCCTGCCGCAAAACCAAATTGATTTCGCTTCAGGTCCTCCGGCTGAGCTGCGAAAAAGCTCCGCGCATCCAAATTTCCGTTGCGCAGGAACTCAAATACCTCACCATTGAACTGATTGGTTCCGCTCTTCGTAACAACATTCACCGCGGACCCATAAGCTCCCTGGTCGGGCATGAGAAAGCTCTCCTGAACCTTGAACTGGTCGATAGCTGCAACCGACACGTTTGCTGCCATCTCGCCGTCTCTCGACCCTCGAATGAGGATGCCGTTTAAGGTGTAGTTTACGGAGTACGGGAGTGCGCCGGGCAGAACGATCACGCGGCCGGCATGGCCAACATTGGCGCCGAAGTTATCGTTAGCGGGACTAATATCCACCGCGCCTCCTGCAAGCAGGCCGAGCTGGAGGAAGTTACGCCCGTTCAGTGGGAGTTCCCTGACCCTCCCCGAATCTACAACGGTACCGATGGCATTAGATTCCGCATCAAGCGTGGATCGGTCGGCGGATGAGACCTCGATCACCGTTTGGATTTCGCCGACGTGCAACTTGACGTCCAGCGCGGCTCGTTCGCCAATCTCGATCTTGAGACGGTCGACCTTGTAGGTGCTAAAACCCGGCTTCGCTACATGCACGAGGTAGACGCCTGGTTCAACTGCCGGAAACAGGAACGAACCGCCTGCATCAGTCTGGGTTTGAAGAACCAGTTCCTTGGATTTCTCGGTCAGCGTAACCCTTGCGCCGGAAATCCCCATGTCCTGTTCATCATGAACGGATCCGTTGAGTGAAGCCGCTCCAATCGGGGTTTGAATTACAAAGAGGAGTACGGCAAGGCGCGCCATTCTCACGCTTCCTTCGAGAAGCGTCATCCCGGCGACCTCCATTCGCTGCGGACCAAATCGAGGAACTTCCTTTACCCCACCAGTGGAAGTCGATTGTACCCTTTAGCACGTTCCGTTGCATAGTAGAAATACTGTGCCTTCGGATGATCGTTCGGGATCTGCGCTCAGGAATGCCTTTCGCAGGACTGCACACGCTCTACGTTTGCGAGGCCCTCTAGCGAATGAACCGTCAGCCAGAATACTTCACTTTCTCCTCCTGGGCCTTGGAACTTCCCTACTGACCGAGTTTGTTGCAGCACTGCCGTTCTGGCCCAAGAAGCTCTCCGCACTGACTCTGGTTCTTTTGATGGGCCTTTCTGCTGCAACCGCGCTTGCCTTGCTTTACCGGGGCAGGTTCCGCACCGCCAGCTGGGTCTATCTATGTGGGATCTGGCTTACATCCACGATAATAATCGTCCTGGGCGGAGGTGCAAGGAGCCCGGATACGCCGTTTTACATCGCGCTTTGCATCTCCGCCGTCTGGCTAGTGGGCTATCGAATGGCGCTGTTGGTTGCCGGGGTTTGTGCAGGCAGCCTGCTCGCAATGGCTTTACTGGACGCAAATGGACACCCCCTCCCGCGCTACTTTCCGGGAAAACCGATCCCCAACTGGGTCAACTTCGCGGTGGCGCTGGTCATCTCGCTTGTGCCCATCGCTCGGGTCGTCCAAATCCTAAAAGAAGCCCTAAGCCGGTCCCAATCGGCCGAAACAGCGCTCCGCGAACATCAGGAGCACCTGGAAGAGCTCGTGCAGCACCGCACAGCCGAGCTTGTGCAGGCTCGCGATCAGGCGCAAGCCGCCAATAAGGCAAAGAGCGTTTTCCTTGCCAACATGAGCCACGAGTTGCGAACGCCTCTGAATACCATTCTGGGCTTCTCGAATCTCTTACGCGAAGAAAGTGTCACCAACCATCAGCGTCAGGACCTGGATGTTATCAAGCGCAGCGGAGAACATCTGCTCAGCCTTATCGATGACGTACTGGACGTAGCCAAAATCGATTCCGGCAGGGTCGAGATGGTAAAGCGTTGCGTCGACCTGCCGGAACTCTTCCACGATGTCACGGATTTGATGCGCGTCCAGGCAGAAGAGAAGGGTCTCGAACTCCTTAGCGAGGAATCGCCGGCTCTGCCTCGTTTCATTTGGAGCGATGCCGGGAAACTGCGGCAGATATTGATTAACCTGCTTGGGAACGCCATCAAATACACCGAAGAAGGCTCGATCACCCTGCGAGTCAATGCAACTCCTGCCGAGCCCCTGATGTTGAACCTTGAGGTAAAAGACACAGGTATCGGGATTGCCCGAGAGGATCAAGCTCGAATCTTCGACCCATTTGTGCAAGTGGGCCAAAGAGGTGCTCAAAAAGGCACCGGGCTCGGGCTCACGATCACCCGCCAATTCGTTGAGTTGATGGCAGGAACAATTCACGTTCAGAGTGAGCAAGGACGAGGGTCTCTCTTCCACGTGGAATTGCCAGTTGAAGAGGCTAAGGACGCAAACGAAAATCTCCTGGGGACTGAGGAGGTAAGAATCGTAGGCCTGAAACCGGGACAGCCAGAATACCGAATTCTGATCGTTGAGGACGAGCCAGCTAACTGGCGACTGTTGCGTCGAATCCTGCAAAATGTGGGGTTCCAGGTAGGGGTTGCCGAAAACGGAGAGCAGGGCGTTGAGATGTTTCAAACATGGCGGCCGCACTTTGTCTGGATGGACTGGCGTATGCCGGTTATGGACGGAAGGGAGGCGACCCGAAGGATTCGCGCTCTCGAGGGCGGGACGGAAGTAAAAATCGCTGCGGTTACCGCATCTGTTTTTGCCTCGGAACGGGAAAGCGTGCTCGCCGCGGGCGTAGACGATTTTCTAAGGAAGCCATATCGTCCCGCCGAGGTCTTGGAATGCATGGCGAGCCACCTCGGAGTTCAATACGTCTTCGAGAGCATGCCGCCGGTGGTAGCTGAAAAACCAGTGGTGCTCGGTCCCGAAGATCTGCAGGCACTTCCGGAAGAACTGCGAACCGAACTGGCCGACGCACTACTTCGCCTCGACATAACCTCTGTCAGTGCAACTATTAGCCGCGTGCGTGAACTGGACCCGGCCCTTGGCGCGACACTAGCAAATTGGGCAGGCCGTCTGGCATATTCGGAGATTCTTAGCGCCATAGGGAACTTGGAAAGGTCCTCAGTCGCAAACTATCTATGAGCGAGCACAAGGGTACAATTCTCGTCGTTGACGACGAATCCGACTCGTTGAGGCTGCTGACCGATATCCTGACAACGGAAGGCTACCAGGTGCGCCCGGCCAATACCGGACAACTGGCGCTAGCCTCCATCGCTAGGGAGTACCCGGAATTGATTTTGCTTGATGTGCGAATGCCGGGAATGGACGGATTTGAAGTCTGCCGGCGCGTCAAGCAATCTGAAGCGAGCCATAGAATTCCGCTGATTTTTGCCAGCGCCTTAAGCAACGAGGAAGAACATGTCGAAGGTCTCGCCCTTGGCGCAGTTGATTTCATTACCAAGCCAATTCGGCGCGAGGAACTGCTGGCCAGAGTTCGGACGCATCTCGAACTTGGACGCCTCCGTAATCACCTCGAAATCGCGGTCGAGCGGCGAACTGTGGAATTGCGCGAAAGCGAAGAGCGCTTCCGGACCATGGCGGACGCGGCGCCCGTATTGATTTGGGCTTCCGGCATCGACAAACTGTGCACCTTTGTCAATAAGGGATGGCTGGAGTTTACTGGCCGAGACGCGGCGAAAGAGATGGGTAACGGATGGGCCGAGAGTGTGCACCCCGATGATCGGGAGCGCTCTTACGCAACATACCGTTCTGCTTTCGATGCTCGAAAAAACTTTGAGATGGAGTATCGCTTGCGCCGGGCAGATGGAAAATACCGATGGATCGTCGACCGCGGAACTCCAAGATTTTCTCGTGGCGTTTTCCTTGGCTACATCGGCTCGTGCCTCGACATTACCGAGCGCAAGCACGCACAAGAGGAAGCCCTTTCACGGCAGAAGCTTGAAAGTATGGGCATGATGGCGACAGGTATTGCCCACGATTTTAATAACTTACTTGGCACCATACTTGCCTCCGCCGACCTCCTTTCGACAGAGCAAATTGAGGCACTCTCGTCAGTGGAAGAGGTCGATAGGATTAAAACCGCGGCCATTCGAGGCGCAGAGCTCATTCGTGAGCTGATGATCTACGCCGGACACGAGAGTCCGGCCTTCGAGCCCGTTAACTTTGAGGCTCTCGTTAACGAAATGCTCCATCTGCTCAAAGTAGCCATTTCAAAACGAGTGATCTTAAAGACGGATCTCGGCAAGGATCTGCCACCACTTCGCGCGAGTTCCTCTCAACTCCGCCAACTTGTCCTGAACCTCATTACGAATGCATCTGACGCAATTGGCGACCAGCCTGGAGAGATCCGAATCTCAACTCAATTAGTGAAAATACCCGGAGAGCCCGCCGCAAACCTGCCTGACGGCGACTACCTGCGACTCCAAGTCTCCGACACGGGTAGCGGCATGACGCGCGACGTACGCCCCAGAATCTTCGACCCATTCTTCTCGACGAAGGAGACAGGTCGCGGCCTGGGGCTTGCCGTGGTTCACGGAATCATTCGAACTCATGGTGGCGCAATTACGGTCGCAAGCAAACCGGGTAAGGGAACAACCTTCGAGGTTCTGTTGCCGTGCATTAACGGATTACCTCGTGAAGGAAGCGGCCGGCAGCCTTAAATTCTTTTTCCGCAAAGTGCGCTATCTTCGGTCTAGCTGACCGATTCAGGGGGTGCCATGCTGGATTTCGCACGCCTTTTGTCCCGCCTCAGGGTGATTCACGTTGTATTTCTGACGCTCGGCATAAGTTCGCAATCTGGCCACGGCCAGGTGAATGTCCTGACACACCACAATGATAATTTCCGAACCGGCCAGAACCGTTCTGAACGAATCTTGACTCCCTCGGTGATCAACTCATCTACCTTCGGAAAGCTCTTCGAGGTTCCGATGGACGGGAAAGTTGACGGTCAGCCGCTGTACATCACAGGGTTATCGATTCCCGGCCGGGGTACTCATAACGTCGCGTTCGCCGCGACAGAACACGACTCGGTGTATGCGTTCAATGCCGACACCGGTTCCGTCTATTGGCACGTCTCGCTGCTTGGCAGTGACGAAACGCCATCCGACCCAAGAGGCTGTGGTCAGGTCTATCCCGAAATCGGAGTCACCTCAACGCCGGTGATCGATCCCAAAGCCGGCCCCCACGGAACGATCTACCTTGTCGCCATGAGTAAGGACACCTCGGGCAAATATTATCAACGACTGCATGCGCTAGACCTAACAACGGGCGCCGAGGAATTTGGTGGCCCTGTAAACATACAGGCAACTTATCCTGGCTTTGGTGACAACAGCAGCGACGGCACTGTGATCTTTGATCCAAAGCAGTATAAGGAACGCGCAGCTCTCCTCTTGGACCGCGGCGTCCTATACACAAGTTGGTCGTCCCACTGTGACTTTCGCCCGTATACCGGCTGGCTCATCGCCTATGACCCGCTAACGCTGTCACAAACCGGCGTCTTCAATTTCGCTCCGAACGGTAACGACGCGTCTCTATGGGGAAGCGGAGCGGGACCGGCCGCCGACAGCGCCGGCAACCTGTTTTTCAGCGTCGCAAACGGCACCTTCGACACCACGCTCAATACGGCGGGATTTCCGGGGAAAGGAGATTATGGCAATTCGCTCGTGAGGATCACGACCCTTAATGGACAACTCACGCCCGACAGTTACTGGACGATGTACAACACGGTTGCCGAGTCGAACGCGGATGAAGATCTCGGCTCAGGTGGCATCATGTTGCTTCCCACATTCATCGACGCGACAGATCAACCACGAGATCTCGCTGTGACCGCCGGCAAGGACCGCAACATCTATGTCGCGGATCGCCGCAACCTCGGCGGTTTCAATCCGAACAACAACAGCAATCTCTATCAGGAATTGCCGCTCGCGCTGGCCGGTCCCGAGTTTGGCGCGCCGGCATGGTTCAACGGGAAGATCTATTTTGGCGCGGCCAACGATAGCATTCGCAGCTATGCGGTATCGGCCGCCAGACTCTCGGCTGCCTCTCATACAGCACATATATTTGGATTTCCTGGCGCGACGCCCTCTGTTTCCGCCAATGGTGTGAATGGTGGAGTTCTCTGGGCGGTCGAAAACAGCACTCCCGCTGCGCTGCGCGCCTATGATGCTTTCCTTCTCGGCACTGCGTTATACAACAGCAATCAGGCAGCTAACGGCCGCGACCATTTCGGAGCTGGAAACAAATTCATGACGCCAACCATCGCCAACGGCAAGGTCTATGTCGGCACACCCAGCGGTGTTGCAGTTTTTGGACTCATCGACGAAAGCCGGCGGCCGGTGCAGATTGTCGCCCGGCACAGCGGAAAGTGCCTGGACGTCCGAGGTATTTCGGTTGAGCGGGGAGCAGCGGTTCAGCAGTGGGGTTGTTGGAACGGACCGAATCAGCAATGGCAGTTGATGCCCGCCGGAGATGGATCTTTCTTTGTCACTTCAGTGAATAGTGGGATGGTGCTCGATGTGTATGGAGCTTTTACGAACAACGGCGACAAAATCCAGCAATGGTCGTTCCTAAACGGGGCGAATCAGAAGTGGCGCCTTCAGGCGGTTTCTGGCAATTACTATGAATTGGTCGCCGGTCACTCGGGCAAGTGCCTGGACGTAACTGGCGGAACGGTCGCCGTCCAGAATGGCGTCGCAGTTCAGCAGTGGACTTGCCTTGGCGGCACGAATCAGCAGTGGCAACTTGTGCCGGCGCGGTAGCGGTCCACTGTCTTGCATCACCTCAAACCGACTACGGCGTGATCTCGAAGACGGTACCGCCCAAGTGCAATCCACCTTGGAATGCCACGCCGAATAGGTGACCTTGGGGATCGCGGATGAGTTCGCCGACTGGCTCATCTCCGCCGTTCGAGAGATCAAACTCGTACAGCACTTTTTCAGTCCAGTGAGACTGTCCGGCGCCAGGTGGAGAAAGCTTGAACACGAGTCCGTAACTGCCGAGAACACCCCAGCTCATAGGGCCGCCTCCGGACGTTGTCCCAATGAGCGCCCCGCTGCTATCCACGAGAACACCACCCTGAGGGAATGCCCCATCCGGACCTGAGAAATCGTGGATGACCGATTCCGTCCATTTGTTGTGTAGCGGCGCCGGCGGAGTCAACTTGAAGATGACGCCGCAACCGATGACGTTAAGAAGGGTGTCGGTGCACGCGCCCGTGCCGCCTTGAAACGTCGTGCCGTAGAGTGTGCCGGCGGCGTCAAAGCGGAGTTTGCCTTGCGGTATTGAGCCGTCAGACCCACCTGAAAAATTGTGCAGAGTCGTCTTCGTCCACGTCGTCTGTCCCGATGCCGGAGGCGTGAGCTTGAAGACAATGCCGCAACCGATAACGTCCGAGAGGAAGTCTGCGCAACCGCCCGTGCCGCCGTAGAGGGTCGTTCCATAGATTGCCCCTGCCGCATCCCGCGTTAGGCGGGACATCGGATTTCGTCCGTCGATACCGCCCTCAAACCGGTACAGTATGCTTTCTTCCCACTTCGTTTTTTCTGGGTTCAGAGGCCTGAGCTTGAATACCGTGCCGAATCCGCTGAGATCAGCAACGTTGCCGCCTAAATCGGTTGTTCCGTAAAGCGCGCCACTCTGATCCATGATCAGCCCGCCACTTGGGTTGGAGCCGTCATCTATGCCTTCGGCGTAATTGTGATTGAAATAGTGGAGCACGGTCTCCTTCCACTGCGTGCTCCCTTGGGCCGGCGGCGTAAGCTTGAAAACGAGCCCTTGGTTCGGCCACGGGCCGCCCTCTTGTGCCGTTCCGTATAACGCGCCGCTCCCATCCATTACCAGGCCGGCGTTCGGGAGACCACCGTCGAACCCTCCCGTGAAGGTATAAAGAACGGACATCGTCCAACTCGTCCGGCCCGGAGCCGGTGGAGTCAGCTTGAAGATCGTGCCGTTGTAGTATTTGCCGCTCAGCATGGCCGCGCCGTATAGCGCACCGCTCGCATCCCTGAGCAGCGTACCGTCCGGATGAGAGCCGGTTGCCTGCTCACCGATGTTGGGAAGAGGATTGAAAGCAAAGAGCGTGCGCTCCGCCCCTGCCGCTGTAATAGGAGACACAGCGATCAGCACGCAGATGATGGCAGGCAACCAGGCCGGACATTTTCTTTCCTGTTGGTGAGCCTCCAGAAGACTTGACATTTTCATTTACTCCTTCGGAATGTGTTGAATTGCCACCAGTCCATCGCTCGGATCTGAGGATGCCTAGGTGGTTCAACCTGTACTGTCAAGTTCCACGAAAACGTCACATGATTTTTTTGGACAGTAAATCTCCTGGAAGCCGATCACCCTGGTCGAATCTTTCAAACCCTCGAAGAAATGAACTTGAGGGAAGTAAACGATTCTTAGTGAAGCTATAATTTCCAACACTCCCATAACTATCGTCGGGATCTCAAATGCCTCCGTCAGCGTGTGTTCTGCTTCTCCTCATCTGGATTGC
>Ga0126381_100001819_pt1 | contig 22889 bp, 24 predicted proteins | sample PanSoiMetPlot_28_FD_96465 | JGI IMG/M metagenome (GOLD analysis project Ga0126381, IMG submission 96465) | Tropical forest soil microbial communities from Panama - MetaG Plot_28 | ecosystem: Environmental > Terrestrial > Soil > Tropical forest > Bulk soil | place: Panama | collected 2016-02-17 | reverse complement strand
GGACAATCCGCGCCTCGCGTGGGATATTCTGGAAGCAGGGTCAGCCGCCGCCAGCCAGGTCGCCGACGCCACCATGAAGGATGTTCGCGCGTCGATGGGTATGTCTCTGGAGTACGAGCCTCCGCGCCCACCGGAAACCGCGAAGTAGTGGGGACGAATCATCGGATGAGTGAAGAAGTGAAAGCAGTCTCGGGCGTGCTGATTCCCGTGGAAAGTTCTCCTGCAGCCGCCGTACCTCTTACGCCGGCTGCAGAAAAACCGGGCGCCAAGAAAGAAGTTAACGATTTCCCTTTCGCCGTCGCGGTCGGCGATGTCTACGAAGGACCGCTGGACCTGCTGCTCGACCTGATCCGCAAGCAGGACATCGATATTTACGACATTCCGATTGCGCGCATCACGGCGCAGTACCTGGCGTACGTCGAGCGGATGCGCGAGCTCGACGTAAACGTGGCCGCCGAGTTCATCTACATGGCGGCGGTGCTGATCCATATCAAGTCGAAAATGCTGCTGCCGCGTGACCCGCTGGCGCCGGCGGACGCGGTCGAAGATCCGCGCAACGAACTGGTCAATCGACTGCTCGAGCACGAGAAATTCAAGTCGGCCGCGCAGATGCTTCTGCAGAAGCAGCAGATCGAAGACGCGATCTGGTCGAATCCGGCGCTCAAGGAATTCAAAGATGCCGAAGGCACCGAGCCCGAGCTGGCGGCCGACGTCATCGACCTGGTGAAGACGTTTCAGCAGATTCTCGATCGCGCCCGCTCACGTCCGATTCTGCAAGTCGACGAAGAGACTGTCACCGTCGGGCAAATGATTGACTATCTGCGGCGGCGCCTTTCTCTCGAAGACAAGCCAATTCGTTTGAAACAGATGCTGCGGAATATCGACTCGCGGCAGGCGCTGGTTTGTATGTTCCTGGCGATGCTGGAGCTGGTGCGGTTGCAGGCCATCCAGTTACGCCAAGACCGGATGTTCGGAGAAATTTTGATTCGCAAGCACGTCGGCTTCGAGGCGGTCATGAACGAGCAAGCCGCGGTGCGGGATGATTGGAAATAGCTGATGGCTAGTAGCTAGAGCCATAAGCTACCAGCCACAAGCAACAAGCAGAGGTTGAATGAGTCTAAAAGCCAAACTCGAAGCGATCGTATATGCCACCGAGGCACCGGTGACGTTCGATCAGATCGTACAGCTGGTGAAAGATTCCGTGGTCGCCGAGACTCCGCAGGAAAACGGGCCGATTGAGGATGCGGAGGTTCGATCGCGTGTGCGCGCGGCTGTGGAAGAACTTGTCGCCGACTTCAGCGGCGCCGATCATGGCGTGGAGATCCGGCAGGTGGCCGGCGGCTACAGGATGTCGACCAAACCCGAGCAACATGACGTCGTGCGTGCCTTCGCGAAGAGCCTGAAGCCGCCCATTCGCCTGTCGCTACCGGCGCTTGAGACCTTGGCGGTCATCGCGTACAAACAGCCTGTGACGGTGCCGGAGATCAGCGAGATTCGCGGAGTCGATTCCGGAGGCGTAATCGCCACGCTGCTCGATCGCAAGCTTATTACTACGGCCGGACGCAAAGCCGTCATCGGGCGCCCAATTCTCTATAAGACAACGAAGGAGTTCTTGCTGCGCTTCGGGCTCAAAGACGTCAACGAACTTCCCAGCATGGAGGAGTTCGAAAAGCTGGTGGCCGCGCAGTTTCAAGGCGATCTGCTGCCTGCGGAGACAGACGAGAGCGCCCCGCCTGAGGGGTCTGCTTCGACTGCAGTTGAAGCGGAAGGCACCCAGGAAACTGCAGAAGCCTCGTTTTCGGATAATGCGTCACGCGAAACAGAACCAGAAAGCGAAATTGAAAAGGCCGAAGAGCAGTCCGCCGATGTGGTTGCTATTCACTCTGGTGAAGAACGCAAAGACGTTGCATCGTAATCCTGCGCGGTCGTCTGTGGTGTAAGTCCACGGGCGAGACGCCCTCTGGACAGCCGCCGGGACGGCGGCGCTACAATCAAACTGCGTTGGTAGCCAATCCAGGTTCACCTACACGTGATGCCTCTCGAACGCCTGCAAAAAATCATCGCTGCCGCTGGAGTCGCTTCTCGCCGCAAAGCGGAAGAACTGATCTCATCGGGGAAGGTGGCAGTGAACGGGCAAGTGGTGACCGAACTTGGGACGAAGGCCGATCCGGAGAAAGACCACATCCGTGTGAATGGGAAGCTGCTGCACGGCGCCGAGCGGCACGTCTATCTGGTGCTCAACAAGCCAAAAGGATTTGTCACCACCGTGAGCGATCCGGAGGGCCGGCCGACGGTCATGAGCTTGATTCGCGGTGTGGGTAGCCGCGTCTATCCGGTCGGGCGCCTCGATTACGCAAGCGAAGGCCTACTTCTCATGACGAACGACGGCGCGCTCGCGCACCGTTTGATGAAAGCCGCTTCGCACGTCCCGAAAACGTACGTTGTGAAAGTCAGTGGACAACCGCGAGAAGACGCTATTGCCAAGCTGCGTGGAGGCCTCTCTATCGCTACGGACGAGGGCAAACGCGTGCGGACCTCACCGGCAAAGATCCGCATCGTAAAAGAAGCTGCGAACCCCTGGTATGAAGTAACGCTCATCGAGGGACGCAATCGCCAGATCCGCCGAATGTTCGAGGAGGTCGGCCATCACGTGGAGAAAATCAAGCGCGTGAAGTACGGCCCGCTTGCCCTCGATGTGCCGCCCGGAAAATTCCGTCCGTTGACTACGCAGGAGGTCGATCGCCTGCGCACCGCAACTGGCCAAGCCATCGGATCGCATCCACGGCCGAAAGCGGCGTCTTAGCTGCCAATGGGCCGGTTCTTCGATCTCATCAACAATCCGGCAAGAGAACTGGGCGTCTTTGCCTCGGCGATACCGAGTGCTGCCAGGTCGTCCGGCGGCGAAAAACGGCAACTCATAAAGCTCAACGCCAACGAGAGCCCTTATGGGCCGTCACCGAAAGCTGTCACGGCGATGCGTGCCGCGCTTAACGATTCCAACTGGTATCCAGACGATCTGTCCGCTGAATTGCGTCAGAAATTGGCTGCGCTCCACGAGATCCGGCCGGAGCAGATCGTCATTGCAAACGGCACAACATCCCTGCTTGGAGTGATCGCTCGAACTCTGCTCGGGCCGGAACGGAATGCTGTGACGAGCGCGTGTTCGTTTATCTCGTACCCGATGGCCACTCGCGCCGCGGGCGCTACTTTGATCGAAACGCCGCTGAAAGGCAACGGCTACGATCTCGACGCGATTCGAGCCGCGATCAACGACCAGACACGCATGGTACTCATCGCGAATCCCAACAATCCGACGGGCAGTCTGCTGAATGCCGAGCAAATCAATAGCTTTCTCGAAAACTTACCCGAGCACGTGATCGTAGTTCTCGATGAGGCGTATTCCGACTACGCGAGTTATTTTGGTGTACAACGCTCAACCGAATACCCGCGGTCGGTGGAGTACGTGCGCACCGACCGAAACGTTGTCGTGTTGCGAACATTCTCGAAAGCTCACGGCTTAGCAGGAATGCGTATTGGTTACGGCGTTGGCCCCGCTGAGTTGATGGCGTATTTCGCGCGCGTCCAGGACACGTTTGCGGTGTCAGCGCTGGCCCAGGCAGCTGCGTTGGCAGCGCTCGATGACGACGTTCATGTTCGCCGGGCGGTCGAGAAAAACGCGGAGCAAGCGGGGTGGCTGACGAAAGAAGTCGCCGCGCTCGGATACGAGGTCCCCGAAACATGGGCAAACTTCCTGTTCATCGACGTTCGACAGGATGCTCGAGAGTGTGCGCGGAAGCTGCGGCGGGAAGGTGTGCTGATCCGGCCTCTGGGTGCGTGGGGAGCGCCGCAGGCCATCCGCGTCACGGTCGGTACGACAGAACAAAATCAGATGTTCCTTGAGGCGCTGAGAAAAGTATCGAGCTAGTTCAGGCTCGCAGCGGTATGTGACAACCATAGGGTCTGACCCACTAAGTTCCCCGCTGAATTGGCAACCTTGCTGCCCCGTAGAGGCCGGCCTCGCTACCCAACAAGGCGCGTGTGACGATAGTTTGCTGTCCGCCAACCGATTCGACCTGCGCGGAGGCTCCCGAAGGAGACGCGAGCGGGTCGACCGGGGCCGTCGCGGCCCACACCATGGAGCGCTGGCGTAGTTCCTCGAAGATCGACGGCGCGAATGCTTCCCATGCGCTCGAGACTCCGCCCCCGATGACGTACATCTCGAGATTGAGGCCATTAATCAGAGTGGCCAGCGCAATACCCAGCGCACGCCCCGCGCGACGAAAAATTTTTCGCGCGCCCTCGTCGCCTTGGACGGCAAGGTTGTAGATTTCTTTTGCGCTGAACTCGACGTCGGAACTGGCAGCCTTCTTCAGGCCCGGTGCCTCACCGGCGGTAATCGCCTCGCGTGCCATGCGCACCACGGCGGTCGCGGAGGAGTACTGCTCGAGGCATCCACGATTCCCGCAGCCACACGGATTGCCCTCGGGCTCAACGGTCATGTGACCGAACTCTCCGGCCATGCCGCTCATGCCATGGTGAATTTTCCCGCCGATAACGATTCCACCGCCAACGCCCGTTCCCAGGGTAAGCATCAGCATGTCGCCCACGTGGCGCCCAGCGCCCAGCCACTTTTCGCCGAGCGCGGCACAGTTCGCGTCGTTCTCAAGAATCACGGGCGTGTTCATCCGCTTCTCAATTTCGGCACGCACCGGGTAATCTGCCCATCCGGGCAAATTCGGCGACTCTCGCATCATGCCGGTTTTCATGTCGATGATTCCCGGAAGGCCGATGCCGACGCCGAGAAGCGTCCCATTCGTCTGGTACTTGGTGGTGGTCTGACGGATCGCGGCGCACATGTCGTTGAGCACCTGGTCGCGCCCTACGATTGTTTTTGTACCGAAGGTGACTTTTTCCATGAGGCGGCCTCGATCGTCAATGGCCGCGATGCGCAGGTTGGTCCCACCCAGATCTACACCGATCGAAAAGTCAGACATATGGAAAGAAAGCAACACAGACTACACCCGCGTATCCCAGATTGTCGATTTCCTAAAGGAGGAAGGCAGCGTCAGAAGGCACTGCAGCGGACGATCAGACAGATCTTCGACGTCTCGTTAAGTCAGTCTCTTACTTCTGACACTTGGCACAGTAGTGACTGCTACGGCCGACGATCACCACGCGCTTGATTGGCGTCTTGCAGACCAGACAGGGCTCGCCTTCGCGGCCGTAGACTCGATGTTGAAGCTGGAAGAAACCTTCCTCGCCGTCGGCGTCAACGTAATCGGAGATTGACGACCCTCCCAGGGCGATCGCCTCTTTCAGGACGTCCTGTACTGCCCCGTAAAGAGCCTCGAGTTTCGCGCGCGGAACAGTCGACAGCCGTCGTTTGGGACGAATGCCAGCGCGGAAGAGCGACTCGTCCGCGTAAATGTTCCCCACACCGCGCAGCAGCTTCTGGTTCAGCAGAGCGCTCTTGATCGGGGTTTTACGGCCATGAAAGAGTGCGAGAAAGCGTTCTTTCTCTACTTCGAGCGGCTCAACTCCGCCAGCGTCAAAGTCTCCCTGGCTCGCCACGCTCAACCGGCCGAAACGCCGCGGATCGACGAAGCGAACCTCTCGCCCAGATCCGAGTTTGACGATGGCATGGGTATGTTTTTCGACCTCGGCACTCGGTTCGCAAACCACCATGCGTCCCGTCATGCCCAGATGAACGATCCATTGGGATCGCGGGCCGAGCGGCTTGGCTTTCGTACGCTTGGCTGTCTTGCTCGTTTTCGCGACCGACCGTGCGGAAACTGTGCCGTTGCGCTCCAATTCAAACACGATGTGTTTGCCCATGCGCCGGACTTCGCGGATACACGTGTGCTCCAGCGTATTCGCAATCTCCGCAGGACGAGACTTCATCGTTTGCGGCTTAGATCCCAGCCATACCGAATCGATGGTGTCGCCGGCAACGCGCTTCTGCAGTCCACGCGCAATGGTTTCTACTTCAGGAAGTTCGGGCATGAAGGGTCAGGTCTCAGGTCTCAGGTCTCAGGTCTCAGGTCTCAGGTCTCAGGTCTCAGGGAAAACTCCGCCGATAATCAGATGCTGTCAAGCCTCGTTCGGTCGCGTCCACGCGTATGCGCCGCAGGCTGACGACTGGAGGCGACGACTGCTCAGTGGTATTCTTATTTGTACACACCCCGATCCGCTCAAATCCCAGAATTTTTCAGGACGGCGAAGACCTGCGGCGAAGCGTGTGTGCGATCCGCGGTGCGGGATTCTTTCGTTGTACGGAGCTGGCTGTGAAGAAGGGTAAAACTGCGGTCATCGTTGGGGCGCAATGGGGCGACGAAGGTAAGGGCAAAATCGTCGACGTGCTTTCGGAAGGCTTCCCTGTCGTCGCCCGCTATGCCGGCGGACACAACGCCGGTCACACCGTCATCATCAACGGGAAAAAGTTCATCCTGCAGCTTGTGCCGTGCGGCGTGCTGCGCGCGGGTTGCGCCAGCGTCATCGGCAACGGCGTCGTGCTCGACCCGATGGCGTTCTTGAAGGAAGTCGGAGGGCTGCGCGAGGCCGGCGTGCAGGTGGACGGCAATCTGTTCGTCAGCAACCGCGCACAAGTCATCCTTCCCTACCACCGGATGATCGAACTGGCGTCTGAGAACGCACCCGGACGGGTCAAGATCGGCACGACCTCGCGCGGCATCGGTCCTGCTTATGAAGACAAGATGGGCCGCCGCGGCTTGCGGGTCGCCGATCTGCTCGACCTGAAGCTCCTGAAGACACACATCGAAAATGCAGTGCGCGAGAAAAACATGATCGCGCATGCTCTGTTTAACTCCGAGCCACTCGATGCCGACAAGATGTACGACGAGTACGCGGCTGCGGCCGGCAAAATCGCGCCGTTTGTCCGCGACACTGCTGTGTTCCTGAACAAGGCGCTCGCCGATGGAAAGTCCATCGTCTTCGAAGGCGCGCAGGGCACCATGCTCGACATCGATCATGGCACCTATCCGTTCGTGACTTCTTCCAGCGCGACTTCGGGTGGCGCGGTCATTGGGACAGGCGTTGCTCCGACGGCGATTGATCTGGTGATCGGCGTAACCAAGGCTTACTGCACGCGTGTGGGTGGCGGCCCGTTCCCGACCGAAGCGAAGGACGACAAGGGCGACCTGTTGCGCGCCCGCGGCAACGAGTACGGGGCGGTAACGGGACGTCCGCGGCGTTGCGGCTGGATGGATTTGCCACTTCTCCGCTACGCTGGCATGATTAACGGAATCTCGTGGCTGGTCGTGACTAAGCTCGACGTGCTCGACGAGTTCGCCGAAATCCCCATTTGCGTGGGTTACAAGATCGACGGCAAAGCTACTGACGAGATTCCCGCGCAGGCCAGTGGCTACGAGAAGATCGAGTGCATTTACGAGAAGCGGCCGGGATGGAAGACGACGACGCAAGGGATTACCGAGATCGAGAAGCTTCCCAAGCAGGCTCGGGAGTATCTCGCGTTTCTCGAGAAGGAAAGCGGGGCGCGGGTCGGCATGATATCGACTGGGCCCGATCGTGATCACACCATTCTCGTCGATGAGTTCGCCGCAGCCATGAAAGCGGCGAGCAGGCAGCAAGTGGAAGCGAAGGCGTAGAATTGTCAGCCTTCAGTCGTCAGCTCACGGCGTTCCTGTATCTTTGAAGGGCTGATCGCTGAAGGCTGATACCTATTTTGAACGGAGCGCACGATGGTCGTTCTGGCGGTAACGTGGATGGCGAAAGTAGGACACGAAAAGGAAGTCTCTGATCTTTTCGCGAAGCTGACGGAGGAATCACGCAAAGAGCCGGGCTGCGCCATGTACGTGGTGCATCGTCATAAGACCGACGCTCGCCGCTACTTCATCTACGAGCAATACAAAGACGATGCCGCGCTCGAGGCGCACCGCTCCGCACCGCATTTCCTGCAATTCGCCCGCAAGGAATTACCCAAGATCGCCGATCGTGTCGAAGGCAATCTTTACGAACCGATCGCCTAGCCGCGCCAGCCGGTGCGGATTTTCCCGATGACTGAGTGGAACGCGTCCGGCTACTCCAGGATCGCCCAGCTTCAGGAGAAGATGGCTGCTCAAGCTCTCGGGCTGCTCAAACTCAAGGGCACCGAACGGACACTCGACGTCGGCTGCGGGAACGGCAAGGTCACTGCGCAGATTGCTGCTCGCCTCGCTGGAGGTTCGATCGTGGGTATCGATCCTTCCACGGATATGATCGCGTTCGCCTCGAGCCAATTCCCCTCCGCAACGCATCCCAATTTGAGTTTCAAAGTCGCCGACGCTCGCAGTCTTCCCTTCCGCGATGAATTCGATCTCGTCGTTTCATTCAACGCACTTCATTGGATTCCCGACCAGGACGCAGCTCTGAGTTCGATTCACAGGACGATGAAGCCCAACAGCACGGCTCAACTCCGACTGGTCCGCGCCGGAAAACGGAAGAGCCTTGAGACTGTGATCGAAGAGACGCGCTCCTCCCCGCGATGGGCGAGCTTCTATCAAGATTTTCATGATCCCTATTTGCACTGGACGCTAGAGCAATATGCGACGGCCGCGGAGCGGAATCATTTTCGCGTTCAGGACGTACGTACCGAAGATCAGGCGTGGGACTTCACGTCACGCGAAGCTTTCATCGCCTTCGGCATGGTGACATTCGTGGAATGGACGAAGCGGCTGCCTGAGAACCAGAAGCTAGCGTTCGTGATCGATGTTTTGGATCGGTACCGCGTCGTAGCAGCCGAGAAACCGGGCGAGGAGAATGTCTTCAAGTTCTACCAGATGGATGTGACGCTGATTGGGGCTTGAAGTCCCTCCCTCTACAGCGTCCTAATCGATGGGCTTAGCGGGACCGCATTTTTCTGGATGGACTCGACCTGCAATCCAATAATTCAGCGCAAGCTTCAATTCATCCTGATTGCACCAGTGCTCCAGAACTGTCCCATCCGGACCTAACGGTGACACGTTGAAGCCTTCTTCGATCTCTTCGCAGTAGACGACTTCGTTGCCGTTGCATGCAACAACAACCACTGTTTCGCGATTACCGTATCTCGTGATGGGAGCACGATAGGGCTCAACGGCGAATTGTTCGAACACTGCTCGTTGTTTCTCGTCACACGCTAACAGTTCACCCATTACCAATTGCTGGACATATTCGATGCTTGGCGGCTTCGGCTCTTGCATTAGGAACGAATTACTTGTTTTTGTCGATCATCAGCTCGCCGCCCGAAGCGTAGCTCTCTTTCGATATTTCCACGAATGTAACCACGATCGCTTCGCGGCGTGCTTTCGCTTCTTCGACCATTACATCGGTGATGCGCTGCGCAAGTTTGCGTTTCTGCTCGACCGTGCGGCCCTGGAGCATCGTGATTTGGACTAGAGGCATAAGTAACCCAGGTCTTAGGGGTTAGGTCCCAGGTCTCAGGAACCGGTTTTCACTGACAACTGGGAACTGAGAACTGCTCTATTTCGCCAACTCGTATCCGGCGAAGAAGAAGCTCAACTCGAAGCGAGCCGTCTCGTCGGCGTCGGAGCCGTGAATCGCGTTGTACTCGATGTTGGTCGCCCACTTCTTGCGGATCGTGCCCTCTTCCGCTTGCGCCGGGTTGGTCGCTCCCATCAGCTTGCGCAGATCGGCGATGGCATTTTCTTTCTCCAGCGCCAGCGTCACGATCGGACCGCTGGACATGAAATTGGTCAGCGAATTGTAGAAAGGCCGGTGCGCGTGTACCGCATAGAACTGCTCAGCCTGATGCTTGGAGATTTCCAGCATTTTCATGGCAAGAATGCGGAAGCCATTCTTCTCGAATTGCTCGATGATGTCGCCGACCGCGTTCTTTTTCACCGCGTCGGGTTTGATGATCGTCAGTGTGCGTTCCAGCGTCTTCATTTAGTCATTGGTCCTTGGTGTTGGATAAAAAGTACGTCCTTGGTCGATGGTCCTTGGCGACGAAAATTCGTTAGCTATTGGCGACGATTCCATCGGTTGTCAGTCTTCGGTCGTCAGACTTCGCTCGTCGGCGCATTTCACTTCAAATATTACGGTCATTCTCACTTTATAATTTGTCATCCTGAACGAAGTGAGACCGAGTCGAACGCAGTGAAGGACCCATGTAATTCGGGTCGCCTGCGTGGCCCTCTAAATACTGACGAGCCCGACCTTGCGACTCAGAACTTGCCACCTGCTACTGGCTACGCCTTCGCAACCGCTGGAATGACCGAAAGCAGCGTCTCGGCAATCGCGGCCGGCGACTTCGCCACTCTGATTCCGGCCGCTTCCATCGCCTTCATCTTTTCGGCAGCAGTTCCCTTGCCGCCCGAGATGATTGCGCCAGCGTGGCCCATGCGCCGTCCCGGAGGCGCGGTCTGCCCAGCAATGAAGCCGACCACGGGCTTCTTCATATGCTTCTTCACATACTCAGCAGCGGTCTCTTCAGCATTTCCGCCGATCTCGCCAATCATGATGACCGCTTCGGTTTGCGGATCTTTGTTGAAGAGTTCGAGGGCGTCGGTGAAGTTGGTGCCGATGATCGGGTCGCCGCCAATGCCGATCGCCGTCGACTGCCCGATGCCGCGCGTGGTCAGCTGGTAAACGGCTTCGTAGGTCAGCGTGCCCGAGCGCGAGACGATGCCGATGTTGCCTTCCTTATGAATGTGCGCGGGCATGATGCCGATCTTGCACTTACCCGGCGAGATGATCCCCGGACAGTTCGGCCCGATCAGCCGCGAGCGGCGTGTCTGCAGGAACTCCCACGCGCGGACCATGTCGAGCGTTGGGATGCCCTCGGTGATGCAGACGATCAGTTCAATTTCAGCGTCGGCCGCTTCCATGATCGCGTCGGCCGCAGCCGGCGGCGGAACGAAAATGACCGTCGCGTTGGCGCCCGTCTTGTCGACCGCTTCCTGCACCGTGTTGAAGATCGGCCAGCCTTCGTGGGTGGCACCGCCCTTGCCCGGCGTCACGCCGCCGACAACCTTCGTTCCGTAAGCCGCGCTGGCCTTGGCATGGAACGTTCCTTCGCGCCCGGTGAGTCCTTGCACGATCAACCGCGTATTTTTGTCTACCAGGATTGCCATGATTGCCTCTTGTGGGACTGTCTTGCAGTCCCGATAAAATCTTTGTTCCCGCGAGGGCAAAATGCCCTCGCAACTGCCGGCGGGACGCCGGCTACTAGCCCTTCGCCGCCGCCACCACTTTTTCCGCTGCGTCTTTCATCGTTTCCGCAACGATGAAATTCAGCCCCGACTCCCTAAGAATCTGCCGGCCCACGTCGACGTTCGTGCCCTCGAGCCGTAAGATGATCGGCAACTGGATATGTGTCTTCTTCGCGGCTTCGACCACACCGGTCGCAAGCGTATCGACGCGCAGGATGCCGCCGAAGATATTGATCAGCACCGCCTTCACATTCTTATCGCTCAGCAGGATCTCGAAGGCATGCGTCACCTGCTCCGCGTTCGCGCCGCCGCCCACATCCAAAAAGTTCGCCGGCATTCCGCCCGCGTATTTGATGATGTCCATGGTGGCCATCGCTAGACCAGCGCCGTTCACCATGCATCCGACGTTGCCGTCGAGCTTGATGTAATTCAGGCTGTACTTGGAAGCCTCGACCTCAAGGGGATCTTCTTCCGTGATGTCACGCAGCTCTTTCAGATCAGCGTGCCGGAACAGCGCGTTGTCATCGAAGTTGATCTTGGCATCCAGCGCAAACAGGCGGCCGTCTGTGGTCGTGATGAAAGGATTGATCTCCAGCAGCGATCCATCCGTGCCCTCAAACGCCTTGTACAGGCCCGTCATGAACTGCACTGCCTGATTCACAAGCTGTGGCTTGATTCCAAGCTGAAACGCAAGCTTGCGCGCCTGAAACGCCTGCAACCCCATCCCTGGCGCAATGTATTCCTTCAAGATCGCGTCCGGATTTTCGGCCGCAACCTGCTCAATGTCCATGCCACCCGCCGCCGACGCCATGAAGACGGCTTTGCCTTCACCCCGATCCACAAGGATGCCGATGTAGAGTTCCTTCTCGATCGGCAGAGTTTCTTCGATCAGCAGGCGACGCACAACACGCCCTTCCGGACCGGTCTGATGCGTGATCAGCGTCATGCCAAGCATCTTGCCGGCCAGTTCGCCTGCTTCTTGCACGGACTTCGCGATCTTCACGCCGCCACCCTTGCCGCGGCCACCCGCATGGATCTGCGCCTTTACAACCACGCCGGTCGCGCCCGCGTCGAACAGACTCTTGGCCACCGCCTCGGCCTGCTCGCGCGTCTCTGCCATCTCACCGCGCGGCACCGCCACGCCATACTTCTTCAGGATTGCTTTTGCCTGGTACTCATGAATTTTCATAAATGATTCCCAATCGATGACTCGAGATAACTCGACAATTAAGGATCACACCGTTTGATTCCGGGCTGGGTCCTGCTTGCGGCTTCCAACTGAGGGCAGCAAACCTCCGATTCTATAAAAGCCTTCGCTATTGGGCAAACGTAAGTCGTCACATTCGCGCGTGACCGTGATTCCGCGAACTTTGCTACCCTGTAGCCCAATGATCACCGACGTCCTGCACCGGATCGCGAACCACTGCCAGTCGCTCTCGCGCGACGAGGCCCGGGCCGTGATGTCGGAAGTCCTCACCGGGCAGTGCACTGACGCACAAATCGCCGCCCTGCTGGTCGCCTTGCACATGAAGGGCGAGACGGTAGAAGAGATCGTAGGATTCGCCGAAGCCATCCGCGCGGCTGCCGCACCGCTCAACGTGGCGGCCAACTCGACCATCGATGTTAGCGGCACCGAACGCGATGCGCTTGTCGACACATGCGGAACCGGCGGCGACGCCAGCGGCACGTTCAACATCTCAACGGCGACGGCTCTCGTGGCAGCGGGCGCGGGCGTTCGCGTCGCCAAGCATGGAAATCGCAGCGTCACGTCGAAATGCGGTTCGGCCGACGTGATGGAAGCTTTGGGAGTGAACATCTCGTTGCCGCCAGGGCGAGTGGCCGAGTGCCTGAAAGAAGTCGGCATTGCGTTCTTGTTTGCTCCCGCGATGCACTCCGCGATGAAGTACGTGCAACCCGCACGCCGTGAGTTGCGCTTACGAACCGTCTTCAATCTGCTTGGTCCGTTGACGAATCCCGCGCAGGCGTCAGCTCAGGTCGTCGGCGTGTATTCCGATGACCTGGTTGAGAAACTCGCGGAAGCCCTCAGCATGCTCGGATTGCGGAGGGCACTGGTGGTGCATGGATCCGACGGCCTCGACGAGATCACCATAACGGGACCAACACGCATCGCCGAAGTGCGCGACGGCCGGGTCCGGACTTACGAAATTACTCCGGAAGAATTGGGCTTCAACCGTGCGCCAATCGAGGCGATCTCCGGAGGAGACGCCGCCGGAAACGCGGGCATCATTCGCGAGGTGCTTGGCCGGAAGAAATCTGCGCGACGCGATGTCGTGGTTCTGAACGCAGCGGCGGCCCTGGTAGCGTCTGGCTGCGCCGATCATCTTGGAGACGCGATTGCAACGGCAGCAAAGTCGATCGATTCAGGATCGGCAGCGGCGAAGCTGGAAGCGTTAGTGTCCTTCACGCATCGCCATGTTGGACCAAACCAGTAATTCCCTTGCCTGATTCCTGTACTCGCCCAAAATACTGTCATCCTGAGCAAGTGAGGCGCACGCCGAACGCCGCGAAGGACCTATGCAGTTTGACTTCGTTTCTGCAAATCGCGATACCACGCTTCGCTCAGATCGCGCCACGCGGCGTTTACAGACACAATCAGCGCGATCTTCTTTATGCGTAGCAGACCCTTAAGTTGTTTTTCGCGATCAATCGCTTTTCGAACGTCATCGAAGCTTTCGCGGTAGACGAGACGATCGAGTTTGTATTTACTGGCAAAAATTGACCCGGTTCCGTGCTTATGCTCCCACATCCGACGCTCAAGATTGTTCGTAACTCCGATGTATAGCGTCTTGGATCGATTACTCAAGATTACACGCAGTAAGTTTTGCGGCGGGGTTGCATAGGTCCTTCACTTCGAGAACCGCCTTCGATACTTCTCTCCGTTCAGGATGACAAGTCTGAGGTGATCGGAATGTGATAACTAAACATGACCAGCGTGAGACAATTTCAAAGAGGCGCCAATCCATCCAATTGCTACAGCGTAAATCGTCGTGCGTGCGCCCCTTACTTCTTCCCCGCCTCTTTCTTCAGCTTCTCAATCTGCCCCAGATGATTCGTGCCGTGCCCTGACATCTGTTCCACGAGCTCACCGACAGTTCGATTTTTTTGATACTCGGGATGGAAGGCGGATTTCTCCAGATCGGCCAGCTTCAGTCTCTTCAGCAAACGGACATTCTGATGTCGGTTCAGCCCATATGCGGCGACCAATTCCGGTGCAGGCGCGTCCATGTATCCGAGATGCCTGGCCCAGGCATCCTGGTCCACAGGCGCAATCACAGGTTTTTCATCGGCTAACATCTGCCGCAATCGATACGCATAAACGATCTCGATATCAGCAAGGTGTCCGAGGATTTCGAGGATCGACCATTTCTCCGGCGCCGGCTTGTATCGCAGAGTTGCCGGCGGCAATCCAGAAACTGCAGCGGCGATTTCTTTCGGACTCTTCTCCGCAGCCTCGATGTGCTTCTTGAGTTCAGCTTCGGTCATAACGCCTCCGCACGCTGATGATCGTGGCTTGTTTATTCCAGGCTATCCATGATTCGCAAAACGCCGTTCGATTCACACGATCGCTCATCAATCCGGGCGCCGCTATTTCACTGCGACCTTCTCCATCCACTCGGCCACCTGCACGTTCCAACCGAGTTCCTTCGACATCGTCTCGCGCAATTGGGATGACGCCGCTGTCTCGCCATGCACCAGGTACGTGTGCGCGGGCTTTCCACGGAACGTTCGCAGCCATGTGAGCAACTCCGACGGATCGGCATGGTCGCTGAACTGCTCGAAGGTCGCAATCTGCGCGCGGATGGAAACAAAATCGCCGAAGATCTTCACTTCCTTCGCGCCGCCTTTGATGGTCGCTCCGCGCGTGCCCGGCGCCTGAAAACCGATGAACAGAATTGTATTCTTCGGGTCCGGCAGTCGCTGCGCCAGATGATGCAGGATGCGGCCGCCCGTAGCCATCCCGCTCGAAGAGATTATGGCTGTCGGATAGCGCACCTCGTTAATCTTCTTGGATTGGTCCGCCGTCGAGGCAAACGTGAATCCCGGCCATTCGAGCGGTGAACCGTACTTATTGATGAGCGCTCGTGCTTCGTCGGAATACTCGCTTTCGTACTTCAGATAAATCTCGACGGCCCTGATCGCCATCGGACTGTCGCAGAAGACGGGGATCCGCGGGATCTGACCTGATTCCATCAGCTCTTTCAGCATGAAGACAAACTTCTGCGTGCGTTCGACGGCAAATGCCGGCACAACGATCGACCCTCCGCGCTCCACAGTTTGCCGAATCACCGCCGAGAGTTCGGGTCGCGGATCGTTTTTCGGATGCTCGCGATTGCCATATGTCGATTCCATCACAAGCAGATCCGCGCTCTCGCCTTCCTGTGGTCCGGAATGCACAACCTTTCCCGGCGCAACGGTATGGTCGTGTACGCGGCCCACATCGCCGGTAAAGAGCAACCGGCGCGACTGTCCTCGGTTGGAAAGATTTACCTCGGCCATGCACGAGCCCAGAATGTGAGCGGCCCGTACAAACCGAAACGACAGCTCAGAACTTAGCTGCTTCGTCTCACCGACGCGCGCGACCTGGAAATACTGCATGCAGGCTTCCGCTTCCTCGAACGTGTAGAGGGGCAACGCTGGCTCGTGCTTTGATTTCTTGATCTTGTTGTAGAACGCCGCGTCTTCTTCCTGTAGGTGGCCGGAGTCGGGCAAGATGATGCCGCACAAATCAATCGTGGCGGCGGTTGCGTAAATAGGCCCTTTGAAGCCTTGTTTGACCAGGCGAGGGATCCATCCGCAGTGATCCAGATGCGCATGTGTAAGGATCACCGCATCGATTTGATTTGCTGCAATCGGTAATTGTTGCCAGTTACGCTCGCGCCATTCTTTCTGACCCTGGAACAATCCGCAGTCGACGAGTACCTGATTTCCTTTTTTGCCGTCGCCATCGGACGAAGTGTTGATCAGATGCTTGGAGCCGGTCACCGTGCCGGCTGCGCCTAAAAACTGGATATAGGCCAAACGTTCCTCCAAGACTCCGCTAAGAACCTACCACGGAGACCCAGAGGCGCGGGTGCCAGAATTCAATTGGGCCGGTGGATTGCCTTGCCTGTAATTTCGCAGTGCGGTTCTCTGTGTCTCTGTTCCTCTGTGGAGGGTTTTTAGTATTCGAGATCCACACCGATGCGCCACATCTATGTCGGGCTCGGCACCTTGAACGAATTGTTGCTCGTGTCGGTTTCGGGGACGCTGCCGTCGTTCACGGTGACTTCTGTCGGAACTCTCGGGGTACTGATGCGCACAATGCCCTTGGCTTTTCCGCGGACGATCACGCGCTCGGCCATCTCTCCGCCATCGAAGTGCACAGTCACTGGAACCTCGGCTCCAGCTTCTCCCACGTTCTCGACCGTCACGGTGATCAGAAAATTATCCTGCGAGGCTCTGCGCGCATACGCCGATTCAACGCGAAAATCCGGCAGGCCGCGATCGTGATACACCCAATCATCGAAGAACCATTGCAGGTCGCGCTTCGACTGCGCTTCGAGCAGATGCTGAAGATAGCCTGGGTCCGTGTCCTTCTCCGGTTGATAGACCAACAGACTTTTTTGCAGAACATCATCGGTCAGCATGTCCTTCAGCATCCACCAGACGTACGCTGCCTTGCTGCGATAGAACTCATCGATGCTCGTCGAGATCAGCGATTGCTCCGGTATCGCGTTGTCTTTCGCATTCTCGCGTAGAGCTTGTTCAGCATCCATCACAGCAGCGCGGTGCAGTCCAAGAAAATCGAGTGCTGCGGACCGACCGGCCTGCTGCTCCCGATACGCCGCCTGTGCAAAATGCGCGGCGCCTTCGTAGATCCACGGCCTTGGCGATGAAAACGCAGCGTGGGTGAGTTCGTGCACGAGCGCGATCTGCAAAAGCTTCGGGTCGGTATCGTTCAGTGGCGTGAGCAACGTCGCTCCACTCTCAAACGGCGACGCGCCGGGATCGGACAACTCGACCACTTTTGCTGTCTCGCCAGGAGTTCCAAACCACTCCTTGACGAAAGGCGCGACCGTATGGGCGGCTTGAGAGAATTTTTCAGCGTTGGAGGTGTGCTCCGATCGATGGGCGACCGCGGCATTGGCCCCATTGAGAAGCTGATAAAGCCCCAAAACAAAAGCTGGCACTCGGAGTCCAAGCGGATGATAGGAACATTGCATCGAGGGCAAGCTTATCGATCCACTCTTGGTGACTATTTGCAATTCTTTACCATCACAATACATGGAGACTGGCTTTACCCCATCTTCGGCGGCGGGCCCGATGACGCTGAACTTCATCTCCGCATCACGTTCCCGAGCCTTCCACCGCCCCACAACTTCGAAGACGCTATTGCCCTCGGATAGATTCCCTACCGCGGTCGCAATTGGATACCAAGCGACGTATCCCACGCCCCGCACGGCAGTAAAGTCCTTGCCGACCTGATCCCAATCGCTGTGCACCGCAACTTCTTTGGGAAGGCCGATGCGCGTCAGGCGAGTTGCATCGAGCATAACCACGCCCTCATACCCGACCTCGAGTTCGATCGTGCCGCCGGGACGGATCTCTGCCGGCAAGGACACGATTGCTTCCGACAGTGCCCCCGTGTGATCGATATCTGATGTAAACGGCTGGCTGACGAACTGAAGCGGCTTGCCGTCGGCTTGAATCGATCGCCAGGTCAGACTCGAAGAAATTTGGAGGACGGCATTTTTCTGGGGGGTCGAAGAATCATTGCGGAGAACGATCTTGCCGCGGACAGCCAGTCGCTGCTGCTCTGGCTCTATGCTCACGTTCAAATCATATTTTGTAAATGTGAAAGCTTCGCGATCAAGAGAGAAGGCGCTCGCGCACGCACCAAACAAAATAAACAACACCAGGCACAACTTCATTTCGCTTCCGGCGAGGGTGCCCCAGGTTAGCGTCCGCCTTTTGGACGCTAACCTGGGAAGAAACTTCGCAGCGTCACCTGCCTTCATTCCGCTTTGGGAGCCGCCTTCGCCCTCCGTTGCCTGACGATTTCGTAGAGCACCACGCCCGCTGCCACCGACACATTCAGCGACGAGACTTTCCCGAGCATGGGAATCGAGACCAGAAAATCGCACTTGCGTCGCACCAGGTCGTGCACGCCTCTGCCTTCCGCACCGAACACCACCGCACAGTCCATGTTGTAGTCGACCGTGTCGTAGGTTTGCGTGCCGCGCTCATCGAGTCCGACCACCCAGATGTTTTTCTCCTTCAACTCTTCAACCGAGCGCGCAATATTCGTTACCTTTGCGATCGGCAAATGTTCGCTCGCCCCCGCCGAAGTCTTGGTGACCGTTCCGGTCACGGCCGCCGCCCGGCGCTCGGGAATCACTACGCCATCCGCACCGGACGCATCGGCGGTGCGCAGAATCGCTCCGAGGTTATGCGGATCCTCAATTCCATCGAGCACCACGATCAGCGAATACGCGCCGCGCTTCGCATCGATTACATCCTCGAGACCGCTGTACTGCTTCGCCGAGGTGACCGCCACAACGCCTTGATGCGCTGCGTTGCCTGCCAGGCGATCGAGTTCTGTACGCTGCAGAAAGCGCACCGGCACTCCCAGCTTGCGGCATTCCTCGATGATGCGCTGCAAGCGCAGGTCATGACGCTCTTTTGCTAGTCCAACCCACTGAAACGCGCGGCCGCTCGCTTTGATCGCCTCGCTGACGGCGTTAAGTCCATAGATGTAATTCATGAACGATCAGTTTACTGGCTCACAAAGGAAACGCGCGAATCGCGAACGGCATACTTCCCCGCACTGAGCCAGCCTTTCTCAACGATCCACGAAGCTATGCCTCCGACCACAACTCCCGCAATCACATCGGATACGTAGTGGTAGCGGTCGTACACCGCACCAATGCAAAGCAGAAAGACCAGCGGGGTCAGCGTCAAGCCGACTTTCGGAGCGTATTTCCACGCGAAGAAAAGAGACACCACGCCCCCGGCAACGTGAGCGCTGGGAAACGCATTCCCGTGAACACCCGCGTTGCTCTGGATCAGCTGGACCATCCAGTGAAACGGGCCTCCACCGGGAAGCGGAACGTCGTGTTGTGCAGCCAGCGTATGCGCTGGGCCCTCTGTCGGAAAAAGAATAAAGACCACGTAGCACATCAGGTATGCGAGCCCAGTCGCGTCCATCACCTGCCGGAACGGACGCTTGTCTTCTCTCGCATAAAGCACGCCGCCGACAATCATCAAAAGTACAAAGTACGAGAAGTAGCCAATCTCCAAAACTTCCGTCAGAAGCCACAAACCATGCTGTCCAAGCCAGACCGTCGGAGGCACCGAAAACAAACGTGATTCGATCGTCAGAATGTAGTGATCCTGCCAGCCCTTTTGCACGAGAAATGAAAGCCGCGAGACTTCTTCAAAGCAGATGATAAAAATCCCGAGCGGATACCAGTCATGCAGAAACTCACCGATCGGCGATCGCTTGGCCCACAACTGCAACGCTCGAATCAACCCTACGCACGCAACGTTGATCCCCGCCAGCCACCAGCGGTTTTCCACCCGTGGCGATACGAGCAGCCACGGCGTGATGATCACTAGCGAGAAGACGTAGACGCGGTCCGTCAGGTTCGCATCGCTGAGATCCCAGATGATTCTGCCCGCGCGCGGCATGCCGGGATTCTATCGAATCGCTTCAGCGGCCCTAAGCGCCGCACGCATTCGCACCGCGGCTGAATGCTAGACTAGAAAGTTTGGAGGCACTGTTTTGAACGACGTGTATATCCTGTCGGCGGTTCGAACGCCGATCGGCAAATTCGGCGGCTCGCTGGCGTCACAATCAGCCGCCGACATGGGCGTAGTCGCGGCGAAAGCGGCGATGGAGAGGGCCGGCATCCAGCCGCCTCAAGTCGAGGAGACGATCTTCGGCAACGCGCGCCAGGCTGGTGGCGGACCCAATCCCGCGCGCCAGATTTCCATCCGTAGCGGGGTGCCCCAGGAAATCCCCGCCTACACGGTCAACAAGGCCTGCGCATCCGGGCTCAAGTCCATCTCGCTTGCGTATCAGGAAGTCGTGACCGGCAATCTCGATTGCGTCCTCGCCGGGGGAACAGAATCCATGTCCCGCCTTCCCTACTATCTCGATGGCGCGCGCTGGGGATACCGCCTCGGAGACCAGGAACTGGTCGACGGCATGTACCGCGATGGCTTCTTCTGCCCACTGGCAAAGATGGTGATGGGCGAGACGGCCGAAGTTCTCGCCGAGCAATACAAGATCACGCGCGACGAACAGGACGAATTCGCCTTGACCTCGCAGACTCGCACCGCAGCCGCGCTCTCGTCCGACCGCTTCAAAGAAGAAGTCGTACCCGTCACCCTCGAATCGAAGAAAGGATCTCAGGTATTCGTGCGCGACGAGCACCCATTCCCCGACGCGAGCCTTGAAAAGCTCGCCAAGCTTTCGCCGGTCTTCTCGAAGACCGGAACCATCACCGCGGGAAACTCTTCCGGCATCACCGATGGCGCCGCCGCGGTTGTCATGGCCAGCGAATCGTTTGCCGAGAAAAACAATCTCAAACCGCTCGCCCGCATTCTCGCGGTGACGTCGGCCGGAGTCGATCCACGCATTATGGGCATCGGTCCCGTACCCGCACTGCACAAGATGGAACAAAAATACGGACTCAAACTCGCGGATTTCGACCTGGTCGAACTCAACGAAGCCTTCGCCGCGCAAGTGCTCGCCTGCGACCGTGACCTCCACTTCGATCGCTCGAAGCTTAACGTCAACGGCGGCGCGATCGCGCTTGGCCACCCCATCGGCTGCACGGGCACTCGCATCACCGTCACACTCCTCCAGGAAATGCTGAAGCGGAAAGCCAAACGCGGTGTCGCCACTCTCTGCGTCAGCGGTGGGATGGGTATGGCGCTCGCCATCGAAAATGTGGCATGAGCGATGGACCCGATTTTCCGCACTGCCATCGAAGCTGACGCGGACCTGCTCCTCCCGTTGCTGCGCGAGTACTACGCCTACGACGGCCACGCCTACGACGAACCACGCGCCCGGGTGGCTCTCGTCAACTTCCTGCGTGAACCGTCCTTCGGCCACGCCTGGCTCATCTTCGACGCTAGTGTGCCCAACGATGCGCCCCCCGTCGGATACGTCGTCCTCACCTTCGGATACAGCCTTGAATACCTCGGCCGCGACGCTTTCATCGATGAGCTCTACCTGCGCGAATCCCATCGCGGCCGGGGCTGGGGACGCAAGGCACTGGAATTCGTCGAGCAGGCCGCCCGGGCCGTCGGCGTGCGTGCCATCCATCTAGAGGTAACCCGCACAAACACTACGGCCAAAGAGGTTTACGAACGCGCCGGTTACCTCGATCATGACCACTATCTAATGTCGAAGTGGATTGAGAAAGACTTCGAGAAACCCACCCTCAAACGTCATTGAAAGTCTTTGTCCCGGCCCAAGGTTCTGCTATTCTTGGAGGGCCCCCAGCAAGCCTCCCACGTACATTTTGCAAGGAGATTCTCGTGCTCCCGAAGACGCTTTCCCGGTTATCCGTTTTCATCGCGCTTGTTCTTGGATCGTTCCCCGCATTTTCCCAGCAATTTTCGGCCGACATGATTCGCCAGAAACCCGAAGGCACTCAGCCATCAAAGGTCGCGGTGAAGGGCGAAAAAATCCGCTTCTCCATGACTGGACAACAGCCTCAGCAGGAAAGCATCGTCGTCATCGACCTGAAGGACGAGACTGGGTTCATGGTCCTGCCCGACAACAAGAGCTATACACCGTTAGCGTCGAAGCACATCGCGACTGCCATGCCATTTTTTCTCCCCGATGATCCCGAAAACGCCTGCGCGGCCTGGGATAACTTTGTGAGCAAACCGGGCAGCTGCTCAAAGGTGGGCGATGAGACTGTGGATGATCGTGCGACGGTGAAGTACAAGGGCGTTGCGCGCAACGGAGACACCGGCTACGCATGGGTCGACAAGAAGCTGAAGTTCGTCACCAAGTGGGAAGGCGAAAAAGGCGCGGTCAGCTTCAAGAACATTCAGGAGGCTCCGCAGTCCGCGGCCATGTTCACGATCCCTCAGGGATTCGAGCGCATGGACTCTATGGCAACTCATCAACAATCCGCGAAAGGAAAACCCGGCACCAAGACAAAGCCGATGGTCGCTCGTCCGGCAATCCCTCCGACGGGTCCGCAAGCTGCTCAGCCTCAGGCTTCGCCCAATCCACAGAACTGAGCGGTTGCGTAGCTGCTTCACACGAAGGACGTCCCAGCTTCGACTGTGTCCCAGGCTCGCGTCGGCTCGTTGGACGCTAACCTGGGCAACAAAGTTAAAAGGACCTCAGCTTTCAATTCACGTTTCCGCTGTCATCCTGAGCGAAGAGAGGCTATCGCCGAGCGAAGTCGAAGGACCCCATACCCCTCAACGCGGGCACCAGCCTCGAAGGGAATTCTCTAACGGGGACGATATTCCGGCGGTGGCCCAAGTTCGCGTCGGCTTTTTGACGCCAACCTGGGGATCAAAGTCACGAACGTCACCGCGGCCTCTTCGGACCTAGAGTCAGAATCATCTTCGCGAGGTTATAGCCCTGCAAACGCACAGCCACCGCCGGCCCCGACGCAGGACGCTCAAACTTCGCAACGATCGTTCGCGTCTGCTGCGGAAAGAGCGTGATGTAGTTGTCGTCGT
>Ga0126381_100001818_pt1 | contig 22891 bp, 40 predicted proteins | sample PanSoiMetPlot_28_FD_96465 | JGI IMG/M metagenome (GOLD analysis project Ga0126381, IMG submission 96465) | Tropical forest soil microbial communities from Panama - MetaG Plot_28 | ecosystem: Environmental > Terrestrial > Soil > Tropical forest > Bulk soil | place: Panama | collected 2016-02-17 | reverse complement strand
GCATCAATTTCTCTGCGCGTCGATGCCGACGTGCTCGAATGGTTCAAGGCTCAAGGGCCTGGGTATCAAACGCGGATAAACGCGGTGCTACGTGCTTTCAAAGAGGAAGCTACCTAACCTCTCGCTCAACCCGGACGCGCCTCGGCGGCGCTTCGCGCCGTCCGTCGTCGCGCCGGTTAGCTTCGTTCGTTAGGCGTCACGAAGCCGACGATGAGCGAACCTGAGAAGGAAAGCTGGGACTCCGGTAGCACCTACGAACTATGGGTTGGGCGCTGGAGTCGGAAGGTCGCGCAGCACTTCAGCGACTGGCTCGCCGTCTCTCCGAGACAAACTTGGGGGGATGTGGGTTGTGGAACAGGCGCCTTAGTCGAATGCATCCTCCACAGTGCGGATCCAGTAAGCGTGCTCGGCGTCGACCGCTCCGAGCCCTCTATGGCATAAAAATCGAAGTTCGCGGCGAATGTCTGGCGAAGTAAATGCCGCCCGCCGCAGTGATCAACCGGACAGCAAGAATCAAAGGGAATACATATGGAACTGAACGAAGCCGCGGCGTATTGCGAAGCTGGATGGACCGTCTATGCGAAGGCTCATGGCATCGAACGCGACGACGTCTTCTACTTGCTCAAGATGCAAGAAGAGCTGGGTGAGTTGACACGGCGATTTCTCGAGTTGCGGAAGCAGGAAAGCCCTGCAGACACGGCGAAGCTCCGTGACAAATTTGCGGGGGATTGCGCAAGTGTCGTGGGCAACGCGCTAATTTTGGCCAGCCATTTTGGTGTTAACCTCGAGTCCCAACTTCGAGCGAAGTTTGCAGTGCGCGATTGGAAGTCGGGCGACGCTGCCCCGGCCTCGAAGTAGTTCCAAAGGTGTAGGCAAGGTCATTAATGTCGACCTCAACCCCTAACCACTCGTTCAACCGGACTGCTCACCGGCGGCACGTACGCGCCGTCCACTCGCGGCCGGTTAGCTTGGTTCGTTAGGCAGCAGTAAACCCACCGGGGCGCACTGTGCCATTTGACCAGAAGGTCGCCGACCGAGTGCGTCTGTTTCTTCGGTCCAAAGGTGAGGTAACCGAGCGCAAAATGTTCGGTGGGGTCGCGTTCATGGTGCGTGGGAATATGATTTGTGCGGTTGGCAAAGAGCATCTCATGGTGCGGGTTGGCCCTTCTGAGTACGAGGCTGCGCTCCGAGCGCCGCACGCGCACCCGATGCGCTTCACCGGAAAGCCCATGCGTGGCTATATCACCGTCGATCCCGCTGGTTACGAAACAAGCAGCGGGCTTGGCTTTTGGCTCCAGAAGGCTCTCGCGTTTGTTGGCACCCTTCCGCTCAAGTAAATTTCCGCCGCCAGAGTGTTTGCAATGCCAAACGATCTGCCGCCTAACGTCTCGCTCAAGCGGACCGTTCCTCGGCGGCGCTTCGCGCCGTCCTTCGTCGCGCCGGTTACCTTCGTTCGCTGGGCGTCGACAATTGTCCGCACCCGCGACTGGGAGGTCACATGAAGACCGTCCTGTGCTACGGGGATTCGATCACGTGGGGATACAACCCCATCGATGGAAGCCGATTCCGCTTCGAGGGGCGTTGGCCTGGCGTACTTCAAGCCGCGCTCGGCAGCGGCTATCGCATCATCGAAGAAGGTCTCAGCGGCCGCACCGTCGCCACCGATTCCTGGATCCTGCCGCATCGCGACGGCCGCTCGATGCTTGGCCCGCTCCGCCCAACCCGTCGATGCACCCGACTCGCTACAGCACGCTTCGCCCGCTTTCGCGGGCCGGTGATCTGTGGCATTGGGTGTCAAGGCGGTGCGATGTATTCTCTGCTCGCACCGGTCTCCTTAGTTTGGCAATGGTCGCGACCGGACTGACGGTCTAACAATCGGTGCTGCTGCGCGGATGAGGTAACCCGGTGATGAATAGGCGCACGTTCATGGGCACAGTCGTCGGCGCGCTTGTCGCCGCGCGGTCACCGGCACGTGCGCAGCAACCAGCGAAGGTGTGGCGCATTGGAATACTTGCCGGCGCCGCAAGCGGCAGCCCAGGGAGCACTGTGGGTGCCGTGCTGAAGCAATCACTGGAGGAACTCGGCTACGTGGAAGGAAAGAATGTCGCCTATGTCGATCGGGCGGCCGGCGGCAGGATCGAACGCCTGCCGCAGGGGGCAGCCGAGCTGGTCGGACTCGGAGTCGACGTGATCGTAACGCAAGGCTCCGAGGCAACGCGGGCGGCGAAGCAGGCAACCGCGTCGATACCGATCGTGTTCGTTGGTCCCAGTTATCCGGTCGAGGAAGGGCTGGTCGCGAGCTTTGCGCGCCCGGGGGGAAATATAACGGGAATCACTCTGGCGCAGTCGGACCATGTTGCGAAGCAGTTGCAGCTGCTGCGCGACGTGGTACCGACGCTGGTGGACGTGGCGGTCATCTGGAGTCCCGCCAATCCGGGCACGGCGTTCGTGCTTCGGGACACGGAAAGCGATGCCGGTCCGTTGCGGATAAAGGTTCAGTCGGTGCCCATCGGGAGTGCGGATGACGTGGAGCCCGCCCTCGCCACGATCGCGCGCGTGCGGCCGGCCGCGCTCCTCCTGCTCGGGGGTGTGCTCGTCAACGCCCATGTGCAGCGTTTCAGCGACCTCGCCCTGAAGATGCGCGTGCCGTCGATCAGCAACACAAGGGCAAACACGGAACGAGGGCTGCTACTGTCCTATGGCGCGGATATCCGCGACCTCCAGCGCCGAGTCGCCCGTTACGTGGATCGGATTCTCAAGGGTGCCAAGCCCGCGGACCTTGCCGTCGAGCGGCCGACGAAGTTCGAGCTGGCGGTCAACATGAAAACCGCGAAGGCGCTCGGCATCAAGATCCCGCAAGCACTGCTGCTCCGCGCCAACGAGGTGATTCAGTGACCGAATTCGTGCCTTTGCATGTAAAGAATGACGCCAACCCTGCCCTTAACTGGACGGGCCGGCACACGGTTCGTCGTTGGTCCGCATCGGCGCGGCCCGCCGGTTTGCCTGATACGTTAGGCATCATTTCGTGGCTATGACGCACGCATTCGACCACCTTCACGAACTCGTGCGACTTGGCGACGCCGCACTTCTCCGCCGCTTCGGTCCACAGGCGATTGGCGTCTTGGTGGTGTGCTCCCGTTTGTTGAGACCCCAACCCATCGCCGGCGAGGCCCTGACTCCCGAGTCGTTCGTGGTTGAGGCGAGGCAACTTTACGCTGAGTATGTAGCTGGTTCCCGCGCGCTGGGTGAGGCCATGGGTCAGTCCGCTGATGCGGCTCACCGTAGCGACCTAGTGGCGGCTCGAAGCGTGTTGCAGAGCTTTCTTGCTTCCTGTAGCGCACCGTTCTATCGCGGTATAGCAACGGCTCGGCTTGAGTCCCTGGGTAGCAAGTGATGCCAAATCTCTCACTCAACTGGACCGCTCGCCGGCAGCGCTTCCTGGTCGCGCCGTCGGCGGGCGCGCCGGTTGGGGTGGTTCGTTAGCCCGCATTGACTAAGCAGATGCCGAGCATCGGAGCCTTTGCGACCACGCGTCTCCCAGCTGAGCCTAACGAAATCGCACCGGATGGTTCCGCAGTGCGCATTTTGTTGGGATTGTCTGGCGGCACCATGGCGCATTTCGAGTTGCGTGCTGGCGAAACATCTCGCGCCGTGACGCATCGGACGGTCGAAGAAGTTTGGTTCGTTCTCTCGGGCCGCGGAGAATTGTGGCGCAAACAAACCTCGCACGAAGAAGTTGTCGCGCTTGAACCGGGCATCTGCGTCACCCTCCCTCAAGGCACACATTTTCAGTTTCGTGCCGCAGCAACCGATGCCGTGACGCTAGTCGCGGTCACTATCCCGCGCTGGCCCGGCGACGGAGAGGTTGAGTTTGTGCGTGGACCGTGGTCACCGTCGGCGACATAGCGACAACCACGATGATCCGCTACAGGTTCACCCTAAGAGGCGACAAGATCGCGGCGCTAGCCATCGGAACCTGAACCGAATGATCACAACGCGTGACCCCGCATTCGAGCGGATGCGCCGAGACGGAGCGTCGTCATGGCATACGCCAGTGATGGCGGGCCGCGCAACTTGGCGCCGTTAGACCTCGGACAGGCCCACACACCTCAGGAGAATTCATGTTTGACCACGTCAAATTCGGAGTCAGCGACTATGCAGCGAGCAAAGCGTTCTTTCTCAAGGCACTCGAACCGCTCGGCGTAGCTGTTGTATCGGAGGGGTCGCCGACGTACGGTGTCGAGCTTAGCCCAAAGGGTAAGGCTTCATTGTGCCTGTACCAAACCGAGGAGAAGCCGGCGCATCTTCACTTGGCGTTCACGGCCGAGAATCGCCAGCAAGTCGAAGCTTTCTATCGCGCGGCTCTGGACGCGGGTGGCAAAGACAATGGTGCGCCTGGTCTGCGCCCGCACTATCACGCGAGCTACTATGCAGCTTTCGTCATTGGCCCGGACGGGCACAACGTCGAAGTTGTTTGCCACGAACCCGACGCCTAACCCTTCCATTGAGGGGACATCCACAAGCGGGCTTCGCTCCTGCAGCCGCCTCTTATGTCAAACGTTAGGGGCACGATCGCATCATTAACCGTCCGTTTGCGTATTTTGGGAGATTGCTATGCCGCTCGTCGTTCGCGCATTCCCGCTTCGAGGTTCCATCGCCGAGTTGAAGACGTTTGCCTCCGAGCTAATCGGCGTCCGTGCTGCTGACGCCGAACAGTTCTATCGGCACTACGGCGTCGATCACGAGTCGTGGCACGTTCAACAAACGCCCAACGGCCCATGGGTCATCGCCGTTACGTCGCTCGCCGATCCAGCTGAAGCAGCGCCTCGCTACGCTGACGCAAGGGAAGAGTTTCACGCCTGGTTCAAGGGTCAGGTCTTATCCCTCACGGGAGTCGATCCGAACAAAACGCCTCTGGGCCCTCCGACCACGCAGGTCTTTTCCTGGTCGAGCCATGCACCCGAGCAGCATGATCTCGGTCGTGCCCCCAAACCGTGAAGATATGGCGGTGCGAGCCTTGTGCTTCCAGCTGCCGCGTGCGAAGTTATTGATCGAGTGATGAACCGGCGAACATTCATTCGTACTTGTGCGGTTAGCCTCGTCACTGTTCGTACGGGCGCCGAGGCGCAGTCAGCAGCAAAGGTCTACCGGGTTGGGTATCTCACGTACGCGACTCCGGAGCAGGTCGCACCGCTCCTCCGCGAATTTACCGAGGGCTTGCGTGAACTCGGCTATGTCGAGGGGCGCAGCATCATCATCGAGCGCCACCACGGTGATGGAACGCTGATTCGTCTGCCGGATCTCGCCGCCGACGTGGTCCGATCGGGCGTAGACGTCATAGTCACCGGCACCAATCCGATCGCCGCCGCCGCGAAACGTGCAACGGCCACGATTCCAATCGTGATGGTCGGCACATTCGACCCAGTCGGGACCGGGCTCATCACCAATTTGGCACGCCCTGGCGGAAACGTCACTGGCCTCTGCGTCGACGGTAGTTCCGAAATGTCCGGCAAGAACCTCGGCCTGTTGGCCGAGATCATCCCGGGACTGTCACGTGTCGGGGTTCTTCGGCAGGCGGGCTATCAAGGTGCTGACCTCGAGGCGGCAGCGCAAAAACTGAACGTGGAACTCTACGTCCTAGACGTAGGCGCGATCGACGAACTGGAGAACGCCTTCCAGACGATGCGCCGGAAACAGGTCGGCGCCATCCTAATCCGCGGCTCATTGTTCTACGTGAGCCGGCAGCAGGTAGCCGACCTGGCACTGAAGTATCGTCTGCCTGCCACTCACGGGCTTAAGGAATACGCGCAAGCGGGGCTGCTGTTGACCTACGGGGCGAATTTGCCGAATCTCTTTCGGCGCGCCGCTGGCTACGTTGATAGGATCGTCAAGGGCGCCAAGCCGGGCGATCTCCCCGTCGAGCAGCCGACGAAGTTTGAACTCGTGATCAACCTCAATACCGCAAAGGCGCTCGGGCTGACGATTTCTCAGCCGTTGCTACTGCGTGCGGACGAGGTTATTCGCTGATTCAGCCACAATCTTGACTGAGGAACCCGCATGTCCAACTATCAACTGGCCCAACTCAACATTGCCCTAATGAAAGAGCCGCTCGATTCGCCCAGGATGGCGGACTTCGTAGCCAATCTCGATCGGATCAACGCACTCGCCGAGAGCTCGCCTGGTTTCGTCTGGCGCCTGCAAACGGAGGAAGGCAACGCCACCGCATTGCGCCCGTTGGGCGAAGAGACGTTGGTCAACGTTTCCGTCTGGCGCGATGTCGAGTCTCTGAACAGGTATGTCTACAGGTCGGCGCACGTCGAGGTCATGCGCCGACGCAAGGAGTGGTTTGAGCAGGTCCGAGAAGCGTATGTCGTTCTGTGGTGGGTCCCAAGGGGACATCGGCCAAACGTATCCGAGGCGAGCGCCAAGCTCGAGCTTCTGCGCGCCAAAGGACCGACCAAGGACGCCTTCACGTTTCGCCATGCGTTCCTGGCCCCCGATGCAGTGCAACCGGGCGCGCCGTTCGAGTTCGGCGATGAGTGCCCGGCGACCTAACCTCTCGCTCGAGCAGACCGCTCGCCGGCGGCGCTTATGCGACGTCGGCATGCGACCGCTTAACTCTGTCCGTTAGGCCGCCTTGAGTTGAAGGCATGAGCACTGCTCCGCCCGCATCAGAAGTTGTGATTCGGCCAGCTAGCGCGGCGGATGTGGCCCCAATCACACGCTGCGTTTGCGCCGCTTATTTGCATCACATCGAGCGTGTCGGTAAACAGCCTTGGCCGATGCTGCAAGACTATTCGAGCGTCATTCGCACAAGTCTGGTCCATGTCGCCGAGCGCCACGGCCGCATTCTCGGTGTGTTGGAATTGCTCGTGACCGACGAAGGCTTTCTTCTGGACAGCATAGCCGTCGACCCCTCGGCTCAAGGCACAGGCATCGGACGGCAACTGCTTGTCTTCGCGGAGGATGAAGCAAAGCGCCAAGGATTTGAATCGATTTACCTGATGACTAATGAGAAGATGACCGAGAACCAAGAACTCTACGCGCGCATTGGTTATGTTCTATTCGACCGGCAAACGGTGCATGGCTACTCACGCGTGCTCATGCGCAAGCCGCTTACGTAATGTGGCTGAAAGTTCACCCGCTAATTGCGAACGTTTTCGTTGGCCTTGGCGCAACGCTCGTGTTGGACCTCTGGATCGTGTTTTTGAATCGCGTGTTCGCTACTCCATTGCCGAATTATTGCTTCATTGGCCGTTGGCTACGTCACATGGCCAATGGAGTTTTCACCCATCCAAGCATTGCGGCTGCGACTCAGCAGCCTGCCGAGTGTTCAATTGGGTGGATTGCTCACTACACAATAGGAGCGCTGTTCGCACTTGCCCTTGTGGCATTGGTCACACCTCAATGGCTACAGTCGCCAACCCTCACGCCCGCTCTAATCTTCGGCATCGTTACCGTTGGCTTTCCCCTCTTCGTCATGCACCCTGCGTTCGGGCTTGGTCTTGCCGCTTCGAAGGCCCCCAATCCCATGCAGGCACGCTTGCGTAGCCTGATCAATCATGTCGTGTTTGGGTTTGGCTTGTACCTGTCGGCTCTGGCCCTAAATTCTTTTGACTAGTGTGCTCACGCTCGAACACTCGAAAGGAGTACGGTAATGATCGGCGTATTTGTAACGTTCCGCTACGTAGGCAATTTCGATGAGCAAGCCGTGCGAAAGATCGCGGAGACAGCACGCGCGAGTTTTGTTGGAATGCCTGGATTACGCTCCAAGGCCTTCACGGTCAACTCCGGAAAGCGCGAGGCCACGAACTTTTACGTTTGGGACTCAGAGGACGCCGCCAAAGCCTTTTTTACCGATGCGCTTTTGGAGCGCGTGACAGGTCTCTACGGCGTTCCCCCTATCGTCGAGTTCGTGCAGATTGCCGCGCTAGTGCAGAACGCTCGTGCGTGACGCCGCCAGGGCGCGCTCTGCGATTCTCGCGAGCCCGCCTTGCCGCTGTGCCGGTTAGCTTCGTTCGTTAGGCTGGAGGAACGACAATGAGGCGCACGTGGACGATCATCGGGGTAGGTGATGTGGCTGGCAGCTTCAAGTGGTACCAGTCGCTGTTCGGTCAACCGGAGACGTCGCCTGCCCATGACGATTTCGGGCAAATCCTCGACTCGGACGGAACGGTCTTGCTCTGCCTTCACGAGTGGGGCGCCCACGAACATCCTTCTTTGATGAGCCCCGCTCACGGAAAGCCTGGCAACGGCCTCCTATTGTTCTTCCGTGTGGACGATTTCGATGCGGCCCTGCCAAGGGCACGAACTCTCGTCCCTCGGCTCGAAGAAGAGCCCCACGCGAACCCGAACACAGAAACTATGGAGTTCTCGCTCCGCGACCCGGACGGGTATTACGTCACGATCAGTGCGCTCTCTGCGGCCTAACCATCCGCTCAACCGGGCCGCCCGCCGGTTGCCCTGGTGGCACTTGGTCCGTTCTGCGGCACGGAGCTCCGCGCCCGAAGCGCGCGTGTAATTGGAGACCTACCAAATGACTGAAGTCAGCACGCTTCGTCTGTACTTGCTCCGCGGCATGTATCTTCTGATTGCGGTGGGGTTGGCATTAACCGTTTGGCCCTACATCCTCTCACCGCCTGACCTTATCGCCGGGCCAAAGTCGGTCGCTCGAGCACTCCTTGGGGCATTGGCGGTCATGTCACTACTGGGGCTGCGGTATCCGCTGCAGATGCTTCCGCTTCTCTTATTCGAACTGCTCTGGAAAGTGATTTGGGTCGTCGCGTCCGCGATACCCATGTGGCTGGGCCCAGGCCTCGACGAATACGCGTCGGAGTCGCTGTTTGCATGTTTAATGGGCGTCGTTATCGTGCCGCTTGTCATCCCGTGGGGCTACGTAGTGCGACATTACGTGCAAGCGCCGGGCGAACCTTGGCGCTCCCGGCCAGATGCGCAGTCCGCAACGGCGTCACAGAGAACATGAGCGCATCGCCGCAAGTGCGCCGCACCGACAAGCTGATGTCGCAGCACGAGATGGACGCGTTCCTGTCGCACGGCTATTGTGGCCACCTGTCAACTGTTGGCGCTGACGAGTGGCCGTACGTCTGTCCAATGCTTTACGTTTGGCGCGACCGGCAGGTCTGGCTGCACAACACGAGCGCAACCGGCCATCTGCGCAGCAATGTCGTGCATGATTCACGGGCATGCTTCGAGGTAGCTTCCGCAGGCACGGTCTTCGCCTATGGTCGGTACGAGTGCGACACCGGCATCGAGTATCAGAGCGTCATTACGTTCGGCCGCATCGCTATTGCTAATGATCGCGGGCAGAAGGCGCAATTCTTCGATGCTCTCATGGCCAAGTATTACCCCAATGACTCGACCCGTCCTCGCGGCTTCTATCCACGCCTGGACGACGTCACGGTTTATGCGCTTGCGGTGGAGCGAATGACAGGCAAGAAGACGGCGTTGCCTGCCGAACAGGCGCGCTGGCCGGCCGTGGACAACACCAAGTCGCCGCACGCCAAACCGCCGCTGTAGCATCACCCCCTTGACGCCACGACCTTGTGGATTGAGGACAATGCAATTCGGTTGCGATTGAATTTTATGACCGCCCTTGAAACCTTCATCTCTCAAGCTGCTGCGCGGAGCCGTGAGCGAACTGAACCCGCGGATTGTGTCCTGGTTCTCGCGCCATTGATGCTGGATCTGATTGAGCGCGCCGATACCTTCCTCCAGCCGCAGCACTACCGAAGCGACGCCGGCAGCTACACGAGAAACCTGATCTACAAGGCGCCGGATGAGAGCCTTTCCCTCTATGCGCTAGTCTGGCTCCCTGGTCAATGGACTCCCATACACGACCACGGGAGTTGGGGTGTCGTCGGCATCGTTGAAGGAGTGCTCGAGGAGCGCAGCTATGTGCGCTTGTCGCCGGACCGAGGTGCGGATTCAGGTATTGAGCTTGCGCGTGGCGGCATCGTCTTGCTGAGGTCTGGGGCCGTGACCAGCTTTGTTCCGAATCCCGATCATATTCACGTCACTGGTGTTCCGTCCGAACGGTCTCGGGCCGTCAGCCTCCATTTGTACGGCCGGACGATGAGCAGTTTCAACGTATACGACATCGGAACCGGTACTCGCAGGTTCGTAGATGTCGCGCACAACGAGAGCTAGCCTGCATAAGGTCCTTGTTTGCACAGGCTCCCTTGATCGTCTAGCCCGTGATAAGGGCCGTCTTCTTCGACCGCACAGCGGCGCTCCAGGATGAACGTATCTAAATTGAAGCAGTTTTGTCGGGAGTTTCCTCATGCGACGGAGGCGTTGTACGGCGAACCCTACAATTTTCTTGTTTACTCCGTCGGTGGCAAGAAGTTTGCCTATTTCAAGACCAGCCAACCCGAACGGTGGCGCTTCAGCACGCGCGTTACATCTGACCGCTTCGTTGAGTTGACAGACGTTCCGGGGGTAAAGCCCGCGAGATACCGTGGACGTTTTGGTTGGATTACCATCGTCAACGTATCCACCTTTCCTGCGGGCTATCTAAAGGAGCTGGTCGAATGGTCATACCAACGAGCGTTCAATTCATTGAGTAAGGCCAAGCAGCATGCATTTCGCGCCGCCTAACGTCTCGCTTAACCGGATCGCGCGCCGGCGGCGCATATCCGCCGTCCGCTCGCCGCTGCTTAGCTTTTTTCTTGGGCGTCACTATCCAATTGGACATGAGCACGGTTCGTATTAAGCGGGTTCCTCGCAAGACCCTTCTGATTCCTTCGGCAGTCGGCCTCTTCGCCCTGCTTGCGGTGACGATCAAGGGGCGCGCCTTGACGCAGCTCGCTCTGTGGTTGCTAGTCATTTGTTTTGTCCTGGCAGTAGCTATCGAACTGATCGCCATCCCGCTAGCGCTTTGGCGGATTGTATCCAGGCCCACCCTCCGAACCAGAGCGAATGCCCTCTGTGTCGTAGTCGCAGCGATCTTTCTGCTGTCGGTAGTGCTTGAAATCGCGGTTTAGGCACCGTGCAAATCGAAGTTGCCGGCTTATGCGCGGTCCGCTCGCGACCGGTTCGCGGTTCAGTGGTCGCAGCTACATCCATTCGAACCAATAATCCAGCGTGGCGTTGGATCCTTTTCCAAAATCGCCCGCAAAGCCGCCCTCGCCGCGCAGCCCGGCAAGATCGTCCGTGCCCGATCCGGGAACGACAAACCATGTCGCCTTGATCTTGCCGTTCTCGACGATTTCGGAACCTTGAAGCACGAAGGTTCCACGGCGTCCACCCAGTTTTCCGCGGAATCGTTGCACGCTGACTAAGCTGGCAGAGTGGTCGTCGCGCAAAACCTGTAAAGCCCGAACCTCTGAGCCGCCATCGAGATCTCCTGTGAACGTTTCGGCTAAACGGATCTCCATTAATGTCGGGCCCGTGGTATGGTCGTAGGGCCTGGCTTCAGAACTCTGAACGCTAATCTTTGTTTTAGCACGTGTGTGCGTACGCGACTTCGTCGGAGGGTGTCCGATCGCATCAGCATATTTATGATCGTTCATGGGCGCGACCTCCGATGTGGCGACCAAAAGCAACAAGCCCGCATAACTGCTTCACAGGACCTCGTTTTCTTTTCTCGGGCTCTCATAGATTTTCGATGCTGAAGTGTGTAAAGAGTTTCGGCCCGAAGTTTTCATTTGAACTTGGGTGGAATCTCACCTTCTAGAACATCGCAAGACACACGCACGGAGATGACTATGGCTCCCGATCCCACTCCCGCCGCAGCAGCGGGTCCGCGCTCAGAGTCGCTGCTTCGCCGCCTTCTGGGAGGCATGTCGATCTTCACGTTGTTGATGACCGTCCCACAGGTTTTCACTATATGGGTCGGTCAACAGGCAGCTGGGGTGTCGGTATTGTCCTGGAGTGCGTACCTTCTTTCCGCAGTTCTCTGGTTTTGGTTCGGGATCCAGAAACGTGACAAAAATATTTACTTGCCGTGCGTGGGCTGGATTGCACTTGACTGTGCTGTCATCGCAGGTTCGGTCATCTATGGATAGCCAGGCTACGGCCGGTCATATTGTTCTGTGAGCACCTCAGTCAGCCCGTGATGAGTATGCAAATCCGCCGTTAGGCGGCGGTCTTGATCATGTCGCGTCTCCAACTCGCCTTCGGCGCGCTGATCGTTGTGCAGGCGGCTCATTCCATCGAGGAGTATTTCGGCCATCTCTGGGAGTCGTTTCCACCAGCGCGCTTTCTCACCGGCTTGGTATCTTCCAATCTCGAGCGCGGGTTCGTTCTACTCAATGTGGCACTGCTCTCCTTTGGTTTGTGGTGCTTCATCTGGCCGGTGCGACGTAATTGGCCCGTCGCGGTTCCACTGGCATGGTCCTGGGTCGTGATCGAAGTCATCAACGGCATCGGTCACCCCCTGTGGTCGCTTCGCGAGGGCGGTTACACTCCGGGTCTCGCCACTGCCCCGATTCTGCTGGTATTGGCCCTCTATCTCGCCTACCAGCTGCGTCGCGCGACCCGAGAGGAGTCCAGTGCCGCCTAACCGCTCGCTTATCAAAAGAAGACGTTGAAATGATCCAGGGGTCCTGCCACTGCGGCGCAGTTCGATGGCAGTTCGAAGGGCAGCCCGACGGCGCAACAGCCTGCAACTGCACCATATGTCGGCGCTACGGCGTACTCTGGGCGTATGACTACGAAGATGAAGGAATTCAGGTCTCGGGCACCACCCAACCGTATGTCCGAGGTGAAGCAATCGAGTTCCACTTCTGTCCCGTTTGCGGATGCGTAGCCTTCTGGCGCGCGCAGAAGAAGAATCAAACAGGCCGCCGCCGCATCGCAGTTAACCTGCGGCTCGCCGAGCCGGAGGCCGTCGCACAGATACCTATCGACCATTTTGACGGTCTGAACACATTCGAAGACTTGCCAAGAGACGGTCGCTGTGTTGCTGACTACTGGTTCTGACGCTGCGGCTGGCAGGTAACGCACTCGGCGTCAGGGTCGACCTTAGCTTAATCGGAGATAAGAAATGGTCTACAAAGGAAGCTGCCATTGCGGCCGCATCGCGTTCCAGGTCGAAGGAACGCTCAACTCTGCGACATCCTGCAACTGCTCCATCTGCCAGCGAAAAGGCACTCTCATGTGGTTCGTCCCGAGGGAGCAGTTGAAGCTCCTGACACCCGACGAGAATGCGAGCACCTACACGTTCAACAAGCACGTCATCAAGCATCGGTTCTGCCCCAATTGCGGGATGCACCCTTACGGCGAAGGCGTCGATCGAAAGGGCAACGCCATGGCCGCGATCAACATCCGCTGCCTCGAAGGAATCGAGTTGGGAAACGTTCCAGTTACACAGTTCGACGGGCGCTCGCTCTGAGCAACATGTTTGCGTTTGGCCGCCGCTCGCCGCGCAACGTTCAGTCCGCCCTATGCGAACTTGGTCGCCAGGTGCTCGGAGAACTTGGCGAGATCGATGACGACGCGCCCGTGTGTGCCGTGGCCAATTTCCTCGGATCCATCCACTGCATGGACACGAAATTCGATATGACGGCCGGTGACGCTGGTCACTTCGGCAAAGGCGACAACGCGACGGCCCACGGGGGTCGCCGCAACATGGCTCACATCGACGCGTGTGCCCACCGCGCTCTCTCCTGCTTCGAAATAAGGCTTGATCGCATTGAGCGCCGCATTCTCCATGGCCATGATCATGACTGGAGTTGCGAGTACGGCGGGAAGTGTCGCGTCCTTGAATCGGTTGGCCAGGTGCTCAGGTGATACAACCATGGCGAAGGAACCTTGTGCCCCAGTGGGTATCGTGCGCATGAGATATCCTTTTCCGATAGTGGATGCAGATGGCCGCAGCAGAAGTATAGGCCGCCGGAGCGAGCGTTTCGATTCGAGGGCGCCAGTGCGCCCCGTCGGTTACCTTCAACGCTGTTCAACGCCATGCGATCCGCGCTCCTAATCATCGACGTCCAGCAAGTGCTTTGCTCAGGCGACTACCCCGCGCATGAGCAGATCTCGGCTCATCACAATGAAACGCTCGCGAACATCCAGAGCTTTGGACCGAGGGTACGGGCCGTGCCGGCCAATGAAATACGAATTGACAGCTAGCGCCACCCATTACTTTCGCAGTGCCACCCATTATGCAGTTCAGGGCGATCGCCCTGACAGACATTCCAGCGCTGTTCTATGTCCGCACCAGAACGCGAGAGAATCGGTATACGCTGGAAGAGCTCGAACGGCTCGGCATCACAGAAGAAAGTGTCTCTGAAAAACTCTCGACTTCCTACAAGGGTTGGCTCTGCACTGAAAATGGCGCGGTCGTCGGCTTTTGCATAGGTGATCGTGCCACCGGGGAGCTCTGGGTCATTGCGGTGCTTCCGGAATTTGAAGGAAATGGCATCGGTGCGAAGCTGATGAGCTTCGCCGAAGAATGGCTCTGGTCGAATGGGTGGACCCGTGCCTGGCTCACCACAGATATCGATGTCTCCCTGCGTGCCTACGGCTTCTATCGCAAGCGCGGCTGGCTCGACTGGAAGGTCGAAGATGGAGTTCGATGGATGGAGTTCTTCGCCCCGAATGTACAAACCGACTCCAGTCCGCAATCTGATTGATCAGGTCCTTCACCAACTGCTACCGTTGCATGCATTGGCTTGGGAGAACCGATGAACAGACGTGAAGCGACACTTCTGCTCGTTGCGCTTGCGGCGGTGCCGTGTGCCGCCAGGGCGCAGCAAGCGGCCAAAATCCCACGGGTAGGCTACCTGGCGAGCAATCTGGCCGGTAGCGGGCCAACACACCTCCAGGAGGCTTTTCTCCAGGGATTGCGTGACCTCGATTACATCGACGGCCGCAACATCGTGATCGAATATCGAGATGCGCAGGGGAAGCTCGAAACGCTGCCAACCCGAGCGGCCGAGCTGGTGGCGCTCAAGGTTGATGTCATTTTCGCTCCAGGCACGCAACATGCGCTGGCCGCCCAGCAAGCAACCAAGACTATTCCGATTGTTTTCGCCGACATTGCCGACCCGATGGCACGCGGACTCGTCACCAGCCTTGCACGACCCGGCGGCAATATCACAGGGTTGGCCAACCTCCAGACCGAACTCGTCGGCAAGTGGCTGGAATTGCTCAAGCAGGCCCTTCCGCGGCTCAATCACGTTGCCTTCCTCTGGGAGCCAACTTACCTCCCGGAACGCGCGCAACGCGACCTGAAAGAGCGCGCGGAGGCCGCTGCCAAGGCTACGGGCGTACGGCTGGAATTCGTCGCCGTGCGGACACCGGACGATTTTGATCGAGCGTTCTCAGACATGATGCGGACGCGGGCCGATGCTGTGATTGTCTGGGGAGGCGTCATGTTCATTTACGAGAGAAGACGCATCGCGGAGCTCGCGGCTAAGAATCAGCTGCCCGGTGCGTACACGATGAGTGAGTTTGTCGATGCGGGAGGGCTTATGTCGTATTCGCCCAACATAGCTGATAATTTTCGACGCGCCGCGGGTTACGTGGACAAGATATTGAAAGGCGCTAAGCCGGCCGATCTGCCGGTAGAGCAGCCGACCAAGTTCGAGCTGGTCATCAACCTCAGGACCGCCAAGACGCTTGGGCTAACGATCCCGCCGTCGGTGCTACACCGCGCGGACCGGTTGATCGAGTAGCATCTGCGAATGAATCGGTTTTAGCGAATTCGGTTCGAGAGACTCATGTCAACCTTCGGTAGGAACCCACGATGATGAGAGGATCATGCCTTTGCGGTGCTGTCAGCTTCGATGTCGCAGGCACCCTGAAGCTTCAGCCCGAAGCCTGTCACTGCTCGCAATGTAGAAAGCAGACGAGTCATGTCTTCGTAGGTGTCAATGTGCGGCGCAAGGATCTGACCGTTCATGGCGGCGAACAGGTCACCTGGTATCGGTCGTCGGAGAAAGTCCAGCGCGGGTTCTGCTCGGTGTGCGGGTCGGCGCTGTTCTGGAATCCGAATATCGAGGGGTACGAATTTATCTCAATTGGAATGGGCGCCTTCGAGCCGCCAACCGGTGTCCGATTGGCGAAGCATACCTTTGTGGGTGACAAGGGCGACTACTACGATATCGAAGATGGGTTGCCGCAAAGCCAGAGTTACTGAACAGACGTGATCAAGATATGCCTGGCAGGCGCAACAGGTTGGGCCGGTTCTGAGCTTGCGCGCTCCATTGCGAAGACGACCGACCTCAAGCTCGTCGCCGCTGTTTCACGCACCCATGCGGGTCGCAGCCTGGGCGAGGTGCTTGCCGAGCCGCGCCTCGCGTGCCCAATTTTCAGATCGGCCGGCGAAGGTCTCGCCGATGGTTGCGATGTCTTCGTCGAATATACGAAGCCGGACAGCGCCAAGGCAAACATTCTCGCCGCGCTCGACCGTGGCGCCCATGTTGTCGTCGGCACTTCCGGCCTCACCGAAAGCGATTTCTCGGAGATTGACGCGGTCGCACGCGAGCGGCGGCGTGGGGTCCTTGCCTGCGGCAACTTCGCCTTGACAGTCGTATTGCTGCAGAAGTTCGCCGAAGCTGCTGCGAAGCTCATACCGCAGTGGGAGATCATCGACTACGCGCACGATGATAAGATCGACGCACCGAGCGGCACAGCGCGTGAGCTCGCGGCGCGCCTGTTGAAGGTGCGCCGTCCCGAGCCTACGGTTCCGGTGGATCGAACAGTCGGCGCAAGAGAAGCTCGCGGCGTGACCTTGTCGGGGTCTCAAGTTCACTCCATTCGCCTCCCAGGTTACGTGATCAGCGCAGAAATCGTCTTCGGAATGCCAGATCAAAAGCTGACCATACGTCACGACGCGGGGAACAGTGCCCGGCCCTATGTCGATGGGGCTCTGCTGGCGATTCGCCGCGTATCGACGTTGCTCGGCGTCCACCGCGGTCTGGACTCGGTTCTCGATCTTTGAAACGATGCGCTGTTGATTGAGCCATGGACCGAAGAACATTCATTGCCGCCAGCGTAGGGCTTCTTGTTGTGCCGACGTCGGCGCGTTCGCAGGGACGAAAGGCGGCGCGAGTCGGCTGGGTCGGCGGCTGGTACACGCTCTCCGCAGCGAATGGCCTCTTCGAGGCCTTCCGTCAAGGCATGCGCGAGCTTGGTTACGTCGAAGGACAAAACATCATCATCGATGCCCGCTGGATGGAAGGAACTGCGCCAGAGGAGGCTGGCCGGCTGAGCGCAGTGCTCGTTCAATCGAAGGTCGACGTCCTCGTGGCGCAAGGTCACGCCGTCCTCGGCGCGAGGAGCGAGGCGAGGTCGGTGCCGATCGTGTTCATATTCAGTGGCGACCCGGTCGGAGCGAAGATTGTGCCGAATCTTGCAAGGCCGGGTGGCAACCTGACGGGGATCACGCTGCAAGCCGTTGACCTGGCCGGAAAGCGAATCGAGTTGCTCAAGGAAGCGGCTCCGCGGGTGTCGCGTCTCGCTGCTTTCGTAAATCCCCTCCATCCAGGAGAGGACGACGAATTCGGGGCATCGCAGGTGGCTGCGCAACGCTTGGGGTTGACGCTTCATCAGTTCCCGGTGCGAACCGTTGCCGACGTAAACGCTGCGCTGGACGCGATGGCGCGAGACCATGTCGACGGCGTCGTCGCCTTTTCCAACGCGCTCATCATGAGTCAGCGCAACGCTATCGCCGAATTCGCGGTCAAGCATCGGATTCCCACGATTTCTAGCTGGGAAGACTTTGCAGTCGACGGCAACCTCATGACCTACGGTCCCAATCTTGAGGACTCCGGACGGAACGTCGCGGCGTACGTCGACAAGATTCTGAAGGGCGCGAAGCCTGCCGATCTTCCGGTGGAACAGCCAAAGAAGCCTCAGCTGGTCATCAACCTCAAAACAGCAAAGGCGCTCGGCCTCAACATTCCGCCTTCGCTGCTGCTGCGCGCGGACCGAGTCGTGGAGTGATCGGAAAAAGACGATTATGGTTCTTGCCGAAGATGCGAAAGTGCGAGCTGTCGCCGCCTACAACGCGGCCGCTGACAATTACGATGATGAGGGCCGATGAAAGCCGTTGCGCAGCTTCGTGCTGAGCTGTCTGCCTTGCCCGGCGTCGTTGAGGCGTCGTCGCGTTTCGGTCGCAACCCGGCCTGGCGCATCGATGGTCGCGAGTTCGCGCATCTGCACTCCGATTCCCTGATTGACCTGCGGCTTCCTCGCCTCGCACAAGCGCGCCTGCGCAAGGACCCACGCGCTCACTTTCGCAGACATCCCTCGGCATGGGTGGAGCTCGAGTTTCATACCGCCCAGGACGTTCTCGATCTGCTTGTGCTCGCGCAGCAGGCCGCTAAGGCAGCGAAGCGCCGGGCCACAAGATCGGCCGCATCGCATGACGAGTCGACCCAGAAGCGCTAGCACGTACCCGGAGATTTGGTATGGCCGTCATCCGTTACATAGTTGCTGACGTCGACGACGCCGTGGCGTTTTACACCAAGGCTCTTGAATTCGAGCTGAGCGAACGCTGGGGCCCGCCCTTTGCGATGGTGAAGCGCGGCGATCTCACGCTCTGGCTGAGCGGTCCCGGAAGCTCCGCATCACGGCCTCTCGGCAACGGGGCCACGCCGGTTTCCGGTGGCTCGAACCGGCTGGTGTTGGAAACGGGCAAGCTCGACGTGTTGATCGAAAAGCTCAAGCTTTCCGGCGCGCGCTTTCGCAGCAACGTGGTTTCGGGTCCAGGCGGAAGACAAATCCTTGTCGACGATCCCTCCGGCAACCCGATTGAATTGTTCGAGTCCGCGTAAGTCCGGCAAGCCCTCGCACAACCGCAACCGATACTACTTGTCGCCATATGGGCGGGCTCGCGACGGTCAAGGAGGCGCTGGCATTCGTCGAGGAGCATGGCGTGGCATTGGCGTCGGCAAAGGGACCTGCGCCGCGCCTCACGGAAGCGATTGCCGGCGAACCCATCCGAGGCAACTGGTGGACGCATCCGCAGAGCCGTCGCATTTATGCGATCCTTGCCGGCGTCTCAGAGTTGGATCAGATCCTCGTCTGCCGCTTGATCAACGCGAAGATCACCTTGGTACACCGCCGGCTATGGCCTTCGCCAGTGCGGCTCGACCAGCGCTTCGCACCCGAGCAGCTTGCGCAAGTCAAGGAGGAGCACACCGCTTCGGGTCGTCACATCAGCCGCGCAATTCCCTATCCCGATTGGGTGCCGTCCGAGGTTATCAAGGAAGCGCGTAAAGCTGACGAGCAGGAAGCCCTTCGGGTCCTTGGACGCTTCCTTGTTCACTCGCAAGTCACAATGGAGCAACCCGGCGCCAGGAGCCTCGATGGCAAATGACCAGAATGTCGATGCTGAAGCGTTCCATGAGTTCGAAAAATCCGGCTGGGAATCGAATGTCTCGGAATACGATGCCGCATTCGCACGCCTGACGACCCAGGTCGCCGCAGCCTTGCTCGATGCAGTCAGAACGCGCAGCGGTGTGCGTTTGCTCGACGTCGCGACCGGGCCGGGCTATGTGGCGGCCGCGGCGGCTGCCCGGGGAGCGTCTGTCACCGGCATCGACTTTTCCGCGCCGATGATCGCTCACGCGCGCAGGATCAATCCGGCGATCGAATTTCGGGAAGGCGATGCCGAAGCGCTGTCCTTTCCGGACAATGTCTTTGACGCCATGGTCATGAACTTCGGAATGCTTCACCTGGCGCGTCCCGAATTGGCGATGGCCGAGGCCGCCCGGGTACTCAAGCCCGGAGGGCGCTTTGCGTTCACCGTGTGGGACAAGCCGGAACAAGCGATGGGATTCGGAATCATGCTCAACGCGATCCAGTTGCACGGGAATCCGCAGGTCAACATACCCGGCGGGCCGCCCTTCTTCCGTTTCAGCGATTCGGCCGAATGCGAGCGGACGCTGCGTGAAGCGGGCCTCGCTGAGATCAGAGTTCAACAGCTGCCGCTGCGCTGGCGGTTCAATCGTCCGGACGAATTGTTCGATGCCATTTTCAAAGGCGGGGTCCGAATCCGCGCGATCCTCCGGGCTCAATCCGGCGACGCATTCGAAGCGATACGCCTCGCTGCACGGGAGGCGACGAGTAAGTTCACACGCGATGGAGTGATCGAGCTGCCGATGGCGGCGATCCTGGCCTCGGCCGCGAAGCCTGACTGACCGGTAGACGTGAGGTAATCTCTATCGCTACGCCGTGGTCCACTCGAGAGGTTCTATGGCCCGTTCTACAGCATCTTCGGAGCTCAGCCCGTTCGAGGTGTATGCGATCAAATATGCTACGGTGGAACGCCGGGCGTCGGAGAACTTCATCTCAGGCGATCCCCATGAAGTCGGCGCGAGGCTTGACTACTTCGTCTGGCTGGCCCGCAACAAGTGGCAAACATTCGTCATCGATACCGGCTTCAACGAGGCTGCGGCGCGGCGCCGTCAACGCGAATTCTTGCGCTCTCCAGTCGACGGCCTGAGGCTGTTCGGGGTCGATGCAGCAGCGGTCGAGGACGTGGTCATAACGCATCTGCACTACGATCATGTCGGCAACTTCGATCTGTTTCCCAAGGCTCGATTCCATCTGCAAGACAGCGAGATGGCGTATGCGACCGGACGTTACATGGCGATCGAGCACTTTGCGCAGGCCTACGAGCTCGACGAAGTCGTTGCCATGGTCCGCAACGCTTACGCCGGACGCGTGGAGTTCCACGACGGCGAATCGCAACTGGCGCCAGGACTCTCGCTGCATCACATCGGCGGACATACCAAAGGCCTGCAGGCGGTACGCGTGTGGACTCGCGTCGGTTGGATCGTTCTGGCGTCCGACGCTAGCCACTACTACGCGAACATGGATCAACGCAGGCCCTTCCCCATCGTGGCCGATGTCACCAAAATGGCGGACGGTTGGCGAAAGCTGCGCGCGCTCGTCGATTCCTCGGAGCATATCGTGCCCGGGCACGATCCGCTGGTAATGCAGCGCTACCGTGCACCAGAACCAAGGCTCGAAGGGATCGCGGTACGGCTGGATGCCGAGCCGGCCGCCTCGCCAAGCGGCTGAGCGGCGAGAGACAGTGATCGACGATGGTGCATGAAACCATCAGCTGCCAAGGGACGACGCTCGTCAGGCGGCTGGTTCTCGAACCGGGAGAGGCCACAGACTGGCACGTTGATCCCTTTCATCGTGTCACGGTCATCGTACGCGGTGATGCCTTGGCGATCGAGTACCGCGATGGCGAACAATCCCACAGCCTCGCCGTCTCTCCCGGTCAGGTGGACTGGGACGCACCGACGGAGCGCGGACACCGTGCCGTAAACGTCGGCAGAACGACCTATGAGGAAGTGGCGATCTTCTTTCTGGACCACGCCGACGCCGTCCCTCAGCCATCGGTTGGAGGGTTATGATCGGAAATATCAGCGTTCCATTCTTTGGTGGATGCGCATGCGGTGCCATCCGTTACGAGCGCCCAGCGGCGCCCGTTGGAATGATCAATTGACCCGATGGGCCAAGCTTCGATAGTCCGAGGCGTTTTGAGAGGCGATCATGTGTAGGAACATCAAGATCCTGTTCAATTTCGAACCGCCTGTGACGGAAGAGGAGATTCGTGATGCTTCGCTGCAGTTCGTAAGAAAGGTCAGCGGCTTCAACAAGCCGTCGAAGGCCAACGAAGCCGCGTTCCATGCCGCGGTCGATGAGATCGCGGCCGTCTCCGGCAAGCTTTTGCGGTCGCTCCAAACCAGCGCCCCGCCAAGGAATCGAGTCGAAGAGGCCGCGAAGGCCCACGCCCGCGCCGCATTGAGGTTTTCCAGATGAACGCTTGGGCTTCAAGATGAGCGCTTCGGCGCGCTCAAAGCGAGGAAAAGCATGAAGACGTTCGATGAGGAGATTGCGCGCCGGATCAAGGAGGCCGCGGATTCGGGCGAGCTCAGAACCGCAGAGAGCTATGGTAAGCCACTGCCCGAAGACCCGGGATGGGAAGCGACGCCCGAAGCGCTGCGCCTGCCCATGAAGATCCTCAAGGATGCCGGGGCTACTCCTCCGGAGATCGAGTGGTTCCACGAGCGGGCCCGCCTGAAAGCATCGATCGAGCGCGAGCAGGACGCGGACGAGCGCCGGAAGCTGCAGCTCAAGCTCATCGAGATCGAACAGAAGATCGCGCTGCGTCTCGAGGCGCTGCGCATCCACGCGCAACTATAGGCTGCGCGCGCTTCGCGTGTCTGGCTCGCGATCGGTTCGTCATCGATGGCGTGCCTCTCGCAGCCGTCTGGTCGTTGACGCCCGCCGACGAGTAGCAGACGAGGTACTAATGGTGGCTGAAGAGAAAAGACGCTGGCCGCTGCGTCTCGCTCGAGAGAGTGATGCTCCCGCGCTCGAAGAGCTCATCGCCTTGTCGGCGCGAGTGCTGCAGGCGCCGCACTACTCCCCGGCCCTCATCGCTGCAGCCTTGGGCGGGACCTATGGCGTCGATCGCCAGTTGATCCGTGACGGCACCTACTTCGTCGCCGAGGATGGCGGTGTGCTGGTGGGCTGCGGAGGATGGAGCAAGCGTCGCTCGCTCTACGGCAGTGACGGCGGTCGGACGGGCGATGACCCGCTTCTCGATCCCGCACGCGATGCGGCACGCATCCGGGCGTTTTTCGTTCATCCCTCCTGGGCGCGGCGCGGGATCGGGCGCAGCATTATGACAGCCTGCGAGCAAGCGATTCGGCAGTCACGCTTCGGGACTGTCGATATCGTAGCGACACTGGCGGGAGAGCCTCTTTACGCGTCTTTTGGCTATAGCGTGGTCGAACGCTTCGACATTGCAATGAGCGGCGGTTTGAAGTTGCCCGCGGTGCGCATGAACAAGAAAATCTCGGGCGAGGAATCACTGTCGGCGTGAAGCCGGCGTCAACTTGGCTCGATCCACAGCCACCGATCGTTTGCCATCAGGAGCACAATCAATGATTCGAGG
>Ga0126381_100001816_pt1 | contig 22909 bp, 29 predicted proteins | sample PanSoiMetPlot_28_FD_96465 | JGI IMG/M metagenome (GOLD analysis project Ga0126381, IMG submission 96465) | Tropical forest soil microbial communities from Panama - MetaG Plot_28 | ecosystem: Environmental > Terrestrial > Soil > Tropical forest > Bulk soil | place: Panama | collected 2016-02-17 | reverse complement strand
TTACCACCCGGCGGCCGTACTGAGGAATCAGTCGCTTGAGGATCAGGTCAAGACCGACCTTGAATACTTTGCGATGGTCGCCAAAGAGGAAGTCGATCCCGCACCGAATCAGTTCTGTATGAAATGCAAGAAAGAGGACGTGTGGGAGTACCATGCCTGCGGGCTTGGTTTCTGCGAACGATGTTGGGGGCTAAGTGTCAAGTAACATCTCCCTGATAAGATGGGCTGGCGGTAAGGGGAAGCAGTTGAGCGACCTCTTGCCGTTCATCCCTGACGGCCGTGTGTATGTCGAACCCTTCGGAGGTGGGGCATCCGTACTGTTGAACAGGCCAAGAAGCGAAGTCGAGGTCTACAACGACCTTGATAGTAGTCTGGTCAATCTGTTTACTGTTGTTCGTGACGATGTTCTATTTGATGCTCTGGCTACTTATCTTCATTGGACTCCGTATAGCCGTGAAGCATTTGAGGAAAGCCTGGCGCACGAAGACGAGATGGATGCTGTGGTGGCGGCAGCGAAGTTCTACACGGTCCTCAACCAGGGGATATCGGGGAAGAGGTTAGCGTCGAAGGGAGACTGGTCTCGTGCGAAGTCCGCTAATCAGGCTACCCGGTGGGTTCTCCGCCAAGATAAGTTGGGGATCATTCACGATCGCATCCAGCACGTCCAGATTGAGTGTAGGGACGCGTTGGATATCCTCCGTGAGTGGGACGGTGAGGACACCGTCTTCTATTGTGATCCACCCTACATCTTGGAGACTCGCAGTAAGCGCAAGTATTACGCGGTCGAACCGGGTGATGCCTACCACGAAGAGTTGGTCGATACTCTTACCAGTGTTACGGGACGGGTCGTACTTTCAGGATATGTACACCCTATCTACGATCGACTGGCTGATTTCGGGTGGCGTGCAGATAGCTACGGCGCCCGCGCCCTCATGACAGTACATGAAAGCGGCGCGGAACGAGACGACCGTAGAGAAGTAATGTGGCGCAACCCTCAATGCGTGGAAGCAGGATTGCGCGTGCCCCTCCCAGGGCTTGTGTAAGGCTCTGCTAGGAAGCCTCTGGACTACTCGACCCGTCGACAGGTGAAACCTCTTCAGCGGGCTCTGAGGGGCTCTCAGAGGAAGTGTCACTCTCAGTGGCTTCGGCAGGCGCCTCTTCCTCACCCTCAGTGGGCAAAGGCGGGAAAACGTCAGCCTCATCTTGACCCTCCGCAAGAATAGCGGAGTGCATCGCCACGCCATGAGTCGTACACGAGTACACGGGGGCGGAGAATGCAGGGTCGAACGTGTGCTCGAACGAACCGACAGATGAGCCGGTAAGCTCTAGACATACGGGGCAACGATACGAGACAGTGATCGTCTCGGGGGTGGGTGTTTCGTCGACGGCGGTCACAGTTCCTCCAATGGTTCAGCATAACCGACGATCTCGTCGGGGGAGCACTTCAATACTTCGCAAAGCCGCAATAGATGGTGAGGCGGGATCGGGCGCCGACCCCAGGCGTACTCCGATAGACGAGACGGCGACAAAGCTGCCTGTGCCGCAATCTGATAGTTGGGACGATTCTGAGGCCGAATGAGAATCTCGCGCAGTTTCGTTTCGCGTGGTGTGAAGCCATCAGTCATAGTTGAGAGAGCACCTGCTTTGTACGAACCGTCTTAGGCTTCTTGATCGTAGCCTTAGGAGCGAGACCCGGATAGAGCTTGTCGAAGTATTCGATGAAGTTCGCCACTTGATTAGCGTCGTAGAGCCGGCCGTTGAAGGGGACCGCATCGAAGGTACGAATCTTTGAGACGTCGCCTGTACGCATGGCGGAAGCGACCGCGTCCTGCGCGTCGAGGAACTGCCCTTCTGCGGCCTTGGCCCGAATGTCGTAAATGTTGATAGGAGCGAGAGCGAACGGGAGGTTGAGTTCCTGGTAGAAGGATCGTGAGTACGCCTCAGGGTTCGTCTGCTTCAACTGTCGCATCGTGTCTGTGAAGAGAAGGAAGTGGTCGAAGATTTGCGTCTCAGGAACGAAGTTCTCTACCCAATCGAAGATGTTGAGCTTCGGACGGGTAGCCGTGCGCGTGCCCGTGTACGCGTTGTAGGAGTAGGACGGGAACGAGGAAGGGGCGCCCGACAGAGGGTTGATACCGACGATACGAAGACCTGTCTGGAACTCGGGAGCGAGACCGGAGAGGAAGCCGCCCATCGTGAACACACTCGACATTGACCGGAACGGGTTCAGGTTGGAGAGGTCCGCTGTCCACACGTTGCCCTTCGCGTCAGGTTCTCCGAAGAAAAGAAGCTTCTGAAGGCGGAGCGGGTCTGTCCACCCCTTGCTATCCTTCGCTACCTGCTGTGCAAGATTCGCAAGGACCGCTGCACGGATCGGGTGGTCGGCAGGAAGGGTAAACACGTACTGCATGATGTGTTTGGTAAACGACCAGAAGGGAAAAACCTGCTTGACGACTGTCTGCTCGAACGGCGTCATGTTATCGACGTCGATGAGGATTTTATGGACGTTCGCCATTGCCGCTTCAACATTGTTCCGAGAGGCGCCGTGACGAAGATCGTGAAGGAAGACGGCCGTCCGGTACATATCCGTCGTCGTGTTCTCGATGTTATTGAGCTTCTCTAGACCCTTCTCAAACGTCTTAGGAATGTCCGTGACGTTGAACTCGCCTTCTTGGAGAGACTCGTTGAACCACTGTCCGAGTTGCTTACCAGGACGGAACTGACCGGAGATAGCGCCAATCGTCTGTTCGTAGTTGCCTTGAAGGATGTTCTCTCGTACCCATTCGGGATCGGCGAGGTCTCTTAGTTCGCCGGGAAGCTCGCCGGTACGCATCGTCTTCCACACTTCCATCGGATGCGTAATCGCGGTCATGAGCGCGCCAGGGTCACGAATAGCCATCATGACGACGCCGCCTACCCCGACGTGCACGAGGTGACGAGGACCGGAAAGAGTGCTGACCTTGAAGACCTTCGTGACCTTCTGGTGCGTTTTCTTGAAGGGGAAACGAGCCCCTTCGGATATACGAGCAAAGCCTTCTTTGATCGCCTTCGGCATAAGGTACTGCTGTTCGGGATCAAAGCCGTCAGCGTACTCAGACGGGTTGAAGACGTCGTACTTTGACTCGATTTCCTTCTTGATAGCAGCCTCGCCCATATCGGGGAAGCGCTTCTTCAGGTCGGCGGTGATCTTCTCCAACGTGGAGACGGCGCCCGAGTCGTTTATCATGTAGTTGGCGAACTGCCGAGTGGCTTCGCTCATCATGTATTCCATCGCTGCCGCCGGCAGGATAAGGCCAATATCGAGGGAGCGAGGCGTATAGTCGAGAATCTGATCGACGATCGCCTTTGAGGTGTAATGACCGGACGTCATCGGCTTGACGGAGCCGAATGTCATCTCGCGTGCGGTCTTCTCGTCAATCTTGTAGAACCAGATCGGGTGGAAGCCTTTCTGAACCATACCCGTCCAGTCGGCAATCGCATCCTTCTCGATAGAAGCGAGAGCCTTCGCGCCGTCCTCTTTGGAGATGGCGTTACCGAGTTCCTCACGATCAGAGGCAGTACGAATACCGTTGAGTTGTTCTTGGAACTTGGTACGGAGTTCCTGTAGAGCGGCGACTGTGCCCTTTGCCTGAAGGACTTTGGAGCGTTTGATGTAGTCGAGAACGACCTTCTGTGTCGCCCGACCACGCGCCTGCCGTTCAACAAGATAGTTCGCTTCTGAAGGCGGCTGTGCTTCAAGCGCCTTATAGTATTCCTGTTGAGCGTCGTGCTGTTCGGCCATCGCTTTGACAACAGCGTCGGAGGCATTGTCCTTAGCGGCCTTTAGGCGGGCACTACGCGCAATAGCGGCCTTGGCAGCACCTTCAGTGACGCCACCGCCCTTCAGTTCGTTATGCAGATAATCCGCATAGTCTTTGAGGGCATGGTCACTGTTGCGCAGGAGGGTCCGGAGTGTTCGTAGACGACCCCTGATTTCCTTCATGTTGCCCGACTCAAAGGCGTCAGAGAGTCGTGAGAACGCGTTGTGGATCGCGTCTGAAAGGGCAGGGTCCGTCATACCCTTATGAATGAAGGGTAGAGCGGCGTCTTCTAGATTTTTGATGGAGGGAACGGTCGCGGCCCTTGCGGCCGTCTCCGCCTCAGTGTCACCGAACCGCCAGTAGTGTTTCGAGGTGTGGCGCGCGACGATCTGAGCTTGGGCGTCGTAGGCGGCTGCTGCCCTGTCGTGCTCTTTGTTGAGCTTGTCGAGCGCTTTTGACTTGACTGCGAACTTCTGGTGTTTTTCATAAGGCAGCGACTTCTTGTAGTAGGTGGCCGTGTTCCCCTTCGCATCAGCGAGGATGACCGACTCAGCCGTGGACTTGTTGTTCTCGTCAATGGCCGCGTTGGCTTCTTCGGCGTTGCGGAACTTGGAGACGTCGTTCTGAATCTCACCGAAGACTCGTATGTCCTCGGGCGTGTAGTAGATCGGCTGGCCTGTGTCGTCAGCGTAGGGGAGGACGTCCGCTCCTGACCAGATACCCGACTTCTCGTCGTACGTGATGGACTCCACAGGTACACGAGCTTGGGAGACGGGAATGTTCGGGTCGCCGGCGGCGTCCTGTGCCTGCTGCTTTGAGAAGTAGATAGGTTGCGGAGCCTCGTTGAATGAACCACCGCCGGGGATAACAGAATCCTTGGCGTTCGTCCAAATAGCGACGTCCGTACCTGAGGGGATACCACCGAATGCGGCTTCTTTGTTGCCGTTAGCAGCAGCGACTAGATCGGCAGGTACCGTCTTTGCCTGCTTCTCGTAACGCTTCTGGTTCGTGATGGCCTTCTCGACGATTGTGTGGCCGTCCTCAATGGACATATTCTCTTTGAGGATGCCGCGCTTGTAGAGAGAGTCGATATAGCCCTTGACCATTGCGCCGCCGTGGATGCGCTTCAGGCGGTTATAGCCACGCCATACTGGGGCGAGCATATACTGGGCGAGTGGGCCGCCAGCACCGTTTGAGATCATCTGCTGGAACTGTTTCTCTAGCCCTGTCGCCTTTGCGAGGGCGCCGAGCGGATGACCTTCCTTCAATGACGATTGGACGCCTGAAGCTTCTTCTGCTGAGACACCGGCTGTAGCGGCCTTACCGGCGACGTCTACAAGCGGTAGTACGTTCAGCATGAAGTTCAGTGGGTGTTGTGTAAAGCCCGTCCATCCCATCGAGTAGGCATTCGCAGCGAGGAGTCCGGCAGCAACACCTTCGCCAACACCAGGAATGGCACTTGCAATAATCGGCGAGATAGGGCCGATGATCGGAGTGGCGAAGAAGTCCTTAGCGGCCTGTGAGACATTAGGAAAGTCCTCCACTGTCTTAGCGAGGTCCGCAGGAATCTCTTCCCATTTGTGCGGATTGATAATGTCAGCGGCTTCGTGAAAGAAGCCCATAGGCCATTGTTGAACATCTGAGCCTATGTCTTTGATCGCATTACCGACCCAATGAAAAGGGTTGTTGTCGGGCCGGTTCAGGGACGGTGCCTGAGACACCTGTGCTTTGCCCGTGTAGGCTCCGTAGACCATCGTGGTGACCTGGGACTCGGAGAAGGGCGTGCCCCCCTGAGCGAGCCTCATGAGGTCTGTACGGGCAAGCTCCTGAATCGGACCGCCCGGCAGCCCGGCGCCCTGAATCATGTTGATACGACGTTGCCACTTCAACGCTTCAGATTGAAGTTCAGGCATCGCTACCATATCGACCTACTGATAGAAGAATGCACTAGCGAGAGCCGCACCTAGACCGCCGATCGGAAGTGATGCACTATCCACGATACATAGGTCTACGGATACTCCGCTAGTACCTGCCGGTGACCGAAACGAGAGTTGTGTGTTCGTGACACTGAGAGTCGGACAGTCTTTGCCGCCGAGACGAACAGCAGCACTAGACTGACCGTTCTGCACTAAGAACCCGCTACCTGTAACTGTGATCGTCGTATTTCCCGCTGCTGGCCCCAATGTCGGACTGATGCCCGTAATCGAGATACCGCCGCTACCTCCGGCTACCGCCTGATTCCCCGTCATCATCGGAGCGTTATGACAGATCAGATGCGGGTGTAGCTGTAGCGGATTATCCGAGTCCACGTTGCCCGACAGTTGAATACCGCATATCCGACAGATGGCGATAATACCGTCAAGTCGTAGTGACTCTACTTCAGGCATGATTATCCTGTCGGCGGAGTGACGCCAGCGATTGGCTGTGATGATCCACCCAACAGTGACGGTAGGAGCGACGTCAACGCTGCATTCCCGACACCCGCCTGATTCATGATCTGCTGTGCCGCCGGCGACTGGTTCAAGTATTGCTGGAATGTCGCCTGTCCTGCGCCTGCCGCTTCCTTCACCATCTCCTGCTGGAAGCCTTGTGTCGCTACTTGACCAAGCGCCTGAAGGGTTGGGCCAAGCATCTGATTTACCATCGCTGCCTGACCCGCCTGAGAGCGAAGGTCTCCGAGAAGCTGTAAGTTCGGCTGAGCGAATGACTGTACCCCTGGCCCTGCCGTCGCTCCCACAATGGCGTTGATACCACCTTGTAGGTTCGCCATATCGCCCTGAACCTGCTTATTGTACTGACCGAAGAGCGGCATCGCGTAGTTCTGAGTCCAGTTCTGTAGCGCCTGAGGCGATACTGCAAGACCTGGATTCATGACCGGAGGTGCGGCCGCTGCCGCAGGATCAGCAGGCTTCGGAGGCGTCAAACTTGCGATCGCCTGCTGTGCCGACGACTGTTGCCCCCCCGCCGTCTGCTTCAAGAGCTGATCTGACAGAGCAGAATACCCAGGGTCTACCCACCGTCGTCCGCCATGTACGCCACTACCGAACGGCCAGTCCTCCCACGCGGGTCGTGTCGGAACCCACGTGATATTCTTGTTCTTCTGAAGAAGGGCATTTAGCTGATTGCCCTCGTCTGCTGTCATTCCCGCAGACTGATAGAACTTCGCTCGGGTTTGGTCGTCCATCGAAGCGAGATCGCGCCACGATAGAGTCTTCTCTACCCGCTTGCCCTTATCGTCGTACCCGAAATACTTCAGGCCGTCGTAGGTGATTACACGATAACCCTGATCTGCCATTATGAAATCCCCGGATGCGGCTTAGGCTTCTTCGGCTTTGGCTTCGGCTTACCTGGCGGGTTCGTTGTTCCAGTCGGCTGAATACCCTGCGCGTAGAAGTTCGCAAGGTCTTGTGTCAACTGATCCTGGCTCAACTGTTGCGAGAGCGGGTACAGCGATTGCAGACCACCGTACCGGATATTCGATAGCTGCTGCGCGAGACGGGTCTTGATCTCAGCGGCACTAATACCGTACCGTTCACCCATCCGCTTGAGAGCGGCCTGTTGGTCCTTCAGTTGGTTGATCTGCTCACGGTAGTTCAGTTCCTCGCCCTGCTTCTGCAAAGCAAGCATGTTATGTTGCGACTGATATCCGGCAAGCAGGTTAGAGCGATCTGTTCTAGCGCCACGAGTGAAGAAGTTACCGGCGCCTGCTTGGCTACCAAGCTGCGACTCTTTGTTCGACTGGTAGTTGCGGAGCATATCCGCAAACTCTTGTCCGTACTCTTTCTCTTGGATCGCCTGTTCTTTCGGAGCGAGGCCGAGTTGTCGCTGTAGCGCGGCTTCCTGCGAGGCCAAGTCCTGCTGCGAAAGCGCGAGGTTCAGCGTGTCGTAGCCCGATTGTGTACGAGCATAACCTGACTGATCCTGAACCCATTGTTCCATCTGCGCTTGGGCGACGAGCGTCATCTGCTGATCGGCAGCCGCATTCTTCGCGCCAGCTTGTGATGCGAGCCAGTTCGCTAATGCTTGGCCCGTCAGACCGGGCGGCGCCCCATACGCAGGATTCGGTTGCCCAAATACGTCGTTCGGGTTTGCAACAGACGATCCTGCGATCGTGTTGTAGCTATTTCCTGACCACGTACCAAGCCCTTGATACGTACCACTTGGGTCGAGGTTTCCTGCTCGTAGTCCCTGTAGGAGTTGTGCGTACCCAGGATTGCTACCCTGGATCGCTTCAGCATTAGCGAGCGCGCCTTCCTGCATTGTTGGGTAGGCTTGTACGCCGACACTATTCGTTGACCACGACCCAGGAAGGTTCGGGCCTGTCATTGTCGTAAACAGAGGGTTGTAGCCCTTTGTCGCCATTCCGCCTTCGCGCCCTACCCACTGGTTCAGGAAGTTATAGTCAGATGCCCATGCGGACTTCGGCGCGCCGATATCCGTAAGGAACTGGTTCTCCCATTGGCGAAGGTTGAACTGAGGCGGTGCAGCAGGCATTATTGTTCATCCGCGTATGCGTAGAGCCACTGAGGCACGTAGCCCGTCATGGTCTGAATGTACCGGCCGTTATCGTGGGCCTGGCGCGTAACATCTACGAGTTGTTCCAGATTCTCCTCGTAGATTTTCATGAACATTTCCCAGTTTGGGTCGCGCATCTTCAGGAGCGCGCGTGAGACCGCATACTTGACGAGTAGGTCTTCCCATCCTGTCGGTACTACGAGAGGCTGTGCTGACGCGCTACCGTCTGTTGGTAGGTCTACAGGCATCGCATAGTAGTAGAGGTTCAATGCCCCCGTCTGTGCGGGTACAGGATAGAACTGAATCGTCATCTGACCGGGAGTACCCCAACAGGCGTATACAGACGGGTACGACGATTGTGTCGTCGGGTTGATTCCCCATATCTGATCCAGTTCGTCATAGGTACTGCCCATGACGGGATACACCTGCGTGCTATTACTCGGGATGAACTCGCATCGGTGGACACGAATCACGTCGGGGGGAAGATTATACTTCGCCTGCCCAACGATCGCGTCGAGTGTCGTATTGAACGACAAGATCACTTCGGCACGCCGCGCCATATCGCGCACGCCGTCGTTGATGTATTGGAGCAACTCGGGGTCTTTCCAATACTGCGACGTTGTGTTCAGTTCGTCTAGCTGTGTTCTCGTATCCGTGAGCGACTGGCCGAATGTCTTCGTACTCACAGGAGCATCCTATACATGGTTCGGGCGGATTTGCAACATATTGTTCGGGATCGGGGCGACCCAACGAACAACGAGTAACTCCCAACGAGTGAGACGAGCACTCGCACACGAAACCTGAGCCTGAATCCGGATGAGATCATTCGCAAAGAACGGCATGTTGGAATGCTGGATAATCGCACGAGGGGCAATGATCGGCACCGCTACGTTACTAGCGAAGTAGTTACGAGTGTTTGTACCTGGGATTCCGAGGAACGCGCCAAACACAGGGGCGGAGTATCCGCTGTCGGAGGCGGGAGCGTAGAGAAGCTGGTCCGACCACTCGAATACGGCGTTTGTGGAGATGAAGGCGCAGGAGCCTTCAATATCGTACATACCATCCCACGGAATACGGATATCGGTAGTCGCTACCGGCCCGACCATTTGGTATGGATCGTAGATCGTGTCCGCCGGCGGGGTTGTAGATACCGGATTCCAAGTGTAGGTTGCGAACGCACCAGGGGCACCAGCGGCAAGAGTAAGGTCCGCCGCATTGACTGTTACATGCGGCGTATCGAGCATTGCCTGACGTTGATCTTTTGAGAAGTTCGGGTCAGGTTGTGCTTTGAGGTCTCGCCACGGAGTAGTACCTGTACGAGATTGGCGTTGGTGCTGGACGGGCATTAGACTTGACCAACCGATCCGGCTTCACGGTAGCCGATAGTGATAGCGTTGACCGTAGGGAGGTCGCCTGCCGTATTGATAATGTCGAGGTACGGAAGACAGAAGGACGCGCGCACGCCGCAGGGCATACGAAGTCTGAACTGGTTCGTACCCTGAGGGACATTCGAGAAGTTGAAGTTGCAGGCATTGACGAGGTTACCGTCGATATCGAGGAACGACACGTTGGCTGTGACCGTGGAGGGAGTCGTGGAAGGCAGGAAGCCGAGTGACAGTTCGACGGAGACAATATCTACTGTATCGTAGGCGACGGGAATGGGGAGGCTGATCCACGTACCTTCGTTAGAGCGGCCACCCGCATCAGAGACATACTTGATAAACTCAAGCTTACCGTTGATATCGAGTGCAGTATCAATGCCGTAGAAAGTCGATTGGAGCGTCGGGGACGGAGTCCAGTAGCCGATAGACGTGACGAGCGGGGCGTCTTGGAGGCAGAACCAGGCGTCCGTGATCGAGTCCCATACGGCACCGCCGGAGAAGATCACGAGGTTATTCCACGGCATCACGGAGCAGCAGATACCGGAGCCGCCGAGCCGCATCGAGTTAGACGACATTACGTTGATACAACCGGCAGGCCAGCCGAGACGACGAGAGTTGGAGCCGCCACCCCACACGTAGGGACCGTCGTCAGTCATGTAGACAAGACCCTGAGCAGACCAGGCCGTTTCCGACATAAGAGAGCCGGTGGACTGCACGCCAGGGAGGCGAGTGATCTGCGGGGCATAGATATCGCCCTCGACGAGAATCGCGCCACCGAACTGTTTGATGAGTAGGAGTTCACCGTATGTGAGTGAACCCCAGGCTCCGTACGTGTTCGGGGTCTGCGGGTCTACAATCGAGTCAGTTGTCGTGGACGTCAGAGAGACAGAGTTCGGAGGGTCTGTGTTACGGACTCGTTCATTCGAGAAGAAGCCGTGCGTACCCATTGAATGGTTCTGCTCACAGAAACGTAGGACGCGGCCATCATGACCAACAATCTGACCGCCGAGAAGAAAAGTAGCATTGTTGACTACTCCTGTTTCTTCGTATGTGCCGTCGACAGCTACGGCGTTCGGGTCAGGCCACACTTCGTAGAACATCGTGGAGCCATTCGTGTGAGGCTCACCAGACGTCCATTCGTAGAAGAGTTCTGGCCCGCCAGGTGTCGAGAAACCGGCGCGCTGCCCACGAGAGAGGAAGCGAGTGATACCGCGTGGAGGACCGGCCGTTGCCCCGGCCCCAACATGAGTCTTGACGTTGACACCGTTACGGAAGACACGAAGTGCATCCTTCGGGGTGCTGTTGACAACATGAACGAACTGGAAGAGGTCGTCAGCAGCTATACCGCCCGACTGTGTGGGAACTGCGATAAAACCTGCGGTATCTTCGTAGGTGTCGCCGGCGACCATTGTGATGAGGCCAGGGTTCGGCACGGAGATAGGGTACGGGAGTGGTACCAGCTTGCCGTTGTTGTTGGCGTAGTAGCCCTTCGTGAAGATGTTGTGGTTGGTGCCGTAGCGGAGGCTGGACATTGCCATACCGGGCTTGACGGCCTCTTGTGAAGGGCGAGGGTGACCGGCGCCGATCGGACCAGACGGTGTGATGACGCGATAGTCGTTGACAACTCCTGGCGAGAAGTCATTGATCGTAATGTACTCGATCTTATCGCTGCGCATCGAGGTACCGCTCTGTGTATGCTCGGGCGATAGTTAGACTGTGAAGTCGGGCTTCAGTCTCAAGTATTTCCGTTGTGATTGTAGCGGCCGCATAACTCGCGGTACGATCCCGAGTCTGTATGGAAGCGTTAGGATCACGTTGCCACACCTCCGCCTTCTTATCAAGTTCCTGGGAACGAAGAAAGCCGAGTGTTTCGTGACACTCGGCCAACTCCTTCATTATTTCGTAGTAGTCGGCAAAGGACGGGTACTCTACGATTGACTCGCCCATCCCCACAGCATGACTCCCGCAGACGCATTGCCCGCACCGAACGATGGAAGTGCCAGCGAGACTTGCGTATTCGGCACTCCTTGTAGCGGAGGATCGAACTGCAAGAAGAACTGGAACGCTCCCGTGTTCGCGCCCGCAGGCACGTTGACCTGAAATAGTTGGTTACCGCCGATGATGCCAGCAAGAGTCGCCGTTACTACTGTCGCTGCTGTTGCACCCGACCCGTAGATGGTGAGACCCGCAAGCCATACTGTCTGCCCTGTGGGGGGCGTCAGAATAGCCGTATTCGCCTGTGCCGCACCTGCCGCCGCGCTCACTAGGTTGCACGCCGCTATATTTGTCTGAGGCATTATCTACCCACGATGAGTTTGACTACTTGGACGACCGCCACTACGCCAACGAAGATATCCAACCAGTTAGCTTGGCCGTGATTCATTCGTCCTCGTCTATGGTCGGGATTCCGTCATGAGCCCAAGGTGATTGTGTCTCGTCTGCCGTGGAGTCATCCGTGGGAATCTCGGAGGGGACGTCCGGTGCAGTATCCAAGGCGACGGTTGTGAGACTCTGAGGGATCGCATCTGCATCCAGTCCTGCCACTTCAAGTAGACGATTGATAACCTGCTGCTGCCGCTCGACCGTCTTCTGCAACACTGTCTGCTGCTCAATGGTCGGATTCGCCGGCGCCGTGTGGTTACCAAGCGGGTCTTCGACTACCGTGTAGAGCTTCTCACCGCTCTCCATATCGAAGAACTCAAGGTGCGGAATATCTTCCCAGGTGTTCGTTCCACCGTTACCGATACCCCAAATGTTGCTTACCTTGATCCGTTCTGACTCACGGGGCTGAATGACGCCTTGCTCGCCGTTTGTCGCACGGAAGACTTGGTGTGATCCATTCGTTGATCGAGGGTCACCGAAGCCGTTTATCATGTTCAGATACGGAACTGTGCGTGTCGAACCGGCGGGATAGTCTCGCCCGTCCCACTGAATGTTCTTCTCTGTGTTGTTCCGAACCTGAACGAACTCGTTCGTCCAATCACTCATGAGCCCTACTCCTTATGCACGTGCGATCATTGTTCTGATCGTATTCAGAGAGTCACGGTTACCGAGTGGTTCCAACGTGATCCCGAATACGGTACCGATATCTGTGAGTGCCGCACCGCCTGCTGCAAGTCTACCTGCCATCCCCCGTGTTGTGGAGGTGTTCACCATATCGGCAAAGACGAATGGCAACGCGTTACCGACTTGCACCCGAGCTACTCCGCCAACTGCTACGAAGCACACTGAGTTCAGCGGGTACGACACCTGTGTATTCGTGAACGAGTCACCTGTTGAGATAGGCCCGAGTACAGACGGGTCTTTGCTGTTGGGAATCGTCTTGATAGCGCCACCCGCACCTGCTGGCGCCGTAGGCATGTTAGTTGCCGAACGGTCGATGACGACAACATCTCCCTGGTGCAAGGTCAACGACGTGTCATCGTTGTTCCAGCATTGTAGGAGAAGTTGTTCGCCAACGTTGTCGGCACCGATTTCGCCGGCGCGTGCAGGGGTCGCTGTGTACCCCCACACGCCCAACGGCGGAGTGATGAACTTTGCAGGCATGTTAGCTCGGTCGTAGAAGTGCGCGCAGTGTGTTCGCTGCGTCCTTTGCTTCCAGCGCCGTACCGATCGTGGCGCCGACATTCGCCGCCGGTGTCGGGAATGCGGCACCTGTAGCCGCACCACCTGTCGCCGACGAGATGAGCGTGTTACCCGCTGCCACCGCGTTACCCGCAGCATTGACACGAGCGTTGCCCATGACAGCTACGAAGCACACGTTACCGATCGGGATTGTCGGCTGACCGGCCGTGGGTGACGGGTCACCACTTGTCGAGATAACTCCGAGCACCTTCGCGTCCGGTGTCGTCGTAGTGGTTGTGACCGCACCCGTGATTGACGCCTGCGCTGCGGGCATCTGACCAACAGAGTTGTCCACCACTACCAAGTCACCGTGCGATCGAGCCGCAGCGGAGTTATTGAAGCACTCCAACAAGAGTTGTTCCGCCTGACCGGCATTCGTTAGTCCCCAAATCGGGAGCGGAGGTGTAATGAACTTTGCAGGCATGGTGTTCCTTTACTGGATGCCGAGCATCTTCAGTTGACGGGCACAGTTCGTGAAGACCAAGTTACCTGCCCACAGGATCAGCGACGTCATCGCGTCCTGGTTGATCGGCTCACGGAAATCCTTCATGCTGAAGTCAGCACGAGGGTTCACGTACAGGTACATATAGTCTTCGTTCAGGAAGTAGAACGCACCCGGCGAGTTCGCCACGGCCGTAGCCGTCACGTTGTTACCGGGGATGTGCGGGTCCACTACGATCGGCACGTTGTTGAACAGCAGGTTCGTGAATCCCGCTTGCGCTAGGATTTCATCCGCTGCCGAAGGCTGAACAGGGAACGCCTGGTTCGCTACCGGCAATGCCCAATAGCTGTTGTACCGCACTTGGTCAGTGACGATAATCGTTGGGTGCCGAGCGCCCATCGTCGCCAAACCGAACGCTGCCTGCATCGCACCCAATGTCAGGGCGAAGAACGTACCACCACCGGGGCTGCTGATCTGACCCTTCCACCACGAGTTCGATCCACGAGCAAGACCACCGTAGGTCGCACCGTTTGTGCCGTTGAAGGTCGTACCACCGAAGGTGTGTGTACCATCATCGACCGCTACATCGATACCGTCGATCTGCTTCGTGTTCGTACCCACAGACCAGACACCCTTGCCGATAATGTCGGCGAGTTCTGTCTGCGCGTTCTCGAAGTAGAACGACAGGAAGTTCACGATCGCCTCAGGCGAATCCGCACGGATCAACGAGAGGCCATCGACCGTCACAGGCACGTACGCCTGCTTCCAGTCCCATGCACCGTTCTTCACGGTGTCGTTGGGGCTCACGTCGAGAATGTCGAAGCCTTGGTACGCACCACCGTTGATGAACTGCTGGAACACCAACGGGACTTCGATTTGGAGTCCGCCTTGGAGAATCTTCTTGTTACGAGCATTGAGCCGGAAGAACATCACGTTCGACTGGTAAATGTTGTCTACCAGCGTCGGCATGATGTACCGGCGGGAAATCGAGTTGATTTCGTTTGTACCGATAGGAGTTGCCATTTACCTATTCCTCTTGACCGCCGAGACCAGCGACTTCACGGATCATTGCTTCTCTTCGTTCTTGCTGATTCATCTTACGAGGGTCGGTGTTTTGAGGTACAGACCCGCCACCGCCCCCGGAGACACCGGCAAGCCGCTGCTTCCGTTGGGTGGACTTCGCACGTTCTGCCACCTGACCATGCAATGCCTTTTCTCGCATTTCAGGCAGGTACCAGTACGCGATCTCAAGTGCTCGCCCGATCGCTTGTCCACGATCACGAGGGCCAGCTTCGCCCGTAATAGGGTCGATGCCCGTCAACAGCTTCGGCAGCACTTCCAGATTCGTTGCGGTCTGAGTGACCTTCTGCATTTCCTCGTTGCTGAGGCTGTGCTCTTGCTGGAAGCGCGCCGTCTGCGTGTCGATGAGGACACGGAACTCTTCGCGTTCCCGATCTACCGAGACATTCTGTAGCTGGTCAAGACGCTGCTGCATCTCGCCGAGACGCGTGTTCTGTGCCGTGTACGCGTCGTAAATAGCCTTGAATGCGGGATCGTCGCGATATTCTTCGGGGATATCGAGAGAGACGGGAGTGGGCTCTTGTACTACCGTCTCCCCCGCCGGCGCATTGATGATATCCTGAATCTTCCCAACTAGATCAGGACGACCCTTCAGCAATGCGTCGAACTGGTAGAACGAAAGCGCTTGGTCGCGTGAGATGGCGACACCTGGCGCTACCTCAAAGATATTGGAAGGCGGGGAGTCAACGGGCGGGATTTCCTCCCCGCCTTCCTCAACCTGACCTTCGTCTTCTACACCTTCTGATTCGCCTTCATCCGGTGTAGGATCAGGTTCCCCCGTAGTCGAATCTGCAAAGGGATCGCCGAGCCGTTCCTGAATGTATGCCTGAAGGTCGTCGTCGAGTTCTACTTCATCCGCCACTTGGAGCCCCTGCCATTCGTCTCATCTCATCCGGATTGGGCATACCGCCTGGGCCTACTGTCCCAGGTCCGCCCATCTGATCTTGCTGCATTCCTTGTTGCGCTGTGCCCGCTAGACCCATCGGCCCACCAGGACGACCGGGAGGACCGCCTCCGCCGGGACCACCTGGGCCACCGGGCGGGGCGCCTCCCGCTATCGCTTGCGCTGTCGCTTGCTTGACTTTTCCTACGATCGCTTGTTGGAGAGCCTGTAGGAACTGTACGTCAGCATCAGGCGCGATCATCAACGACCCAAGTTCGCCAAGGATTGACTGTAACCCTTGGGTCATCGACGGCGGGCCTTGCTGCTGCGGGGGCATCAGTAACGCTTACCCTTCCGCGCCGAATGACGCTGCGCCGTACCGCCGAGCTTGCGGGCCATCTTCTTGCCGAGGGTCCGTTGATTCTCAATCTCAGGCATCACGCACGCTTCGTTGGGTATCGGACATTACCGCTGCCGTTGCGCTTGAATCCACTGAATGAACGATTCCGTAGGCTCCTGGTCTTCCGTATCCCTTGGCGCATATTCGTACCCGAGGGAGCTTTACGGATATTCCCGAAGCCGCCGAAGCCGCCGGTGAATCCACTCATTACGGCTTGACGTCCTTCGCAGCGTCGCCGGCCTTGCCGTAACGCTCGACGGCGTAGTTCGCGCCATACGCATCCTTGACCGTGTGGCCCATGCGCATGAACTGGTTCGTGCCCTTCTTGAAGTTACCTTGCTGCGGCATCAGTGATTACGTCCTTTCTTACCACGGAAGCTCGCCTTACGTTGCATGGTACGACCGGCTGCAACGCGCTGAGAGGCTCCCTTACGCCGGAACGGCGTATGCTTACCACCGTATCGTGCCATATCACTTCCTCTTACGTTTACGGACTACTCCGGTACGAAACCTCGCAGGAGGCACTATGACCTCTTGCTCGACTTCTTGTGCTTACGGCCCTGGTGATGCCCGAGGACGTGCATCCCGGCAGCACGGATCTTTGCGGGCTGTGCCATCAGTACCTCTTGGATCGTTTGCTCTTGCGCTTGTTAGATGATCGACCTGCGAGATTCAGAGACATTTCCCATCCTTGCGGAAGGGCAGTTTTGCGTCATGCCCAGGACCGGCCGATGGTGTTCCGCCTTGTTGTTACTTCCGCTTGTGGTGACGACCGCGCCGACGCGCCATTCACAACACCCCCTTTGCGAAGTATTGGAGCAACGCTGACACCGTCTAACGCTCTCCTAGTATTTTCCGACTGAGCCTTGACCGGGATCGTATTCATCCCAATCATCGTGCGTCTGATCTAGCGGGTATTTCTGTCCCGCATAGCATTCGCCGAAATCTGCATGGCACCAATCAAGATCGTTGTCTCGATCGAGTCGCGCCATCCGCTCACCGGAATCGGTTGAGGGATTGATCGAAATACGACCACCTGAGCCTTGTCGTTGGATGGACCCGTCAGGGCCGCCTTTCCAACCTGAGGGCTTGGGGTAAGCACGTTCCGCCATTGGGAGAATCCTTTCAAGAGTACGGCGCGAGGTCAACGGGAATATTCGTTATCCCTTGGTCTGCTTTTGCGAACGCTGGCGCATACCTGGGCCTCCGCCGAGCAGACCCTTCTGCATCTTGTCGTACTTACGAGTGAGCAGTTCCTTGATATGCGGATACTGGTGTGCTTCAAGGACCGCTTGATCGTCGATGATGCCCATTGCGAAGAGTTTGTCAGCTTCTTGGATACGAGCACCACGAGAAGTTGGAGTAGAAGAACCTGCACGAACTTGGCAGATGTACTTTAGTGGCGACAGATCACGGTCGTCTTCAGTGTCAGGAACCATGAAGTGATTCCGGAAGAAGACACCAGCCGTCTTCTCTCCATCAGGGCCGACGATCGCCATGATCCGCTTCTGATCGAAGTTGTCGATGATGATATCGGCGAGCTTGTGCATCGAAGCTTCAAGCGACCGTTCAAGGTTACTAATAGATGAACGGATACGAACGAAGGCTGCCTCTTGGACAGATGAGATGACACCTTCCGCATTACGCTGGTTCGGTGTATGGCCCTTTGTGAGTGCGGATAGTCCGGAGGTGTTCTCGATTCGCTGAATCCAGAACTGGACGAGGTCAAGGATGGTGGACGGCATCTCGGGCGGGCGAAGCCAGTCAGGCTTGTTCTGCATCGCCTGGACGCCACTGATTGTCAATCGTTGACCCGGCTTGTTGATAATCGGGACACGAGACGTACCAGCGTTCGCCGGCTCCATGAAGATCGGGTTGCCGATCAACTCCGCATTCTGTTGGAGCATGGCGAGAAGACGATTGATGTAGATTTGAGGGTAGGCGAGGTGATCGACAAGCGACACTCCGTAAAACTCACCCACATCATCGAACTTGATGAACTCGTACGGATGCTCACCGTGGGACCATAGATCATCGGCAAACTCGTCCATGAGAATCTCGCCTTTAGCCATGACGACGATTCTCCACCGGGACGTAACGTGCTTCTGTTCTTCAGGCCGGTCACGACTCGGCATATCGCTAAAGTCGTCATACCATACTTCGTTCTCTCGTAGCCAGAACTCGTAGACTACGATCCCTTTGTCAGCTTCCATGCCTTTCGGTCGAGTGGGTCGTCCGTATCTTCCGATGACACTCGCACCCAAACTCCCGATCGTGCCGGAACCAGGAATCGCGCCAGCATTCGCCATAGGAGTGCGAGACTGGTCCGTAAGAACTTGCGGACGCTCGTCGATCGCAACATCGGCTCCCATGCCGTGTGCTTCCAGAACAATCCGTGATTCTGGATATCGCCGTTCGATTTCATCGAGGCTCATGTAGCGGGCCTCAATGCAGAACTGAAGGTCATCCTTGCAAGTGGCCGTTGGGTCGGGATAAAAATGCCAGGGGTCAATACGATACATCATCGCATTGCCCATACCGCCGGCGCGTTCACCATCCCAAATGTTCTTCAGGATGCCGATGCCGAATGTGCCCGCATCCCATAGCGCCTGCTTGATTTCCTCTTTGTATCCTTCTACGAGGAAGTTCGTGTAGAGGACGGCAGAGAGGTCGTTGCATAGACCTGACTGGAAATCGTAGTAGTCGCTGTGTGGGTCCGCGCTCGGGATACAATCGACGGAGATGTTGTTATCCATCACCCAGGCGACGTATCCGGACATTACAGGAAAGATTTCCGACGACCGAGGTGAAGGTTGCCACGATTGGATTCCTGTCGTGTTCATCTGATTATGGACGAGACGCAGGTTCCTGGCCCAGTTTGTGGTACGTCCACGTCGTGTATCCCGAGCGCGAATAAAAAGCTGACGCAGCCTATTGATAAGTTCAAGGTCGCTATCAGCGTAGAGAGCAGTTGTCATTTCCGTTTTCCTGACCGGGACTTCTTCCGCTTATGGTACGGTAGTCCTTTGTTACGGGCCTTGAACTTCCGTTTGCCGGGAGTGGAATGCTCGCCGTGTGACCACTTCTCCGCTATATCAGGATGCTTCATCCACATATAGCGACGTTGGGCCTCAGATTGGAACGGCATCTCGCTCCTAGATATAGATGATTGTCCAGTCCCAATTGGCGAGACTAGGTGTGAAGCCGAAGCTTGGCGATGCTCCGCCTGGTCCGACACACGGGAAAAGACACGGTCCCGCACAACGAGTACCTGTCTCTCCGATATTGCCACCGTCCATCTGGTATGTACCAGGATAGTTCGGGTTCGGGATAATCATGACGTACGTGTACGTTCCTGCTACTGGTCCGAAGATCGCAGTATGGGCGGCAGTCGGAATAACGAAGTGTGACACGAACCCAAGCGGGTTAGAACATACTGCTGTCATGAATACCTGCTCAAACGACATATCGTTCTCGCCGATATTCGGAGCGCCTCGTACTTGAAGACTTACAGGGATCGGCATTTAGAACCACATCACCGTGAACTTTTGATCTACGCCCGCTGCGAGACCAATGCCAATGCCTGTGAGTCCGAGTGTTTGATTCAGACCGATCGCGCAAGGGAGCGCCGCTGCGCATCGTAGACCGATATCGCCACCTGCTCCTTTGATCTGATACTCCTGCGTGTTCGTTGTTGGCGGGATGACGATTACGAGACTACAGATATTCGGACCGCCGGGACCAACAAACGTCATATTGTTCTGAGCGATCGTGTATACTGCTGAGACGCCGAGCGGATTCGCAAGAATCTGATTGGAGTATGTACCTAACCATTGCTGTAGCGCCCACTGAGTATTGACTCGCATTGACGAGCCATTCTGAGTGAGGAAGTCGTTCGGCGATTGACATTGGACAATACCTATAACCGGACCCATTACTGCCGTCATATGATTATTGTCCTCTTGTCGTTGATCTTGTTGTAGATACGACCGTACTTCTCAATGGATTCGCCCTTTACCTTGTCATCGTTGGCAGTTGACTCGTGGTAGGCTTTTGCTTCGGATGGATAGATGGGGGCGAACTTCTGATCGTATCCGAGGCGCTCTGACATTCGGCGCTGTCCTTCGTGGAGTTTTCGCTCGAAGTCTTTGCTTCCGGTGACATACTGCCCAACCGTTGGGTTATAGACGGGTGTGCTAAGAGCGATGGGCGTTGTGTTAGGTACAGACACAGCCCTCGTGAGATGACCCCCGCATTCGCAAGTGCTATGAGGGAGTTCCTCTCCGACTCTGGTAAAGGCTTGCGACTCACAATATCCCCCACATTGGTCGCAAAGATACTCATAGAACATTGGTCGTCTCCGAGTCTAGCCATTCTTGATCGATAATCGAGTGGAATGTTGTACGCTGATCGCTGTCATCTACGAAGGGGCCTTCAACACGAGAAGCAGTTACGGCGATAGCAAGTGACATGACGGCGTCATCATGAACGTCAGGATTGGAGTTACCCCAATCTCCGTTAGGACGAACAACGTAATCCCGTAGCTGGTCATACGTTTTGATATCATGAATCCGAAGGGATCGGTCGATGACCATACGAGAAAGGGTTCCAATCGCCCATGCTTTTCGTTGCCAGTTGGACGACCAGCCAAAAGCGGAAAACCCCTTCGGAACACGGTCAGGATTGCGGTGCATCCAGATATTTGGATAGCCACGGTTGATGATCGTGGCAATAGCAGCTTGACCACCGCCTTCCACCTCAGGGCAGAGAGTCGCGTGGTTATAGAACTTGCCGACGCGGATCATCTCATCACCGAACGACATTGGGTCGATGCGTCCGTGCCATACCGCAACTTGCTCAAAGGTTTTGCGGTTGATAACTTGAATGCAGGCAGGATCGCCTTGTACTGACATTGAAGGGTCGCCAGATACAAAGTAACGATCTTGACGTTGATCGCCAGGTTTGGGCGCCTTGAAGATGGTGAAGTTGCCCGAGGGGTCGTTAACGAACTTGACCCGGCCGGTCGGCAGGTCGTGGAGGAAGCCCCTGAAGCCCCTCTCTTCCTCGTAGCACTCACGGAGCCGGGTGTAGGAGAAGATGGGCCGCCCGGTCGTGATGAAGGCTTCAGCGGGCGTAGAGGGGTACTCCTGCATGAAGTAGTCGAGGTCGCCATTGGCCCGGTTCGTGATCGCCCATCGGCGCCAATGAAGATTCTCAAACGTCGCGCCAAGTTTCAGTAGCTCTCGCTCGTCGGCGTCAAGCTCTGACTTTATGTTCAGCGACGTTGGCTGTGCGTACTCGGGGTGCTTATACCACGGGAAGAAGAGTGGAAGATATTCCGACTCTCCGTGTTCTGCCTCTTGCCAAGTACGATGGAACCAGTTTCCGACTCCGTTAGCCGTAGACTCCAAGACAACGATTGTTCCATGTTTGTTCGGTATAGTCTGATTGAGCCCCACCATAAGAGTTTCGGGGTCGTTGTAAAATGCGCACTCACTTGCATGGACGGCGTGAAGCGTACTACCTCGTCCACTTGCAACGTTTTTGGCCGTAGCAACCTTGATGTGAGATCGAGTCTCCACCCAAGAAAGTTCACGGCGAGTCGCATACTTCAGGGTGTAGTAGGGACGGAACGGCCAGGTGTCCCAATACATCTTTGTTTTCTCGAAGAGTCCACCGCTTGCCTCAGATTCATGGGCGATAACGAGTCCATTAGTTCCGTGATGGATAAAGGACCAGTTGAATATGACGGCTTCGGTCGCTGTACTGATACCAAGCTGTCGGGCCTTGAGTACAATGATTCTAACGGGTTTGCCGTCATTGTATTGATCCTCGATAGCGGAACAGAAATCTCGTTGTGCCCAGGCGAACGGGTCGCCGATGGGGAACTTCTCAGTCGTCAGCCCCTTCGTCTGAATAGTCAACTCTTGGAGTAAGGGCTGCAATCGGAGCGGCATCTACGGGCTCTACTTCTCGCATGGCCTCAAAGAGACGATCGACGGCCAACTTAGCTTCTTTGTCGTGGGTTGTAAAGTCTTTCCCGAGTGAGCGGGTACTGGCATTGAGCAGGGTCCGCATGACCATCATTTTCTGCTCTGCTAGTCCGTACTTCATCATGAACTCTGCCCAATCCAGGGCATCGTTGACTAACTCACGGACTCTCTCCGCTAATGCCTGATCGACATTCACAACTTCCGTGATTGTCTCTTTTATGATGAACTCAACGCTCTGTTCCATCGAACTTCTCGATCGTGATACGTAGTGGGACTCGCATTGCCTTCCCTAGCTCTGCGAATACTCCCCGATGTTCTGCCGCAACAGTAAAAGCGACCTCACAGTTACCGTGATTGTCGTATTTTACGCTGCCGCGCTTGATCCACCCAGGGAATACGGCCTTGTCGAACTCCAAATCCGCTACGGCTCTGGCAATTCGTTCGGCGGTAGCAACTCTTCGGGTATCTGCCCACCCGGCGGCCCCCAACCCCCCGTCATTGGTACCTTCCCCATCGAGTTCATCCATTCGTCTAACTCCACTTCAGGCATGTATTCAGCAGAATGTTCCACTTCCCGTGGTTCCACAACGGGAATATTTGCGGGTACCGTAAGTTTTTGTACGATATCCAGTAGGGAATCGCGAACTTTGTCGTCAGTTTTGCGATTTCCGGCTACTACCCAAGCTAAAACGGCCAATGATACGACACAAACTATCCCTAATACAATGGTTCCCATAGTAGAATGGTACCATACGGTGCCGTTTTTGTAAACGATCTCCGAAAACAGGCA
>Ga0126381_100001814_pt1 | contig 22912 bp, 21 predicted proteins | sample PanSoiMetPlot_28_FD_96465 | JGI IMG/M metagenome (GOLD analysis project Ga0126381, IMG submission 96465) | Tropical forest soil microbial communities from Panama - MetaG Plot_28 | ecosystem: Environmental > Terrestrial > Soil > Tropical forest > Bulk soil | place: Panama | collected 2016-02-17 | reverse complement strand
GTCCCGGACGTCGCGGAGCACCGTTTGGTGCCAGGCTGCGCCCGGGACAGTTGGCGCGGTCGAGCCGCCGAGAGTCAGGAGGCGTCCTCGGGCGGGTCACAGTATCTGACGCGATCCATGATGCCGTCGGCGAGGGCAACCCGATAGAGAGTCTCAGCAAAACGCCTATCCTCGATCAGGTCCTCGACCTCCTTCATCTTGCTCAGCCCGCGCGGCAGCTCGCAATAGAGGTCCTCGATTAGAGCAATGTCGAATGGCACCTCAACGCCGGCCGTCATCGAGAACTGGTCGGGCGCAAAGAGTCTGGTTGCTATCACGGCCCCCTGCGCCAAGGAGGCTTCGAGTCCGAGGTCGACCAGCCAGACATCGGAGCGGCGGATCAGGTCGGTGGCAATCAGGCCGGCCGCCGGGTGACGCCGCTCGACGGCGAGGATCGCAAAGCGCGCCTCGCGCATCGCCTCGAGCACGAGCACGTCGTCAGAGCGCGGCGGGAATCGCGCCGAGCTGGCATAGCGATCGATCGCGCGCAAGCGCCCGGGCGGCGCCGTGTGGATGACGAGGTCGTAGACGTAGTACATCTCGTCCATGTCGTGGAGGATCAGCGTCTTGCCTTGCGCCAAGCCCAATCGACGCGCCTGCTGCAGCATGGCGTCGGGTGCGACGAGATCGAGAGCCTCGTGATGATGCCTCTTGCTGATCTCGCGCAGCTGGTGATACCGAGCCAGAACGGTGCTGCGAGCCAGCGCTGGATTATCGTTGGCGAACGGATTGTTCTCGCGCGGAACGGCGGTAACGGCCATACGGCACTCCAGCTGTCTGCAGGGCAGTCGCGCGGTTCTGCCGCGTCCGCCGAGTCTGCCTAGCCCGGTCGCCCGATTCGCGGAACGCAGGAGCTGCCGCGGTCCACAGGTTCGTCATTCGCGCCCAGGCGGGTCCTTGCGCAGGGGACGGCGGCATGCGGTATCCTCAGCCGCCATGTCACTAATATCCGACTCGATGCGCGCCGAGCTCGGTGCCGTCTACGCGGCGGCGGATCGTCACTATCACGGCCTCGCGCATATCGAGGCGTTGCTGCGTCTCGCCGACGTGCATGCCATGACCATCGGCGACCACGATGCGGTCGAGGCCGCGATCTGGTTCCATGATGCCGTCTACGATACGCGGCGTAGCGACAATGAAGAGAAGAGCGCTCAGCTTGCGGCTGGGCGGCTTGCCGGCATCGCGGCGCCCGATCGCCTCGCACGCATCGCCGCAATGATCCGAGCGACCGCGAATCATGCCGTACCGGATTTCGGCGAAGGCACACCTGAGAGCGCCGCCCAAGACTGCGCGCTGTTCCTCGACTTCGATCTCGCAGTCCTGGGCAGCCCGGCGGCGGAATTCGCCAACTACGAAGCGGCGGTGCGGCGGGAATACGCCTGGGTCAGCGAGCGGCTATGGATCGCCGGCCGCCGCGCCGTCCTGGAACATTTTCTTGCACGGCCCGCGATCTACGCGACGGCGCAGTTCCGCGCGAGCCATGAGGCGGCGGCGCGGCGCAATCTCACCGAGGCGCTAGCGCTATTCGAGCATTGAGCGGGCCACCAAGCTCTGTCAGTCCGCCGGCCGCCGCGCTTTCCGCTCTGATCTTTCGCATGTAGTGGCGATGCGCCTTGGCGCGGTTGCCGCAGGAGCTCATCGACGCCGCAAGCTGCTCGGCGGCCGCGCAGCGACAGCGCGTTCAGCGTGAAGGTCGGGTTGGCGGAGCTTTCGATCGGAAAGATGCCGCAGCCGGCGAGGTAGAGGTTCGCGATCTCGTGGGACTGGCCATAGCTGTTGATTTCTCCGCGCTCGTGCCCATGATCGTGCCGCCGAGGAGATGCTGCGCCGCGGCAGCCAGCAACCCATCTTGCCGACGGGGCTGGAAAAGAGCATTCTTGGCGCCAAAGACGCGGCGACAATGCCGGCACATTGGGAGGCGCCCTCATGAAGACCTTGGCAATCTCGGCGATCGCTCTGTCGACGGTTCTCGGCTTCGCCAACGGGGCACAGGCCCAGCAGGCAAAGCTGTTCTTCGAAGGCGACATCGTGCGCCACGCGCTGCCGGAGCAGGTCGGGCCGTTCTGCGTGCTCGCCAACCAGTTCAAGCGCAAGGAGGCGGTCGCCTGGCGCATCCGGGTGCTGCAGCCCTCCGGTGCGGTCGCTGACAACATGGTGCTCAAGAGCGTGGTGGTGCGGCTCGGCAACGGGCAGACCCTGCCGGCCCATTTCGGTGGCCACGGCCAGCCGCCGACTGATCATTTCTGGTCGCTGCATTGGGAGATTCCGGCGGACTTCCCGACCGGGTCGCTCGGCTACAAGGTCATCGCCACCATGATGGATGACTCGACCGTGACCTGGGAGCCGTTCAATCGCGCCACGACCCAGCTCATGATCATCGCCGGCGAGCCGGCCATGAAGGCGGCGACGACGCAGCAATAAATCGTAATGGAGGTTGCCATGACGATCAGCACCGGCCGCCAGGCCGGGCTACTGGCGTTTGCGCTCGTGTGGCTTGCGGGCGCCGCGTCCGCCGCTCCGCTCGCCTCCGCGCTCGGCCCGCAGGTACCGATCGCCGAGCCGCAAGAGGGATTCATCGGCACGATGAACGTAGCTCCGGAAAATGGACCCGCCGGGACTCAGCTCACCGTGACGGCCGAGAAGCTGCCGCCCAATCAGGAGTTCGAGCTCATCTGGCGGACCGTCAAGGGCCACTGGAAGGTCGCCGATGCGGAATATCACGGCCGCGAATATGAGCCAGTCGCCTACGAGATCGCCAAGGTCAGGTCCGATCAGACCGGGCGGCTCACGGCGGAGTTCGTGGCGCCGGAGGATTTCGGCTTCGGTCACGACATCGTGCTGCAGCAGCCCAATCGTATGTTCACGCAAGTGGGCTTCTCGCTCGACATGAGCATCAATATTACGCCGGAGAGCGGGCCGGTCGGCACGCCGATCACGGTCGTGGTCAAGGGCATCGGCTGGCGCTCGCTGTTCAACTCGTGGGACCTGCTCTACGACAATCATTTCACCGGCTGGATGTCGGCGGTGACGACGAGCGGCTCGGCGACCTTCACCATCCCGGCGAGCGGCCGACCCGGCGTGCATGTGCTCGAGGTGCTGCACGGCGAGCTCACCTTCCCGTACCGCAACATGCAGCAGAATCCAGAGCCCGATCGGCCGCGCTGGGCGATCCCGTTCCGCATCACCGCGGGCGCGCCGGTGCTGCCGCCGGCAGCCCCCGAGCAAGCGCAAAAGATCGTCCGCAACCTGCCGCCGCCCGGTGCGCTCGTGGTCACGCCGGCATTCTCCGGCATCGAGGAGAGCGTGGTGGTGCGCGGGGCGGGCTTTGCGCCGGGCAAGACCTATGCGCTCAACTGGACGCATGTGGTCGGCAACCGGATGACTGGCCAGGGCTGGGAGGAAGGCTCGCGGGTGATCGCACAGGCGACCGCCGACAGCTCAGGCCAGGGGGAGTTCAGCTTCAAGGTGCCCGACGATCTCGGCGGCGTGCATGGCCTGTGGGTCGACATGGGCGGCGGCGTCAAGCAGACCGGAACATACTGGATCAAGGCCACCGCGCTGCCGATCGACGTGGGCCATGGGCCCGCCGGCACGACCTTTCGCCTGCATCTCAAGGGCGTCGGCTGGAGCGAGACCGCCAACATCTATCATGTGGTCTACGACAACGACTACATCGGCTATGCCTGTGCCTTCAATAGCCAGGGCGACGTCGAGCTGATCATGAAGGCGACCGGCGAGCCCGGCTGGCATTTCATCGATCTCTATCCCGGCATCTACAAGGGTACCGAGACGCGTCCCAACAACATCCGCATCCCCCAGCTCACCTACGCGCAGGACCACCCGGGCGAGGACCTGCCGGCATTCCACTATGCGTTCGAGGTAACGGCGGACACGGCGGCAGCGGCGGATCGTTAGGGCCGCGAGGACCTCGCACTCCTTCTCCCCGCACGAAGTCGGGCTTGCCCGACTTCGCTACTAAACATGACTGAAGTCGGATATATCCGACTTCAGCTGGAGAAGGTTGGAGGGGGCCCGGGCGTTAGCGATACCGAAATGCAAGCGCCCCCCTGACCCCACCCTCTCCGCTGCAGGGGAGAGGGTGCACACACCGTTCTTACCTAACCCTTATCGTGCCAGTGCCTCTCCAAATTTCGGGCCTACAGCAAGCGCACCCAGTTTGTCCGAGCCATTGCTCGCTGCTTCGTCGCTGCCCCGGCCGGCGCTGCAGGCTTCCAACATCGAGGTTGCCACTACCATCGACGTTCGACCGCGTGATGTTTCTCCGGGAATTCAACGCCGCCGCGCCCGCCTTCGCACTTGGCGGAGGGCGCCAAGCCACAATAACGCCATATGCCCCGCCTCGCGGCAGGGCATGGCTCGTGCGTCAACAAGCAGTGAAGCTTACTGCGTCTGTTGCTGGCCGCCGCCGGGCGCGTCGTTGACCGGCTCGCGGTTGGCGTTGCCGATCACGGCTCCGTCCGGAAGCGTGACCTGCATGAACTGGCCGCCGTGGGTTCCGTCCTTCAGCGGATGTATCACGAGCTTGATCGGCATGCCGGGCGTCAGGGTCTTGGGCTTCCAGCCCTGCCGCACCAGGCCGCTCGGGCCGTTCATCTCGATGGCCCAGGGTTCCTGCGCGCCCTGCTCGCCGGCGACGGTGAGCATGATCCAGGCATGCGGGTTGGTCCACTGGAACTCCTTGACGATGCCTTCGATCTCCATCTTCTTTTCGGCATCGAACATCGCGAAGGAGTGATGGGCGAAAGCAGGGCTCGCAAACATGGCAACGGCGATGCCCGCGAGACTGAGAGCTTTGAATTTCATGGGCGTCTCCAGCAGCTTTGTGATTTCAGCAGCTTTGTGATTTCTTGACCGATTCATTCGCGATCGACCTGCATGCTAGTTTTTCATAGCTCGCGGCGAGAGTAAAGCGTGCTGTGACCCCCTGCGCGACCAAAAGGTGAACCTCGCCGCAGCGCCGCCGGCGCTCACAGCGCACGCTTTTTTCCTCCGAAGCATCATGCTAGCCTTGAGACAAAGACCGTCGCCCAAGGCCGGCTCGGATCGGCCCGCGGCGGCGAAAAACAATAAGCAGCAGGCTCTTCGGTCATCTGAAGTCTTTGGGAGGAAAGCATGGAAGACCTTCGGGTTTTTGCGCGCGGGCGGGCGACCTTGGTGGCCGCGCTTGCGGTAACGGCAACGGCGCTGTCGGGCACGGCTTTTGCGGCGGATGCCCCGGATATTTCCGGCATCTACCAGGTAACCCAGTATAACGCGAAGATCGCGCTCGTCGGCGGCGGCGAGCTGCCGCTCACGGACGCCGGCAAGGCCGCCTACGCCAAGAACATGGCCGGCCTCAAGGACGGCTCGCTCACCGACAACGCGCGCAAGTTCTGCGTGCCCGACGGGCTGCCGCGCGTGCTCGCCAATCCATATCCCTTCGAGATCATCCAGGCGCCGCCGGGGCAGGTCACTATCATCTATGAGCTCAGCCACCAGGTGCGCATGATCGCAATGGACAAGCCGCTGCCGAGCGAGGAGGACCTGCTGGTGCTGCCGTTCTTCAACGGCCATTCCGCCGGCAAATTCGAGGGTGACACGCTGGTGGTGGAATCGGCGGGCTTCAAGGAGAACACCTTCCTCGATGCGACCGGCGCGCCGCACACCGACGAGCTGCGCACTGTCGAGCGCATCCGCAAGGTCTCCCCAACCCAGCTCGAGGACGTGATCACCATCCACGATCCGCAGTATTACTCGCGCGATTGGCAGGCGCGTTTCGTCTACAATCAGCACAACGAGCTGCGCATTGAGGACTATGTGTGCGGCGAGCCGCACCGCGACATTTCCGGCGTGCAGGGCGTGAAGAAGCCCTGACGGAGACGACCGCAGGATGGGTCGAGCGGAAATCCATCAGCGGCTTATCCTGCGACACAAGCTAGATGGGTTTCGCAAGAGCGAAACCCATCCTACAGAGCGCGAGTTCACGCGCCGCGAAAAGCTTGGAGGAACTTTCCGATGTTAAGAAAAAACGTGAACAGTCGGCAACTTATAGCTTTATGCGGCCTGTTCGCGGCGATTAGCATGCCCGCCGCGGCGCAGGCGCCGAAAATTCCCGCCCTCGCCTCGATCAGCTTCGCCTGGCTCGCCATGGGCGCCGACTGGCATGATCCGCCGCTGGCCACGGGGCACGGCCCGATCAAGCAAGACCCCGCTTACCCCTTCCACGGTAATCTTGACGGCCCCGGCCAGGTCACCATCCGGCTCGGCAATTATCGCGATCCGGTGCTCAAGCCCTGGGCCGCGGAGGAGATGAAGGCCTCGAACGAGGAGGCGATTAGCGGCAAGCGCGCGGTACCTTTCACGGCGCAGGGACGCTGCTATCCGGGCGGCGTTCCCGGGCAGCTGCTCTATCCGGCGGAGCCGTTCTACTTCATCCAGACTCCGAAGGAGGTATGGATGATCTGGCAGCGCGACCATCTGGTGCGCCGCATCTACATGACCGACAAGCATTCGGAGAACGTGAAGCCGTCCTGGTTCGGCGAGTCTATCGGCCGCTACGAGAGCGGCGATTTGCTGGTCGACACGATCGGCCTCTCGACCAAAACCAGCTTCATCGACAATTTCCGCACCCCGCATACCACCAAGGAGCACGTGGTCGAGCGCTACAAGATCGCCGCCGACGGCAAGACGCTGGAGGCCACGGTGACGGTCGATGACCCCGACGCGTTCAACGAGCCGCTGCACCTGATCCAGCGCTGGCGCAAGGTGAACAACCCGCTCCTGGAAACCGCCTGCGCCGAGAACAACGTGGACTACTACCACCAGAACCTGTTCCCGATTCCCGAGGCCGAGGCGCCGGATTTCTGAACTTGGGAATCATGGCAGGGTCGTAGCCCGCGTGGAGCGCAGCGCAACGCGCGGCCCGGCCTCCGCGGATTGCGCTTCGCTCCACTTTTCGCCGCCGGTCCGGAGGCTTGGCCGCGGCGCGCAATCGTAGGCTCAGCCGCGAACTCCCAGACCTGGCGACAAATAATCCCGCCATCACGATGAAGCTGATGAGATAACAGGGTAAGACGATCACTAACGCGCATTCCGCAAAACGGGCTTTTCCGCGCCGGTCTTGCGGCCCCTTTGCCCGCGGCGCGCGATCAAATGCCGCGTTAGTGCGCAGGACCTCCCCGGATTTCGCTTCGCTCCATCCGGGCTACATGCCGCGCAACGGCAGCGGCTGCTCCGCGAGCATCGCCTCGATCGCGCGCCGCGCCGCCGCGGGATCAAGCCCGTGCTGCGCCGCGAGCTCACGGCATTCGGCCGCGATCTGATCGACGTCCTGCAGCAGCTTGAGGCGCTTGAACTCATCGGCGTGGTAGAGCCGCATGCTGGCTCCGACGACCTCGAGAATGTTCATGATGCGGAAGGGATAGTCGCGCTCATGCGCGCACAGCTCGCGGTGATCGGCGTGATAAACCGCAAGGAGCGCATCGACCCGCGCAGCCTCTGCGGCGTCGAGCTCGTTGCGCTGCAGCTCGCGCCGATAAGCGGGCAGCGCGCGGAAATAATTGCTCATGAGGCCCACTGCTGGCTGGCCGAGATCGACGAGCTCGACGCCCGGCACCGCGCGCAAAATATCCTCGGCGGCCTCGACCACGCCGGCGATGCCGGGATGGCGGTGCAGCGCAACCCGCATCGGCACGCGCTCACACAGGAGCGGCCGCAGCGCATCGAGACGCGCGCGCAGGAACAGCATGAACGGCGTCATCTCGAAGGGCCGCGCGCCGCGGATTTTTTCGACCGTCGGCAGGGTCGTCTCGGTGAATTGCACATGGCAGCTCGGGCACCAGGAGATCACCTGGCCGCTCTTGCTGTGCGCGAGCTTGTCCATGGTGCTCTGCGCGAAGCGGCCGGAGGTCTCGACGTCGCCGGCGCGCATCTGCACGATGCCGCAGCAATGGGTCGGGCCGCCCATGACCTGATAGGACACGCCGAGCGCATCCATGATGTCGAGGGCAAGCAGCGCAATGTGCGGCGTCTTGAGCACGTTGCAGCCAGTGTAAAAGACGAAGTGGGGCGGCATGCCCCCTCCCATTCCCACCCCCGACAGCGGGGGAGGGTTGGGGTGGGGGCGCTGGCCGAGCCGGCGCAGCAGCTCGTCGTCGAGCAGCAGCTGCGAACCGTTCGTCACTTCGCGCGCCACCTTGCGAAAGCCCTCGACCCCCTGCCGGCGGCGATCGTCGGCCGCTTCCTCGCGGCGAACCATGGCGAGGCGGGCCATGCTCAACAAAAAGCGCGGATTGACGCCGTAGTCGCACGCCTTGATGCATTCGCCGGTGAGCACGCAGGCATTCGCCCATTTGCGCGCTGCGGGCGAGCCCTCGCCGGCTTTCAGAATGTCGATGACGCCATCGATGACCGCGCCGGGATCGGCGGCAACCCCGCCCGGCCCCGTCACCGGGCAGACCTCGACGCATTTGCCGCAGCGCGTGCAGGCGTCCAGCATTGCCTCGACCCGCTGGCCAAGGGCCTGTTCAAAAGTGTCGCTCATGGCCTTGAGCCTATCACCTCGCGGCGGGCGGCGCGACGAGCGCTGTGACCTGCTCGATGACGGGCCGCGGCGTGCGGGCAAGCGCCGCGATCATGGCGGTCATGTCCGCGCCTGAGATCGGGTTGACGTCGAAATCCTGTCGTGCGGCGTCGGCGAGAAAATCGCTGTCCTTGAAGGTGTCGGCAAAAGCCTGGCGCAGCGCCGCGACGCGCGCGGGCGGCACCTCGGGCGGCGCCACATAGGGGCGTCCGAACGTCTGCGACGAATAGAGGAACTTGAGCGCGAGCCGCTGCTCCTCGTTGCGGGCGAGATCGAGCACAAAGGGCACGCCGGGAAATTTCGGATTGGGCTCGAGCCCGCCCTGCAGCACCACCTTGAGCTTGCCCGATCGGATCGCCTCACCACGCACATGCAGCAACGTCTCCGCGCTCTGGCAGGCGCCGTGAATCTCGCCGCGATCGACGGCGAGCAGGACCACGGCGGAATCCGAGTAGCCGTCGATGACCTTGAACCTGGTGTGCACCAGCGCATTGAGCGCCACCGGAAAGATGTGCATGCCGCTGCCGACACCGTCGGTGCCGAGCGTGAGCTCATGCGTGTAGAGATCATCGAGCGTCGCGACCGGCGCGTCCTTGCCGACTACGCAGATGTTGCTCTCGCGGGTCGGCGTGCCGAGCCAGTTGAGCTTGAGCGAATTGTAGCGCACGCCCGGAGCGTTCATGAGCGAAAGGGCCGGCGCCTCGCGGGCGAGCGAGGCGATCTCGCGGCCCTCGCGCGGCGCGACCGAGTACATGTAGTTCGCGGCGATGAGCCCGCCCGCCCCCGCCATGTATTGCACCACCACGGAGGGGGTGCCCGGCAGGTGGCGGCCGAGATACTGGCCGATCAAGCGCGTCCAGGCCGAGTAGCCGCTGCCGGGGCCGGCGCTGCCGAGGAGCCGTATTTGACTGCCTTTGTAGAAGCGCTCGACGTCAGAATCCGCGCGTGCCGGGGCGTAGAGCGCAAGCAATACGACGACGCCCGCCAGCACGCCGCGAAGCGGCCGCATCGTGATCATCGCCTCACCGATACCCGTAGTACCACTTGCGCAGGTCCTCGTAGGTCATCGGATCGAAGCGCGGCGGATTGTCCGGGCCCTGGCAGGTCGGCAGGCATTCGATCAGGGCATCGAAGCTCGGGCCGAAGAAGACCGGGCAGGAATAGCGGTCGATGCCCGCGGTGTTGATGACCCGGTGCTTGGTCGATTTGTAGCGCCCGTTGGTCCAGCGCAGCATCAGGTTGCCGGTGTTCACCAGCATGGTACCGGGGATGATGTCCACCACGCGCCAATGGCCGGAGGGCATCTCGACCGCAAGGCCCGGAACGTTGGCCTGGGCGAGGAAGGTCATGAGGCAATTGTCGGTATGCGGCGCAATACCGTACTCGCCCTTCCCGATCTCCTCCTGCGGGGGATAGTGCAAGAGGCGCAGATTGCAGTGCGGGACGTCGAAGAAGCGCTCGAAGAAATCTTCCGGCAAATCGAGCGAGATCGCCCAGAGCGGCAGGAATTTTCGCCCCAGCGCCTCGAGCGTCGAATGATACTCCAGCAGCGTCTCGCGGAAGCCCGGCAGATCCTCCGGCCAGGTGTTGAGGCTGCAGAACCTACGCTTGGCGATCACGTCGGGATCGTCCGGGCTGCGCTCGCGATTGATAATGAAGCTTTCATTGAGCGCGGGTTTGACCTGCTTGACCAAATTGGAGTTGGCCGCATGCTTGCGCGGCTCGCGCAGCTCGACATAGCCGGTATTGTCGATGCGCGGGATCTTGCGCTTCTCCTCGAGTGGCAACGCGAAGAAGCGCCGCGCCTCGCCGAACATCCGATCGACCAGTGTCTGCGGCACGCCGTGACCGCGCAGATAGAAGAAGCCGACCGTTTCGGTGACCTCGCGCAGCTGGGCCGCAACGCGCTCGGCGGCGCCCCTCTCGTCCGCCAGGCAGGGCGCGATATCGACGATTGGGATCTCTTCGACCGAGTCCGGATGATCCATCAGATAAATGGCGCCCGCATCGTCGGTTGGATCGATCATCGTCGCTTGCGGTTGCACCATCGCTGCTTGCCTTCTCGTGCGCGCTGTCTGCGGGCGACCTTAGGTATCGCGGTCGCGGCTTGTCAATTCGGCGCGGCACCCGGCGGGCTCGACACTGGTCGGAATGTAGGTAATCATTCCGCATCAGCCGGCGCGCACGCCGCGACCGACAACGAGAACAACCCAGGGAGGAGTTCAATGAGGACCGGTCTGGCCATCCTGTTGGCGTTGTGCCTGCCGCTCGCGCCGTCGGCGCGGGCGCAGAGCGAGCCGCCCGCCAAGCTCGTCGGCTACATCACCTTGCCCGATCTCGAAGGCTGGATGGATCATCTCGCGGTCGACGTCAAAACCCAGCGCCTGTTCGTTCCGGCCGAGCAGAAGAAGGCGATGGAGATCGTCGACCTGCGCGCCGGCAAGGTGATCCACACCATCACCGGCTTCGACGGCGCGCCACGCAAGACGATCTACATTCCGCAATCCAATCAAATCTGGGTCGACGACGGCGAATCCGTCAAATCGTTCGATGCGACCTCCTATCAGCTTCTCAAGAACATCTCCTTCGAACTCGACAAGAGCGCCAAGCTCATTCCGGACAACGGCAATTTCGACCCGAAGAGCGGGCTGTTCTACGTGACCATCACGGCCGACGCCAACTCGGCGACCACCACCGTCAAGGGTTCGGTCGAGATCGTCGACACCAAGAGCGGCACGCGCGTCGGCGACATCAAGCTCGACGGCACCGATCCCTCCGGCGTCGCCTTCGATGCGGCGACACCGCGCATGTTCGTCATCCTCGGCGACACCGCGCAGGTGCAGGTGATCGACCGCGACAAGCGCGCCATCATCGCCACGTGGGAGATCACCGGCGGCGCGCAGCCGCATACGGTCGCCATCGACACGGCCCATCATCGCCTGTTCGTCGGCGCCCGCATCAAGCCGGGACACATCTTCAAGCCCGGCAAGATGGTGGTCATGGACACCGACACCGGCAAGGTCGTGGCCGCGCTCGACACCGAGGGCGGCGCCGACGAGATCCAATATGACGCGGCGAGCGAGCGCGTCTATTTCACGGGCACGACCGGCCATGTGGACGTGTTCAAGCAGATCGATGCCGATCACTACGAGCACCTCGGCAAGCTCGTGACCGCGGCCGACGCGAAAACCTCGCTGCTCGTGCCCGAGCTCAAGCGCTTCTACGTGGCTGTACCCAAGCGTAACGTGGCGATCCCACCGACCCGCGACGTCATTACCGAGGACGCCGAGCTGCTCGTGTTCGAGGTGCCGTGACCGATGCGCGCGCGCGGGCGCATCGTCGCGACCCTCATGGCGTTGGGGCTCGCCGGTGCCCTCGCGCCGGCGCGGGCCGCCGAGGCCTATCAGGCCGATCCCAAGCTCGTCGCCGCCGCCAAGCAGGAAGGGCAGGTCGTGCTGTACACGAGCCTGATCGTCGATCAGGTCGTGCGGCCGATGATCAAGGCCTTCAGCGCGCAGATTCCCGGCATCGAGGTGAAGTTCGTTCGCGCCGATTCCGCACAGCAGCTGGTGAAGCTCATCAACGAAGGGCGCGCCGGGCGTGTGCAGGCCGACATCTGGCACATCGCCGACGGCCTGGCGCCGCTGCTGCAGGAGAATCTTGCCGCCACCCTCGACCTGCCGAGCGCGCGCGCCTTGCCCCCCGAGCTCGTCGATCCCAAGGGGCATTGGGTCGCGACCAACCTGTCGACGCGCTCGTTCGCCTACAACACGCAGCTCATTCCGGCCGCTCAGGTGCCGCGCACCCATCAGGCACTGCTCGATCCGCGCTGGAAGGGGCAGTTCGTCTGGCATCCCTATTCTATTGCCGGTGGGCTCGGTTTCATCGGCCTGGTGCTCAAGTCGATGGGCGAGCAGGAGGGCCTGCGCTATCTGCGGGCGCTCGCCAAGCAGAGCATCGTCCCACTTCCGGTCGCGGCGCGCGCCGTGTTGGACCGCGTCATCGCCGGCGAATATCCGATGGGCCTGGAGATGAACTCATCGCATGCGGTCATCAGCGCCGCCGCCGGCGCGCCGGTGCGCTTCGTGCCGCTCGACCCGGTCACCATGACGGAGCAGATCGCGGGCCTCTCCCGCGGCGCACCGCATCCCAATGCCGGAAGGCTGTTCCTCGATTTCATGATCGCGCGCGCCGGTCAACAGGTATTCAGCGACGCCGACTACATCCCGATGCGCCCCGACGTTGCGGCCAAGAGCCCTGAGGTCAAGCCCGACACCGGCGGCTACAAGGCGCTGATGCTGACGCCGGAGGACATCGACGCCGGCAACGACCACTGGATCAAGGTCTATGATGAAGTGTTCCGCTAACTTTCGCTTCCCGTAGCCCGCATGAGCGCAGCGCAATGCGGGACCGCCCTCCCCGGATGCGCTTCGCTTCATCCGCGCTACACCCCATCTATCGCCGCCGTGACAAAGGACTCCCATGCGCATCATGTTTCTCAACCAGGCGCCGCGCCGCTCGGCCGCCTACGAGGCCGCCAAGATCGAGGCGCAGCTCAATGGCTATGCCTCGCCCGGCACCAAGGTCGAGATCGTGTTCCCGGATGACTACGAGGGATCGCAGCTCTACGACACGATAGGCGCGCAAAGCGTGCTCAACGGCCTGCACCACATGATGGAGACGCCCGCGATCGTGCGCAAGATTTTCTGGGCGGCGCAGAACGGCTATGACGCAGTGATCTCCTCCAACACCTTCGATCCCGGCGTCGACGGCGGCCGGCTCGCGGTCGACATTCCCGTGATCGGGCTCCTGCGCACCTCGATGCACGCGGCGCTGACCCTGGCCGATCGGGTCGGCATCACCGTTCCGCTCGCGGGTCACATTCCCTATACGTGGCGCATCCTGCGCGCTTATGGGCTCGAGCGCTTCGTCAGCGATATCCGCCCGCTCGGCGTCTACGGCAAGGACATCGCGCAGCGCAAGCAGGAGATTTTCGACATCACCACCAGGCTCATCCGCTCGCTCATCGAGGAGACGCGCGCCGAGATCATCCTGCCGCTCGGCGGCGCGCTCATTCCCTACGTGGTCGATCCCGCCGATCTCGCCAAGGCGACCGGCGCGCAGGTGCTCAATACCAAGGCGATCGGCATCCGCTTCGCCGAGATGTGCGTCGCCTTCGGCATGACCCAGAGCGCCCTCACCTATCCGAAGGCCAAGCTCGCCTACGAAGATTTCGTCAACAAGTGAGCCAGGTGGACGCGGCGGCCAAACACACGAATAGATGTATTCTTGCCCCAGGTCTTTGAACCAAATTCCGAAGAAAGAAGGCCAGAGGAAATTCAAAAAACATCGTGCAACGGAGGCTCTCATGCCGGCCCTCTCCCCGATGCTGCGTGCGCTCACCGCCTTTGCGGCAAGCTTGATCCTCGCGGCGAGCGTCGCACCGCCGGCGCTGGCGCAGGGCGCCCCACCGCCGGCGCAGCAGCAGTCACAGCCCTTGACCGCGCAGCAGCTCGACCAACTGGTCGCGCCGATTGCGCTCTATCCGGATGATCTGCTGGGGCAGATTTTGACCGCCAGCACCTATCCGCTGGAGGCGGTGCTGGCGGCACGCTGGTCGGCCGCCAATCCCAACGTCAAGGGCCCGCCGCTGGAGACCGCCATGCAGCAGCAGCCCTGGGACCCGAGCATCAAGGCACTCACCTCCGTGCCGCAGGTCCTGGCGATGATGAGCGACAAGCTCGAGTGGACGCAGGCGCTCGGTGACGCCTATCTGTCGCAGCCAGACGATGTCGCCGCCGCGGTCCAGCGGCTGCGCCTCAAGGCACAGGCCGCCGGCAACCTGCAAGCCACGAGCCAGCAGCGCATCCGCCGCGTGCCGGCGCCGCGGCCCATCGTCATCGACGACCGCCCGGAGCCCGAATACATCGTCATCGAGCCGGTCGACCCCGACGTCATCTTCGTCCCGGTCTACAATCCCGTCGTGGTGTTCGGACCCTGGACCTATCCGATCGCCCCGCCGTTCTTCTGGTCGCCGCCAGGCTTCGTGGCGGTCGGCGTCATCGGCTTCGGGGCGCCGATCATCGTCGGCTCGGCGCTGTAGGCACACTACAACTGGGAATCCCATCACGTCGACATCAATGTGGTTAACTACAACAAGTTCAACCACACGAGCCTGCCCAACAATCTGGCGAGCCAGACCTGGGAGCACAATCCCCTCCACCGGGGCAACATCCCCTACAACAACGCCGTCCTGCAGCAGAAATTCGGCAAGGCCGCCGCCAGTAATGCGACACTCAGCCCTGCGCTGCAGAAGACCACGCCCACCATCACGCCGATCGTGAACTCGAAGGGTGCGGCTCCGCTCATCAACAACAACGCCATCACCGACGTGAAAAAGGGTGTCAAAACGACCGACATCAAACAGAACGAGGACATCAAGAGCCGAAATCTGAAGAATGGCGGCATCAAGGCGACCGACGCCAAGGTCGACAAGAAGCTCAATGTGAATCAGAGCGTCCCCCTCAACAATAAGAGCAAGGGCGGAGACCGGCATGTCAAGCTGACGACCGACACCAAGATCAAGCCGGGCATCAACAACCCGGTCCCTCGCAACACGACCATCGCCAACGTTCCGCGCAACGCTCCCCCCGTCCGCGCCCCGGTCAGCGGCGGCGCGGGCGCCAACAAAAAGGACAAGAAGCTGCCGTGATCGTGTAGGCTTGCGCGGACGACGCTTGACCACCCACCCCGAGCAGGGCCAAAAGCCCTGCTCGATCCGTTCCCCGCAAGAGCCATGTCGGGACAGAGCTGCGATATCATCGTGATCGGAGGCGGCAGCGCCGCGCTCGAGGCCGCAATCGTGGCGCGCCAGGCGGGCGCGGGCTCGGTCATCATGCTGGAAAAGGCTCCCGAGGAGGAATCAGGCGGCAACGCCCGCTTCTCCCATGTCGGCTTCCGGTTCGTGCATTCCGGCGCTACTGAGCTGCGCCAATTCCTGCCCGATGTCGACGCCACCAAGTTCGCCCGCATGCAGATTCCCGCCTATGGGCGCGACGACTTCCTGGGCGATCTCGATCGGGTGACGCAGGGGCGCATCGATCCCGTGCTCGCGGAGTGCCTGGTCGATCACTCCAACGCCGCGGTGCACTGGATGCGCGAGATCGGCGTGCGCTGGGAGCCGGAGAAGATGACGGAGGTCGACGGCAAGCTCTATCTGCCGGGCGGCCATCACATCCACCCCGTCGGCGGCGGCCCTGGCATGCTGGCGCAGCTGCGCGCGCTCGCGCAGGCGCACGGCGTCGAGATCCGCTACCGCTCGCGCGTGCGCGGCATCCACGGCAATGACCGGCGCGTTGCGGGCGTGCGCGTCTCGACGCCCGAGGAGGAATACGATCTCGCCGGCGCCGCCGTCATCGTGTGCAGCGGCGGCTTTCAGGCCAATGCCGAGATGCGCGCCCGTTACCTCGGCCCCAATGCCGACCTCATGAAGGTGCGCGGCAGCCGGCACAATACCGGCGAGGTGCTGCAGGCGCTGCTCGCGCTCGGCGCCAAGCCGGCCGGCCATTGGCAGGGCGCACACATGTCGCCGATCGACGGCAAAGCGCCCGACGTGGAGACGCCGGTCCGCGCAGACGGCCGCGGCAATACGATGAACCGCTACGACTATCAGTTCGGCATCACGGTCAATGCCCTCGGGGCGCGCTTCTTCGACGAAGGCGAGGCCAAGCACGCCTACACCTATGCCAAGACCGGGCGCGCGGTGCTGCAGCAGCCGGGCGGCCTTGCCTATCAGATCTACGACCAGACCGGCATCGACCTGTTCCGCCATGGCCGTGACTATCCGGCCACCATGGTCGAGGCGCCGACGCTCGCCGAGCTCGCGCGCAGGATCGGCATCGAGGCAGAGCCGTTCCTGCGCACAATCGACGACTACAACAAAGCCTGCCGCGCTGACGTGGCCTTCATGCCGGGGGAGCTCGATGGCAAGTCGACCATCGGCATCGCGCCGCGTAAGTCGAACTGGGCGGAGCCGATCACTAAAGGACCGTTCCGCGCCTACCCGGTCACGGCCGGTGTCACCTTCACGTTCGGCGGCGTGCAAGTCGACACGCAGGCGCGCGTGATCAACACCGCCGACGAGCCGATCGCGGGGCTCTATGCGTCAGGCGACGTGATGGGGCTGTTCTTCCACAACTATCCCTCCTGCACCGGGCAGACCCGCAACATCGTGTTCAGTTATTTGGCCGGGCGGCATGCGGCCGCAATGCTGTAGTCTGGATCGAGGGAAGCGTAATCCGGGACCCGCGCCCCGCATTTCGCTTGCGCTCCATGCGGGCTACAAGAGCCATTTTGAAAGCCTTTCGCAATGACCAAGCCAACTGCGCTCGCAGGCCCCGGCACAATCGAGAAGCTCGCCGCCTGGGCGCTCGCCCCGCAGGTCGAGGACATCCCGCGCGCCGCGCTCACCCAGGCCAAGCTGCTCCTCCTCGACACCATCGGCTGCGGCTATGCGGCGCTCGAGGAGGATTCCGCGCGCGCCGTGCTCGCAACATTCGCCGAGCTCGGCGGCGCGCCGCATTGCAGCGTGATCGGCAATGCGCAGAAGACCAGCGCCCCCAATGCGGTGCTGATCAATGGTGCGCTCATCCGCATTCTCGATCTCAACGACTATGTGACCAATCCCAAGGGCGACATCGGCGGGCATCCGAGCGATAACATTCCGGTCGCGCTCGCGGCGGGCGAGCTCGCGGACACCTCGGGGCCTGAGCTCCTCGCCGCGATCGTGCTCGGCTACGAGCTGTTCGGGCGCAGCCGCAACCTGATGGAGCGCGACGGCGCCTGGGACGGCGTGACCATCTCGGGGCTGGTCGCGCCCGCGATCGCCGGCCGCCTGGTGCGACTCGACCCGCACCGGCTGGCGCATGCGCTCGCGCTCTCCGCCGCCCGCGCGCCGACACCGCTCGCGGTGCGCCACGGCGCCATCTCGGCCGCAAAGTCGCTGGCCAATGCGCTGGTCGCGCAGAACGGCATGCAGGCCACGATCCTGGCCAGGCACGGCGTGACCGGCCCGCTCGATCTCATCGAAAACCCGTTCGGGCTCGCCCCGGTCTTCTCGCGCGCCGAGGCAATCGCGCCGCTCACCGCGCCGCTCGGCGAGGAAACCTACATCATGCGCGCCAACATCAAGGCCTATCCGTGTCTCGCCACCGGGCAGGCGGTCGTGGCGGCCGGGATCGCGCTCCACGCCGAGATCGCGCGCGTGCTGGGCGGCGATGTGGGCCGACTCAAGCGCATCCGCGTCAGCATGGCGGACATGCCTTTCCTGCGCCGCCAGAAAGATGATCCGGGCCGTATCGACCCGACCTCGCGCGAAGCGGCCGACCACAGCTTCAACTTCCTGGCCGCGGTCGCGCTTGTCGACGGCACCTTCGGCCTCGCCCAGTTCGAGAACGAGCGCTGGAACGATCCCGAGGTGCGCGCCGTGATGGCGCGTCTCGATATCGACGTGGATGCCGCGCTCAATGCGCACGCCCCCGGCAGCTTTCCCTGCCGCATGGAGGCGACCGCCCATGACGGCACGAAATTGGTCGCCGACATTCCCGATCCGCCGGGCTCCTCGCGCCACGGCGTCGATGCAGAAGCGGTGATCCGCAAGTTCAACGAGGTTACCGCCGCTCACCTCGACACTCCCGGCCGCGCGCGTATCATCGAGGCGGCGCTGGGTCTCGACCGCAACGTTCGTTGCGCTGATCTCGCCCAGGCGCTGGCCGCGGCACGCAGGCCTTAGCCGTACTCTTGCGGCTGCCGAGGACTGCACAACAGGAGGTTCGGCTGCACGAGGACGGGCATAGCATCGTCAAAGCGCGCTTCGATCTCGACCGCGCCGGCAGGGACCCACCACCTTCGACAACGCGCTGACGCGCGCCCGGAGCGTCATGCGGCCAGATCGGCGAGCCCGCCATTAAGTTTGGCGCGAACATCTGCCGGCTAGCGCAGGCGCGCTCCCCTTCCCCCGCTTGCGGAGGGTTGGGAAGGGGGTCGCCGCCACAAGCTCGGACTCTGCACTCGCGGGCGAGGGCGCCCGGCGTGCCGAGATCTGGTTCTCCTCAACGCAAGCCGTCGCCTGCGCCAGCCGGGCGAGGAGCGCCGTGGTCAACCCGCCGGTGGCGCCACCTCAGCGTCGGGCTGATTGCTGCGCTTGAGCGCGTCCGCCACGAAGCCCGAGGCCTTCATCTCTTCGACGAAAGCGCGCAGATAGTTGGCGGCGGCGGTGCGGCCCTTGGGGGTGCCCATCGCCTGCTCGATGACCTGGAAGCGGCCGTCCATCACCCGCACCCGCGGATCGGTCTTGGCGTACTCCACCAGCGGCTGCTTCACGCCGGCCGCAGCCTCGAGCTTGTCGCTGAGGAACAGATCGATCATCGCGCGCCCGCCGCCGGTGCTCGCCCGCACGATCGTTGCATTCTTGAGGTTGCGCGTGAGGAAGAGGTCGTAGGCCGAGCCGACGCCGACCGCAATACGCACACCGGGACGGTCAACATCGGCCACCACCTTGAGCGGGGAATCCTTGAGCACCATGTAGGTGCCCTCGATCAGCACATAGGGCGCGGTGAACTCGACCTCGGCGGCGCGTACCGGCTCGATGGCGAAGAAGGCGACGTCCCAGGCCCCGGTCTTGAGCGCCTCGAACACCTTGCCGGCGGCCGGGTAGGTCACGAACTGCACGGGGACCCCGATGCGCTTGGCGAGCTCGCGTGAGAGGTCGACCGTCACACCGCGCGGGTCCTCCGGCGACCCCTGCACCAGGACGCCATTGCCGAGATTGAGAGCCGCGCGCAGCTTGCCGGTCGGGGCGAGCTCCTTGAGGACATCGGGCTGGACTGGGGTCACGACGCTTCCTTTTGCAGCGGGGTTGCCGGCCGATTGGGCGAGGGCCGCACAGGTCCCGGCAGCGAGGATCAGCGCGGCAAGTGCCTTGGACATAAGCGTCTTGGACGCCAGCGTCTTGGACACCAGCGTCTTGGACACAAGCGTCTTGTACACAAGCGTCTTGTACATGTGTTTCCTCCCATTGCCAGCCCGCCCGGATGCAGCCCAGATTCCTACAGACGCGGGGGCGAGATCGGCCTACACTATCCACCCGTGGGCACCTTGTCGTGCCCGAGGACCAAAAATCGCTCAACGTCGTGTTGGAGGAACGCCGCGTGCAGGTTCTTGTCCGTGACAACAATGTCGACCAGGCGCTGCGGGTGCTCAAGAAGAAGATGCAGCGCGAGGGCGTGTTCCGCGAGATGAAGCTGCGCAGCCACTACGAGAAGCCTTCGGAAAAAAAGACGCGGGAGAAGGCGGAAGCTGTCCGCCGTGCCCGCAAGCTCGCGCGCAAGAAATTGCAGCGCGAGGGGCTGCTGCCGTCGAAGCCGCGGGTGGTCGGGCCCCCAGGCGCTGGAAAAGGCGCGCCGCCGCGCACCCCGCGGCGCTGAGCGCAGCTTAGGCCGCCAGGCATCGGCGACGGCGAGAAACTCTCGCTGTCATGTCAGGCGCGCGACGGCGCAGCCTAAGCCTTCGCGCGCGAGATACCAATCGAGAATCTCGGCGCCGTTCCAGTGCAGCACGCCCTCGTATCGCCCGACATGCTCGTAGATGGCGTCGAGATATTTGATCCGGTGCGGCGCCCCGCTGATGTAGGGGTGGATGGCGATCGCCATGATCTTGGCGCGCGCTGCGCCCTCGGTATAGAGGCGCTCGAACTGGTCGACCGCGCGCTTGAGAAGCTCATCGCTTGGGTGGTGCTGCACGATCATCATCGGGATGTCGTTGAGCTCGACCGAATAGGGCAGCGTGACGAGCGGACCGTGCGCGGTGCGGATCGTCGTCGGCTCGTCGTCATACACGAAGTCGCCGATATATTTGATGCCCGCCTGCGCCAGCAATTCGGGCGTGTTCAAGGTCTGCGTGAGGCCCGGTCCAAGCCAACCCACAGGCCGCCTGCCGCAGAAGCGCTCGAGGATCTCGAGGCAGCGATGGATGGTGGCGGCCTGGTCGACGAGCAGATGCATCGGCACCTGGTCATAGCCGTGGCCCATGAACTCCCAATCGGCGCGCCTCGCCTCCTCGGCGACGCGCGGATAGTCCTCGCAGACGCGGGCATTGATGGCGAGCGTCGGACGCAGGCCGCGCCGGGCAAACAGCTCGAAGAAGCGCCAGGCGCCGACCCGCATGCCGTATTCGTGCCAGCTCCAGTTGGGCACGTCGGGTAGCAGCATCTGCCCGGTCGGCGCCGGCAGCACCTGGCGCGGCATCGGCCGCGCGATGTCCCATACCTCGTAGTTGACGATCGTCCAGATGACGATGCGCGCGCCGCCCGGCAGCTTGAGCGGCGGCCGATCGACGATGGCGGAGAAATCGCTGCGCTCGCGCGGCGGGAGGCTCATGGCTTCTCCAGACGGCTCAAGTGATGGCGCAGCAGCATGCGTAGCGCCTGCAGGTAGGCGAAGCCCGACAGGAAGAGGATGATCGTCAGCGCCGCCGCGAAGGGACCCGGGCCGGGCGTGATGCCTATGCCGACGCAGTTCCACACGAGCACGGCGACAGCGACAAGCATTACCGCGATGTCGAGCCAGATCAGGAGCGGCGTGGCGACGCCCGAGGCGGCGCGCCGGCGCGCCGGATAGGTCACGGCGAATACGAATGAGGGGATGGCGGCGGTGAGGCTCGCGATCCGCCAGATGAGCGCGTGCTGCAGGTCGAACAGCGCGAGCAGCGGCGGCAGCATGGCACTCGCCGTCACCATGAAGCCGAGCTGGATGAAGATGCGCGTGATCAATATTTCAACCCGCGACATGTCCCCGCCCATGGTCTGGCGAAAGACGATGACGAGCGCCGAGAACCCCACGAAGGTCACCGACAAGGCCGCCAAGGTGAAGAGATAGGTCGCCCCCGGAAGATCCATCACGCTTAGGCTTCATTCGTTCTTGATGTGGGCGGCGTGGATCACGCCGGCCCAGGTCGCGATCTCCGTCTTGATGCGGCGCCCGAACTCCTCGGGCGAGCTCGCGACCGGGTCGTAGCCGAGCTCGGTCAAGCGCGCCTGCATATCGGGCGTGGCAATGATCTTGGTGATCTCGCGGTTGAGGAGCGCGATGATGTCTCTTGGCGTGCCGGCGGGTGCGAGCACGCCGACCCAGCTGTCGCCCGCGATCTGCGGGAAGCCCGCCTCGGCCATGGTTGGGATGTCCGGCAGGATGCGCGAGCGCTTGGCGCCGGTGATGGCGAGCGCGCGCACATTGCCGTGCTGGATCTGCGAGATCGACGCCGCCGGCGAGGTGAAGCCGACCGGCGTGTGGCCGCCGACCACCGCGCCGATGGCGGGCCCGCCGCCGTTGAAGGGCACGTGCACGAGATCAAGTCCGAGCGCGAGGCGAAACTGCTCGCCGACAAGATGCGCCTGCGTGCCGACGCCTGCCGAGGAATAGCTGTACTTGCCCGGATTGGCCCGGATCAGATCGACGAGCTCCTTGACGGTCGTAGCCGGAACCGTCGGGGTGACGGTGAGCACCGTGGTCGAGGTGACGGCGAGCGTGACAGGATCGAAGTCCTTGTCGGGGTCGTAGGGAATCTTGTCGAACAGCGTGGGATTGACGACATAGGAGCTGAACGGAAACAGCAAGGTGTAGCCGTCGGGCGCGGCTTTCGCGGCCTGCGCGGTGCCGATATTGCCGGTCGCGCCCGGAACGTTGTCGACATAAAACTGCTTGCCCAGATTTTCGCTCAGCCGCTGCGCCATCAGGCGTGCGAACGTATCGGTGACGCCACCCGGCGCGAAGGCGACAATCACGCGTACCGCATGCGTGGGATAGGCCTGCGCCGCCGCGGGCCGCGGGCAAAGCGCAAGCGCGGCGATGAGCCCAAGAGCGAGGAGCCTGATCATGGCCGTGCATTGTAGGATGGGTTGAGCCCTTGCGAAACCCATCACTATCCCTCCTCGGGCAAAGCCCCGATGGGTTTCGCAAAAGCTCAAGCCATCCTACGAATCCTCACCCTTCCCATCGCCGCGGCGCAGCAGGTGGCCGGCCACATCGGTGAGTGTCGGCGCCGGCAGCGCCGCGAACGGCAGGGGCCGCGTCACCGCGATCGCGGCAAGGCCGAGGCGCGCCGTGAGCAGGCCATTGAGCACACCCTCCCCGAGCCGCGCCGAGACCTTGGCGGCAAGCCCGTGGCCGAGCAGTTGCTGGATCAAGCTGTCGCTCGCCGCCATGCCGCCGGTCAGCACCAGGTGCGTAATGACCTCGC